>Ga0114964_10000240_pt1 | contig 41640 bp, 41 predicted proteins | sample C_131016_MF_Meta_FD_92638 | JGI IMG/M metagenome (GOLD analysis project Ga0114964, IMG submission 92638) | Freshwater microbial communities from Lake Croche, Canada to study carbon cycling - C_131016_MF_MetaG | ecosystem: Environmental > Aquatic > Freshwater > Lake | place: Lake Croche, Canada... | reverse complement strand
TCCTCCTAGGCCCACCAGGAAGCACTCTCAACCGAGTGGGCTTCCGAATGGGGACTTAGCTCAGTTGGTAGAGCACCTGCTTTGCAAGCAGGGGGTCAGGGGTTCGACCCCCCTAGTCTCCACCCAGTAGGGAAGACCCGCGAGAAATCGCGGGTCTTTCTTATTTCCCTGCCCTTTCTTGTCGTAAGTCTTGTCGTAAGTCTGCATTCAAGTTCAAACTCATATTTGATCCTAGGAAAACTTTGCTGCAACCAATCGGTTGAGAATTCCATTTTGTCCTTGAACCAGGTCCAAACACTTCAAGTAATCAGTTTCGGAAAGCAATTCAGTGTGTGCTGCTGGATTCCTAAAATTGCTTTTCAGATCATCGGCTAACTTGCGAAAGCCGGTCTCATTTGTCAGCCATTCCCTTTCTTTGGATTTCGCGATCAGCGCGACGAACTTATCAATCAACAAACTTTTTGGTTTGAATTGAATGGCAGTTCGGAAAAAGTGCAGAACTACACCAAGTTCCGGTGGATTGGCGTTCTGAGTGCAGAAGCGAGCAATTCGGTTCATGTGCTTGTCTTGCAGCTCTCGTGACAAGTCAGTGCCAGTCACGGCGCGCTTCAACGGCATCATTATGCACCGTGCGATTTCAATCTCCACGGCCTTACACAGACCGATAATTGCCGCCGACCAATCTAAGCCGGTTATGGTTCTAAGGGTTTCCGAGACGGCCCTTGAAGTCGCGAGAGCTTGTTGCGCATCCTGCGACAATCCAGCAAATAGCGGATCTTCTTTTTGAAAGACAGCTTTTAGCCGCGAGACCTCGTTTGAAGGAACTATCTTGACCAACTCTTCGTATAGAGCCGCGTCCTTCTCTTCGTCCGACATGTCGCTGTTTTTGATTTTCCAGACCGAAAGAAGGTAACCATAACAACCGTTGCAAATAGGACCATCCGAGCCAATTACAGTTGCAACAAGTTTGGCTGTCTTAGATGAATTGCAACGAACGCAGGTAAATGTATTTGTCGTCTCGTATCTGAACAACGCTAGGGGACCATTTACTGGGTATGTCTTGGACGGAATTCCAAGGGAGCTAACGTCAAACATCATCACTTCTTTCACAGTGGCGATTAGGCGAATAACGCACTAAACACAACACCATGCTAACGAAACCAAGGCACTTTCCTTCTGAGAACCGCGCCAATGTAACGCGTTACACGATCATTACAGGACGATTATCTCGTCCAAAATCAATGTCTGACGTCCCCTGTATAAATGTTGCAAGAACTAAAACAGACGACAGTTTGCAGAACCCAGAAACCGAAGCCTCGGAGAGAAACCGCAGCTCTGGCGGCCTCGGGGATGTCCCAGCAGCCTTCCCAGTATTGGACGGTAATTGGCTGGCCGTTTTTGGTGCTTGGACGGGATTTCTTGCTCACCCAGATGCTAAACACGTCGGCCTCCGGCAGGAAGTCCGCCTCCGGAACGATCAGTTCGTTGTCTATGTTCCCCATAAAATGACGATACTGATTTGTCGTAAGTCTTGTCGTAAATCTGCCCAAAACACGCTGAAACCATTGTGTTTTGGGGGTTCGGTTTGACTACCATAGTCTCCACTCAAGTGGAAAGACCAGTCAGAAATGGCTGGTCTTTTCTCTTTAACATCACTAATCAACACCAAGATCCAAAAACATCGCTTCAGGTAGTCTTCAAGTAGGTAGACAAACGAAGGAATCAAATTGAAGGCAATCGCAGCGGTAGTTTTAGTTTTAGCCTTGGCCGGATGTTCAACCCCTAAGCCAGAACCAACCGCAACTAAAACCCAAACTCAAATAGAAGCTGAGTTTATTAAGGCTGCAGACGATTCCTGCAATAGAGCTAAGGCTGACGATGTTATTGAAAGCGTAGCCGATGGCTCAAGAATTATTGCTGTTTCTCAAGCTCACGCTTATAAGAGCTATAGCGCAGTTTATGTTGACGCTAAAGGAGCTAGCCAATTAGTTTATGAACTGGATTTGATTGTTTGTGGACCTTCATATCTTTTGTCTATGCAGAAGGAAGCCAATCACGATAACAGTGGTGATTACGAGCACCACATAAAACTAAATGCGGATGGAACATATACCTGGACTCAACATTCTTATGGCACAAAAGTAAAGCTTGATGCCACGCAGTTCACCATTCTCAACGGATATATCACTCATGCCACCACCCCGGACTTTGATTACTCAATTACCTACGGCCCGGTTGGGGATGCAGATTTAGCCATTCTCAAAGCAGCCGTTGATGCGGTTAACGGATAGTTAAATCAATGCTGCAACTCAGAGCTGTTAGTGATTCAGACGTCGCAACCTTCTTTGAATTCATGCAAGATAAAGAGCAGCAATGGCAGGCAGCCTTCGTGGCTAAAGACCCGAGTGATCTCGAATATCACAACAGCCACTGGAACAGGATCTTAAGTGACCCCACGCTGACCATGTTGAGCATAGAGGTTGATGGCCAACTAGTTGGAAACATCGGCGCTTATCCTATGGATGGTGCGTTGCAGCTCACATACTGGATTGGCAAAGAGTTTGTTGGTAAAGGCCATGCAACTCAAGCTGTTTCTAAATTCCTAGAGCAAGATACTAGAAGACCGATTGAGGCAAGGTCAGCTTTTGATAATCTGGCGTCTGCGAAAGTTTTAAGTAAATCGGGTTTTGTTCAAACCGGAACTGATATGTATTTTGCTAACGCACGAGATGCAGAAATAGAAGAACTTATATTTGTGTTGCTTTAAAGTTTGAGTAAAGTCTTCTAACTACTAAAGCTGCGATTAGAACCACAATGCCACAACACAAAATAGTTCCACGAATACCGATAAGTGCTGCCAAGCCACCAACCAACGGTGAACCTAATGGTGTTCCGCCCATAAAGATCATCAAATAAATACCCATCACTCGACCACGCAGATGACTATCGGTGTTGCTCTGAACGTAGGTGTTTGCGGAGATAAGGGTTAATAAGACAGAAGCCCCTAGCAAAGGCAACATGCAAGCATATAGAACAGGACTAGGTAGGTAGGCCGAGGCCATCAACAAGATTCCAAACAGGGTGGAGCCGCGAAGGATATTTCTAATAGTTCTATGCTGTTCTAATCTGGCCGCCAGAACCGCTCCAGTTAAGGATCCAACGGCGAGGATGCTACCTAGCACCCCGAATTCACCCGGGCCGTAGCCAAACTCATGGGTGGCCATAAGAGCTATGAATATTTGGAAGTTCAAACCAAAGGTTGTGGTGAAGAACACAATCACCATGACCAAAGAGATGTCTCGTCTTTTTAGAACATAACTGAAAGCTTCTTTTAGTTTGTTATCACGCTGCGGTTTGGTGGCTATGTGGAGATCTTTATCTCTGATAACAAGCAGTGTTGCCACCATAACAACATATGTTGCAGTGTTAATTAGGAACGAAGGCCCAGTGCCATAGTTGGCGATCAATAGACCACTTAGTGCTGGGCCAATCAATCTTCCAGCATTGAAGTTTGCCGAATTCAAACTAACAGCGTTAGCCAGATCATCTTTGCCCACCAGTTCACTGGTGAAGCTAATTCGAATTGGTGAGTCAACTGCTGTGAAGACACCTAACAGCAGCGCTAAAGCATAAACATGCCAAAGTTGGACGTTGTTAGAGACAACTAATAGACCGAGGATCACAGAGGATAATCCAGCGCCAATATTGGTCAGGAGAAGAAGTTTGCGTTTATTGAATCGGTCGGCGAGTAATCCACCGTAGAGACTTAAAAGAAGGGCCGGTAAGAATTGAACGGCGGTAACTAAACCTAGGTTGGTCGGGTCGTTGTGGGTGAGCTGTAAGACTAACCAGTCTTGGGCAACTCTTTGTGTCCAGGTACCTATGTTTGATAAGGCGTTAGCCGGATACAGTATGCGGAAATTCCGATGCTTGAAAGATCTCAAAGCTTGGGATTGGGCCACAAATCCAATCTACTTGCTAGAACAGGAGTATTTTTAGTTTCATGAAGATCCGTCAGATTGCCCTGGGCTGTAAAGACATTCAAAGAGCACAAGAGTTCTATACCCGCCTTTTAGGTAAAGAGCCCACGGCTGTTTTCAACCCACCGGGGTTTTGTTTCTTTGACCTAGATGGCACTAGATTGCTCATTGAGGTCGGAGGGCCAGCCTCACTTATCTATCTAGAAGTGAATGATGTTAGGGAAGCGGTTGCTGACCTAAGACACAGAGGGTTCAACATAACTTCAGATCCACACATCGTTTTTCCTGACCCAACTGGCGTGTTTGATACAGCTGGTAATGAATGGCTAGCCTTCATTGAGGACTCTGAGGGTAATCCGGTTGGACTAATGAGCAGAGAAGTTATATAGTCTCAGGTTTTTGTGGCATCTCACGCATGGTTCTAAGCGGTGAGAATAAGACAAAGCTGGCGGCAAACACAGACATAGTCGCACCAAACCAAATGGTTGGGATGAGACCAATAGTTGAACCTAAGACACCAGAGATTAAAGCACCGATCGGCATGCAACCCCAAACCATAAACCTGATCGAAGCGTTCATGCGGCCTAACAGGCGCTCCGGACAAATTCTTTGTCTGGCTGTTACTTGAGTAATGTTGTATGTCAAGGCCAAGAATGAAGTCATAAACCCAGAGATGGCTAGAGGAATTATTGCAAGCTGATGTGGGAAGAGCCAGGCTATCGGAATCAATAACTGAACAATTCCGTTGGTAACAGCGGAGATAACAACCAGTGGACCTTCACCAAATATTCTTATTAGCCTTGGTGTTACTGCAGCCCCTAATAGCCCACCAACAGATCCGATAGACATCAAAATACCGAAAGATGCGGTGTCTAGACCAAGATATTGCGACCTGAAGAAATAGATAGCGAACATGGTGCCAGTAACAGTGCCAAAGAGGTTGCCGGTTGCGGTTGTGAAAGAAATAGCTCGGATGAGTTTCTGGTTCCAAACGAAATTCAACCCCTCGGCTATTTCCTTACGAAGCGGGCGCCTTTCGGTTTTGGGCTTAGGTAATTCACGATCTTTAATTAGAAACAACGAGAATGCAGAAACTAGAAAGCTGAAAGCATCAAATATTAAAAGTAAAGGAGCTTGCAGGATTCTTAGCAATGCACCAACAAATCCAGGCCCTGCAATGCCAGAAATTTGACCTGTGGTTTCAAGTCTTGCGTTACCTATACCGATGTATTCCTTAGGTAAAAGAATAGGGATGTAGCTTTGATAAGAAACATCAAAGAAGACAGTTGCAACACTTATTACTGCACCAATGACAACCAATTGATAAATGTTTAGAGCATTATTTGCCCACAGCAGTGGAGTCGCACCAACCGCAATCATTCGAACTAGGTCAGCAATTAGCATGACCCGACGTTTAATCCAGCGATCAACTAAAGCGCCGGCCAATAAGCCAACAATCAGAAAGGCGGATGTGTCTGCCGCGTTTAGTAATCCCATTTGCAATTCTGTTGCACCAAGCATGGTCACAGCTATAACGGGGATTGCAATACCGGTCATCTGAGATCCGATAGTGCTTATGGTTTGACCAACCCAGAGCTTTAGGAAGCCTGGTTGCTTTATTACATTCAACTTTTCAGTCACCTGTTAAAGATAGCAACCACGGTCATTTCGGACCGTGGTTGCTAAAGAATAAAACTATAAGGATTACTTAGTTAGCTTGCGTGCCCCAAAACTCATAGCTAGAACCAACGCGATACCAACCAATGGGAAAAGAACATTCGAGTCCCTTGTTGAGCTTGCCGAGGCGGCCGACTTTTCTACCGATGTCAAATCACTTCCTCTAGTTGAATACATGATTGGGCATGGAACAGGGTCCGCCGCTGGATCGGTGGCGTCTGAGCCACAGACTGCACCATCAACGGTACCGTCGCCAACAACATCCACAGAGCCGTCGCCAACAACATCCACAGAGCCGTCGCCAACAACATTGGTATCGTCCATAGGGACTGCTACTTGCTGATCGTTTGGACAAACTGAATCTCCGTTAACATCTGTTACCGGGATTGAACCGTCAGAACAAACTGGACCTGCAAGAGTGGGAACCGGCTGGTCATCTGCTTGTGCAGTGCCAACGGTTGTGAAAAACATAGCACTGGACAACACTGTAAAAATTGCTACTTTGCTTAGTTTCATAGATTCTCCTTGTGTTGGATATTAGCCTAGACCCTAAACCGACTAATCTAAAGTGATTAGCCTGTGAATAATCTCAGAGAGTAGTCCATGACAGAAAACGCCTTACTTTGGTCCGAAGAGTTCAATCTTCCTGAAGGCTCTGAACCTAACTCTGTTATCTGGGAGCGAGACCTAGGAGATGGAACTAACTACGGCATACCTGGCTGGGGCAATAACGAGCTGCAGGTCTATACCAAAACCAACGCTTATACGAATAGCTCTAACCAGTTAGAACTAGAAGCAAGGCATATTGCTGACGGATCAGAAGGCGAGGCTTACTATGGCCCAGCAACTTGGTCTAGTGCTCGTCTAGTTACCAAGCACACATTACAAGTTCAATATGGCCACATACTGATCAAAGCAAAAGTTCCAGCCGGGGTTGGCTTATGGCCAGCTTTCTGGATGCTGGGTGAGCGTATGGATGAACAGGGCTGGCCACTTGCAGGGGAAATAGACATCATGGAGTTCGTTGGTAAAGCCCCACTTGAAGCGCTTGGAACTTTGCACGGCCCTGGCTATTTTGGCGATCACGGTTGTGGCGGAAAGTTAACCGCAACACAACCGCTATCCGATGACTGGCATGAGTTTGGCATCTATTGGAAACCAGGCCAGATTTCTTGGCATGTTGACGACATTGTTTATTTCACAGCAACACCGGAAAGCGTTGCCCCGAATGCCTGGGTCTATGATCAGAGATTCTATTTTCTTCTCAACATGGCAGTCGGCGGAAACCTGGGCGGACCGTTAGCTGCAGATTTGCCAGCGTCAAACAAACTTTTGGTTGACTATATTCGGGTCTATCAACATGAGGGCTTTGGGGAAGTGTTTCACCTGTAGATTGTTCAATACTGTGAAACGGTTGTGAAAAAGTGGCGTGTTCCCATTTAAGTAGATAAAATAGAAAATGGATGCAAGTGCATGGGGCTTTAAATAAAGTCAGGTAGTTAGGTAATGTCAAAGAAATACAGTGCGGACCAGATTGAGGTTGCATGGAAGTGGTTTGTTTCAAAATATGAAGCCAGAGGCTACAAATCTCTAAACCAATTCGCCAACTCAACAGGATTCCAGAAATCTAGCCTTAGCCGCTATTTTCACTTGGAACGAGAAATCCCATCGGGAACAATAATTAGGCTCTGCACAGAGTTGAAAGTCTCCCCGGAAGAGCTTTTGAAGACTATTGGGTCATTGGATTGGCCGGCAAAGCCTAAGCGTAATCGCGCATAATTAGGTGCCGTTGTTTTGGATCCAGTTGCTCTAACAGGTGCAAATTCTCTGGTTTCGAATACAGGTCAACAATTCTTCTTATCAAATTGGGATGAGCGACGCCTTCCAGCTGCTTTTCTAGCACTTCTCTAGTCGTTCCCATTTGAAACTTAGCGATGGTAGTGCCAGATTCTGGCACTTCGAGGCAGGTAACTGTTTCACCTCGCATTATGTGAAGCTCTAATTTCATACTTTTCCCCCTTGGTCGAGGCTTATATTTCCCACTCGGGAACTCTCCAAGTATATTAGACATATCCACCGACATCCCGAAAACTCGCCTATTCAAGCATCAAATAGGCCCTATGGGAGAATATACCTATGACTAATCCAACTCACATAGCAACCCTTAGAACCACCCTCGGCGAGATCAAGGTGGACCTTTTTGCCCGCCACGCCCCTGAAACTGTAGCCAACTTTGTTGGTCTAGCAGATGGCTCAAAGAGCTGGGTGGATGCAGAAACCGGAGACAAGAAAGAGGGCGTTGCTCTTTATGATGGGGTCATCTTTCATCGAGTCATTCCTGGCTTCATGATTCAAGGTGGCGACCCAGAGGGCACCGGACGTGGTGGACCTGGTTACAATTTCGGTGACGAAATTAACGACGACCTGACTTTTGAAGACCCATACAAACTAGCTATGGCTAACGCGGGACCTGGGACTAATGGCTCACAGTTCTTCATCACAGTTGCGCCAACACAGTGGCTTCATGGCAAGCACACAGTTTTTGGTGAAGTAACCGATGAAGATTCAAAAGCGGTGGTAGACAAAATTGCAGGAGTTCCAACTGGAGCTCAAGACAGACCACTTGAACCGGTAATGATTATCGGCATCGATATTCAAAAAGTCGACTAAGCGTGACCGACCAACTCACCTATTGTTACAAGCACCCCGATCGCGAGACCGGGGTTTCTTGCCAACGGTGCGATAAATACATCTGCCCGGATTGTGCAACACCCGGCGCAGTTGGTTATCTCTGTCCCGAGGATGCAGGTGTTCCATCCAAAGCGGTGAGAGCGAATTTTCAAAAAACTCTTTTGCAACTGATGCCGGTAAGTTTTGCTCTTATAGCTATCAACGTTTTAGTTTTTGCAATGCAGATGCTGGATCCAACTCTGACCGAGAGTTTGCTGTATGCAAAATATCCTGGCGGTTATTCAACTTTGACGCGAGCGTTAACTTCCAGCTTCGCTCACTCAACAACAGATCTATTACACATCCTGTTCAACATGTGGTCACTGTTTGTGGTGGGTCGAATCTTAGAACCCATTCTTGGAAGAGTTAAGTTCCTGATTGTTTATTTCTTGTCACTATTTGGCGGAGCTATCGGAGTATTATTTCTAGCACCATTAGGCTCAAGCGTGGTTGGTGCCAGCGGAGCTATTTTCGGACTAATGGGAGCACTGATAGTTATTTATAGAGTCGCAAAAACCAACATGACACAGATACTGGTGTTGGTTGGGATTAACTTTGCTCTAAGTTTTCAACAAGGAATCTCGTGGCAGGCTCACCTAGGCGGATTTATTGTCGGAGGTTTAATAACTTTGGTTTATGCAGTATTTAAAAAACCAACTCAGAAGGCCACTCTTTATATCGCTATAGCGGGGATAGCCGTTGCTTTAGCTGGGCTTTGGATTTACGGCAACGCGATATTGCCGTACGCAGTTAACTAATTATTTCCAGCGAGTCATAAACGCAAAACCAACAAACATCAAACCGAAGCCAACGATGATGTTAGCCGCGCCAATGTTGAATGGGGTTCCTGCGCCAAGAGGATAAAGTGTCTGGCTGATGTAATAAACCATGATCCAGATAAGACCAACAATCATCAGGGTTAGCGTCACTGGTAAGAACCAAGCAGGGTTGCCATCATTGGCTTTCTTAGCTTTCACCGAGTCAGGCACCTGAGGCTTAGCTGGGCGCTTTAGGAATTTAAGTGATTTCTTTTCGTTTTCAGACATGTGGTAATTCTAATAGGTAAGCAAGTTAGGCTTTAAAAACTATGGTAAAGATTTTGGTTTTAGATAACTACGACTCCTTCGTATACACCCTGAACGGCTATCTTCAGCAGTTAGGGGCCCAAACGGAGGTGCTTCGTAACGATGTCGTATCTGAAGCCGAATTGCCTGAATTATTGGCCAAATACGATGCAGTCCTTATTTCTCCTGGACCCGGCACTCCCGCCCAAGCGGCCTTGAGCATCCCAATCGTGAAGTTAGCCCTAAAGAGCCAGCAGCCAATCTTTGGTGTTTGCCTAGGCCATCAAGCCATAGCTGAGGCAATGGGGGCAACTGTAACCTCAGCTGAGGAACTGATGCACGGTAAAACCAGTCAGGTTTATCATGACGACAGCCTGATTTATAAAGACGTTCCTGAACCGTTTACGGCCACCAGGTATCACTCGCTAGCTGTAGTTGCAACAACCGTCCCGGACGATTTGATTGTGACTAGTAAGACTCAAAGCGGAGTGATCATGGGTTTGCAACACAAGACTCTTCCGATTTATGGAGTTCAATTTCATCCAGAATCTGTGCTAACCCAAGGCGGCTATCAGATGCTTGGCAACTGGCTAGAGTCAATTGGATTAAAAGGCGCAGCGGCGAAAGCTAAAACACTTTCTCCATTAGTAAACCTTTAGGGCAAGCAAGCAAGGGTTAACATAATTGTTTGACCTTGAGGCTGTATTCCGGGGGCAATCGACTGAGCAATAACAGTTGTTCCTTCGGTGCCTAAACAACTCGGATCAACTTGAGTCTGAACTATATATCCAACTGCGGCCGAAGTCAGCTGCGCATTCGCATCGGTCTTATCTAGGTTCACAACGTTTGGAACAATAACTGTTCCGGTTGAAATAACCAGGTTGATGGTTGAGCCAGCAGGAATGCTTTGGTTAGCTGCTGGATCAGTTGAGACAACCATGTTTTGTGGAACAGTTGCTGAGTCAGCTTGAGTGATTGAACCCAAAACTAATTTGGCAGTTATGATTGCCAACATTGCATCTTGCTCGGTCATGCCAGACAAATCCGGCATCACAACCTGTTGAGCACCCGCAGAAACATAAACGGTAATTGTTGTTTTAGCACCAACCTGTTGACCAGCTGGCGGATCTGTTGAAATAACAGTACCCATGGCAATTGTGTCACTTTGTTGCAACTGCTTATCAACTAAAAGTTGTTGGGTAGTTAAATCGGTGTATGCCTGTTCGTAAGTCTTGCCAACAACATCGGCAACCGAAATTTTGCCACCGCCACCGCCACCAAAAGTCAGCAACGATGCGCCACCAGCAATTAACCAAACAATCAAACCGATAATGACAACAGCACCACCGCTACCTAGCCCCCAGAACAAACCGGTTGATGGGCGATCGGCACTGCTCTTTTTGTTTTTTAGAACCTGCGTAACGACCTGGTTTGTGCCAGTTTCAAAGCCGAGTTGATTAAAGCCATTATCAACTTCTTCATACTCGGCAACCTCGGTAACCGCTTCAGTTGCTTCCTGATTAACTTCAGCAATCAGCTGATCAAAAGGATCTAGCTCTGCAACAACAGTTGGATTTTCTTTGATTGGATCCATGGGTGCAGTAGCCGGTTGCGCGCCATCATTGAAATGATCAATTGAAACACCGGCTGCCGCTGCTGCCAAAGCGGCACGGAATTCCCCGGCTGCTTGGAACCTGGCAAATCGGTCCTTCGCTAAAGCCTTCATCACTACAGAATCCAAAGCCAGAGAAACCAAAGGGTTAACCATTGATGGTGGAACCGGGTTTTCACTTACGTGCTGGTAGGCAACAGAGACAGCGGTGTCTCCAGTGAAAGGCGGTTTGCCGGTAAGCATTTCATATAACAGCACTCCGGTTGAATAAAGATCAGTTCTCAGATCAACTGTTTCACCGCGAGCTTGCTCTGGGGAGAAGTATTGAGCAGTTCCAACTATTCCGTTGGTGTGTGCCAAGGTTGCTGAAGAATCACTAACCGCTCTAGCAATACCGAAGTCCATAACCTTTATTTGACTGGTTTCAGTAATCATCACGTTAGCCGGTTTGATGTCTCGGTGAACTACCCCGGCAGCGTGAGAGAACTCTAAAGCAGTCAAAATGCCATTCGCGTAGGCGATTGCTTCTTGCTGGGTTAGTTTTCTTTGTCTTAGGACGTCCCTAAGCACTTCACCTTTAACTAGTTCCATAACAATGTATGGGAGGTGACGCTCAACACCGTTGGCATCAACAGAGACCTCATCACCAGCGTCATACACCCGAACAATAGTTGGGTGAGCCATGCGAGCAGAAGCCTGAGCCTCCTGGCGAAAACGAATCTCAAAACTAGAGTCAGCGGCTAGATCCGCTTTTAACAACTTGATGGCAACTGTCCTACCCAATCGGGTGTCTATGCCTGAGTAAACCTCAGCCATCCCACCTCGACCGATAAGTTCACCCAACTCATAGCGCCCAGCTATGATTCGGTTTCCATCAGACATTTAAGCTCCTAACAAAAAGCGTCAATACATCAAAGTTTATCTAGTTGCCGGTGTTCTGGTCCGCTACCTGCTGATAGTAGTAAACCTGAATGGTGCTGCCGACGGCTAGGTTTCCTAACGGAGTTACGTCATAAACCTGACCAATTCTTGGATCATCTGCCGGAACACTATCTCCAGCTAATGGTTCAACAATCAAACCGAGAGCGGTCAACTGCGGAACTACAAGTGAAACATCTAAACCTTGGAAATCACTGAGCAAAATCGCAACCTTGGTTGGTGTCTCGGTTGGGGGCGGGCTCGGGGTTCCAGTATCGGTTGGACTCTGGGTTGGAGTTTGCGATGGGCTCTTGGTTGGAATCACATGTTGTTTAGGTGCGATTAATCCAGCCCAGACCACGACGGCAATGGTGGTTAGCAAAATTACTATTAAAGCCAACCAAGGCCAAATCGGTGGAACAGTGGTAATTGGTTTGGTGTCTGTGTCGATGGTGGTTGTTTCGTCACTGACCTGTTGAGAGATAACAGTGATAGAGCTAGTTCCCTCAGTCATTAGAGCTTCTGCTCTAGCGGCCAACTCTAATGCTGTGTGTGGTCTTTGGTCTGGCTTTTTAGCCATGCAATCCATAACCAACTTCACAAGTTTTGGATCGATGTCTGCACTCAGCGGGGGAGGCGTGTCATTGATCTGTGCCATTGCGATAGCCATTTGCGTTTCGCCTTTAAATGGACGTTTACCAGCTAAAGCTTCATAGGCAACGATTCCCAAAGAATAAATATCTCCGCTGGCTGTTGCCGGTTTACCAGTTGCCTGTTCCGGTGCAAGATATTGAACCGTCCCCATCACTTGACCGGTTTGAGTTAGTGAAACCTGGTTGGTTACTCTAGCGATTCCAAAATCAGTTATCTTGACGTTGCCTTCAGGGGTGATCAAAAGATTACCTGGCTTGATATCTCTATGCACCAAACCTTCACGGTGAGCCGCATCCATAGCTAAAGCTGTTTGAGCGATTATTGAAATCACCTGTTGTTCTGGCAGAGTTTTTTCTCTTTCCAAAATAGAGGAGAGCGCTTCACCTGGAACCAGTTCCATAACTAGAAATGCGCTACCTTCATCTTCACCGTAGTCATAAACATTGGCGATGCCATCATGGTTAATCATCGCCGCATGCTTGGCCTCAGTTCTAAATCTTTCAACAAAGTCAGGATCCCCGAAGTATTGCTGTTTCAGAATCTTGATAGCCACCTGACGCAGAATCACATCATCCTGAGCTTGCCAAACTTCACCCATGCCGCCTGTTGCTATGCGTTTAATCAGCCGATACCGATCACCGTAAATTTTTCCTTCTTCAGGTTTCATTTCTTTAGCACCGCCTGCATAACTATCCTTGCGATCGGGGCGGCCAAGGTGTTACCTCTACCGCCCTGCCCCATACCGCCACCATCTTCAATAACCACTGTTACAGCAACCCTAGGACTATTCGCTGGAGCAAAACCGGTGAACCAAAGCGTATATGGGTCGTTAGGGCCATTCTGAGCTGTCCCAGTTTTACCAGCCACCTCAACCCCGGGTATCCGCGCATTAGAACTAACCCCGGATGCAACAGCAGATATCATCATTCGTCTCAGGGACTCTGCGGTGCTGGTGCTGATGGATCTAGTTAGTTCGGTTGGCTGACTTTTATTTAACAGAGTTAAGTTGGCTGTGAAGATCTGATCAACCAAATACGGTTGCATCTCAACACCGGAGTTAGCAATAGCCGAGGTGACCATAAGCATCTGCAGTGGAGACACTCGAACATCAAACTGACCAAAAGCACTCATGGCTGTTTGAGCTTCATCCATATTGCTTGGGTAAACACTTGGGGTTGATTTCAATGGGATGCTCACGGCGTCACCAAAACCAAAAGCCTTAGCTTGCTTAGCAATTGCATCCTGACCTAATGCAACACCTAATTGAGCAAATGGAATATTGCAGCTAAGTTTCAAAGCGGTTGAGATAGAAACAGTCGGTGCACCACCACAGCTGCTTTCACCAGAGTTTGTAATTACAGTTTTAGTGCCAGGCAGTTTGTATGTTCTAGGGTTTGGAAGAGTACTGGCCGGCGTGTATTTACCAGATTCGAAGGCTGCCGCTGCAACAACCAATTTGAAAATAGACCCAGGTGCGTAAAGATTGCCTCCGATGGCTCTATCAATAAGCGGCGAACCTTTAGCAGTTAGAAGATTCTTGTAATTAGCAGCAGCATCTATTGTGTTATGGGTTGAAAGCAGATTGGCATCAAAGCCAGGCTTAGAAACCAAGGCAAGGATTTTACCGGTGGTTGGATCCATTGCTATGACGGCACCTTTTTTGTTGCCGAGAGCATCCCAAGCAACTTTTTGTATTTCTGGATCAATGGTTAGTTCAACTGATGCACCGGTAACCGGGTTACCACTAAACAGAGCATTTAGCTGTTCAAAGAACTGCGCGGAGTTATCGCCTCGTAAGGAGCTATCTAAAAAGTTTTCTAGGCTAGTTCGACCCAAATACAAAGAGTAAAAGCCGGTGAGTGCGGAATATTCTTGACCAGAATATTTTCTAAGGTAGTGGTAAGCATCAGAAGTTTGAACCGATTCAGCAATCGGTTTGTTATCAACCAAAATTGCACCGCGTTGAGTCTTATAGCCATCGTAAACGGCTCTTTGATTTCTTGAATCATTATTTAATGAGTCAGCATTGAAAACTTGCATTGCGCTGGAAGCGGCAAACAAACTAACAAACATCAACAGAATTACATTTGTGACTCTACGAATTTCCTTTTTCATTCAGTCACCGTCCCTGCTTTAGGAAGGGTATCTGAAAGACGAAGTAATAGGCCGATGATGATCCAGTTGGCAACCAACGATGTTCCACCAGCGGTCAACAGAGGTGTTGTTAGTCCGGTTAGCGGAACGACTCGAAGAACACCACCGATAACAATGAATAGTTGCAGGGCAATTACGAAACCTAAACCAATAGCTAACAATTTACTGAAATCATCAGCGTGAGCATTAGCAATACGCAATGCTCTGGCAATTAAAACCAAATACAAAGCAAGAACCCCGAATAGACCAACCAGGCCAAGTTCTTCACCGATGGCTGAAACTATAAAGTCACTTTGAGCCAAAGGAACTATCTGTGGCAATCCTCCACCTAGCCCGGTGCCAAATAAGCCACCGTGAGCTAAACCAAACATCGATTGAACCAACTGGTATGAGCCACCGGGGGCTTGATACAAAGCATCATTAAGTGGATCCAACCAAGCATCAAAACGGCCCCCAACATAACTCATCAGTCTTGAAGCAACCAGTGCCCCAGCAACGAACATCACAAAACCGACCAAAACATAGAAAACCCGGCCGGTAGCAACATAGATCATGACCAAGAACAGACCAAAGAACAACAGCGATGTCCCAAGGTCCCTCTGCAGCACTAGAACCCCGAGGCTGGCCAACCAAATAAAGGCAATTGGGCCTAGCTCCCTAGCCGGCGGAACCCTCAAACCGAAGACTTTTCGTCCAACAACAGACAGTGACTCGCGACGGGAGGTTAGGTAGCCGGCAAAGAAAATACACAGAGCTATTTTGGCTAGCTCACCTGGTTGGAAGCTAAGCGGCCCAATGCTCACCCATAGGTGTGCTCCGTTTACGCTCTTTCCGATTACTGGGACTAGCGGGAGAACAAGAAAAAGAACACCAACGGCCATGGAGATGTATATGTATCGTCTAAACGATAAATGTGTTTTAACCAAAAACAAAACCACTGCGGAAATCAAAATGGCAACAACAGTCCAAATTACTTGTCGATAAGCAACGCTATTATCCTCAGTTGCGGCTTTAACTAAATCAAGCCGGTAGATCATCATGATGCCTAAGGCGTTAAGTAGAAAACCAATTGGTAGTAGCAAAGGATCTGCATCACTTGCCCGCCATCTTAAAACAAAATGAAAGCCAAGTGCTGCAACAACCGGTAGCGACCAATAGAACCAAGCGTCTGGTCGCAGAATTAATATGGTTGCTAATTGAACTTGGCTTAGAGCAAAAGCGTATAGACCAAAACCGAAAAGCAGCATCAACAATTCAAGGTTGCGCTTTCGAGGTATTACTCGAATGGCTCTAGCCATGGCTTATGCTCATAACTATTTCACTGAGTTTAGTTTTAGCTTCAGTCAGATTATCTGCGGAGATGGTTCTGGATAAAAGCTCTTGCTGAAAAGAAGGAAGATCTGTTACAGACACCGAAGACTTCTCATAGAGGTGACTAAAACCAAAACCACCAAAGCTTTCTTTGATTCCCTGATAGATAGCAACCTTGCCATCTTGAACTCCTAGGTAGTAACGAGTCTGTGTATAGGAATACACCGCCCAAACTCCACCAATTACCAAAACACTAATTAGAACAGCCAAGACTGCTCCGCGTATTTTAAATCTTCTAACTTTGCCATCAAATTCAGCTATCGCTTTATTTAGCAACGGGTCTTTCTCTGAACGGTATTCTTCACGAGATAAACGTTCGCGAAGTGATTCATACCATCTAATCGGACTAAATATTTCGAGTAAGCCGTCAGGCCCTTTACCTTCTTTGATGGCAACTTCGTTAGCAGCTGAACCCAACCAGGTGATGGAATGCGTTTGCGGAATCTCATCTGTTTCTTCAACATCAATCAAGATCACGGTTACGTTATCGGGAGCCCCGTATTCTCTGGTTTCAGCCACTAACAAATCGGATGCTTCTTCAAGATCTGCTACCCGCATGTTTTCATACATAATCGTTTGCGGTACGTATCCGTACAAACCGTCAGAGCAAAGTAAGAAACGGTCACCAGCTTCAATCTCGAACTGATGAACATCAAACTCTGGTTCTTCAGATGAGTCACCTAAAACTCGAAGCAAAACATTTCTTCGAGGGTGATACAAAGCCTCTTCTTCAGTGATACGACCGGTATCAATAAGTTTCTGAACGAAAGTGTGATCCTTGGTAACCTGCTTCAAAATCCCGTCACGAAGTAGATAGACCCTTGAGTCACCAATGTGAACAACATTGGCCATATTCCCTGTAAAGACAAGGGAATCCAGGGTGGTGCCCATCCCGGCTAGATACCTGTATTTACTCACTGTTTCAGTTAGCTTTTGGTTCGCTTCCTTCATACCTTTTAGTAAGGCAGCTGTTGCAGTTTCTGAATCAGGATAGGCGTCTTCATATTGCGCAACGTGTTGCGTTGCGACAGCCGAGGCAATGTCGCCTCCAGCGTGACCACCCATACCATCAGCAACAATAAATAAGTTAACACCCGCGTAGCCACCATCCTGGTTGCTGGCTCGCACCTTACCCTTATCGCTTTTAGCTGCGCTTACAAAACGGAAGCCCACAACTAACCTCTTAACTCAAAGATGGTTTTACCAATGCGTATCTGCATGTCCTCTTTGATGTTGACTGGAGCACCGATACGTTGACCATCGACATAAGTTCCATTAGTGGAATTTAGATCTTGGATAACCCAACCTTCATCAATTCTTTGTATGCGTGCGTGTTGCGTTGAAACATAATCGTCATCGAGCACTAAATCACTATTAGGTGCTCGACCAATACGAAGTTCTTTACGGTCAAGGATCAGTTCAGTTCCCTGCAGTGGACCATCGATAACAACCAAAATACTTGGCGTTGCGTTGATTGCAGTCACGATAGATGAAGAACCCGCAGCTGCTGAGAAATCACCAAGATTTGTAATTCCAGTTGTTGGTGAAGATAACGCTGTTGGCATATTCTTTTCAACCACTTTAGTGAGAACCCGCTCACTAAAAAGATCAGCTCGAATAATTGCAATGATGCTCAAAATGAATAACCAGAGCACTAGAAGAAAACCTGCTCTAACAATAAATAGCGCTAGTTCACTCACTTCCTACCACCGTTCGACGCAACAACTCTAAATACAAAACTTGTTCTGCCGGCTTCAATGCCAGTGTCTGGGGAAAGCGCTTGGGAACTAACTTTCAGTCCAGCAACCCTGGTTCCATTAGTTGAACCTAGATCTTCAATCGATGCGTTTGATCCATCCCAAATAATCGCGAAATGTGTTCTAGATAATCCTGTGTCATCAACTTGAAGATCTGCAGTGGAATCGCGGCCAACAGTTGTTCTCGGTTTAGCAAGCAGGTAACGCTTTCCACCGAAATCTAAAGCCGGCTTCCAGCTAACAGAGGCAACACTCTCACCTTTACTCCCAGAAGCACTTACCTGAACTTGACCTAGGCCGAGAGAAGCCAAAGGCTCAATGGTTATAGCCAAATCTTCAGCGAACTGATAGCGCTGTTTCTTAGCATGAGCACTAACCTGCTTGGTTATCTCTGAAAGTAAAGAACCGTGCTGGTTCAATCTGGTGAAATCAGAACTAGACACCTTTATAACGTATGAATTTGGGGCCAGGATACGGTCGCGGTCAACAACTGCTGCACCTTTATCCATCTTTGCCTTCACAGCTGAAGCCAGCTCAACTGGCTGGATCTGGGATTTGAAAGCTTTCGAAAAGGCTCCATTAACGAATCTTTCAATCCGTTTTTCAAACTTGTCTATAAAGCCCACGACTTAGTTGTCCTCATCTATTCTTAGGTCAAGTTTAAAGCTCCAAGCCAAGTATCAGGCCTAGGGCGCTATAACTGGCAAATTCCTAAACCTGAGAAAAGCCTGCCAAAAGGGTTAGTTAACCCTGAAATTCATGGTGTGAAAAGTTCAAGAAGCGTATCTTGGAACTTGTCAGCACCAACTAGAAAGTGAAGATCATGAGCCTAAAAAACAGAGCAACCGTAATCGCAACCGCAGTTATCGCAGTTACAGCTATTGCCATTGCATCTCCGGCTTTAGCCAACAAGAGTCATCCGCATGCCGCCGGCAAAGGAAGCTCAACGAACTCTCCAACCACAACCCCAATCCCAGCACCTTCTACTCCACCAGCTTTTGGTAACGGTGGACCAGGTGATAACGATGGCGACGGCGGGCATGGATTTGGACGCGGCGGTCACCACCCTAAAGGTATCTTCACCCCAATCACTCAAACTGTGACAGTTGACGTTCCAGCAACCGGAACCTATGCGTTGCTTGTAACAGAAGTTGCTCCAGCTAATGCACCAACTCCTCCAGTTGGCGCTCCAGTTCGTCCAGACCGCAGCTTCACTGTTGCAGTTACTGGAACAGGATCGCAGACAGTTACTTTGAATTTGCCGCACCCAGGTAACTACAAAGTTTCACTAATCAGCATCGTGTCAACACAGGATATAACCACAAACTAGTTTTCTCTCTCTGGGATATGCAAGTAACCCCCCGGCTAAAACCGGGGGGTTACTTCTTTAATTCTTAGCCGACCTGCTGTCGTCTCTTACCTCGAGTGTGAGTTGGTGAACACCCAAGGTTGGCAGGGATCTCAGCACAGTCATCACAGAGCAAAATTAAATCCCGACAACCCAGAGCGGTGCAGTTTCTAAATCTTGATGTTGGTGCCGAGCACTTCTCACACTTACCGATAGTTTTCGCTTCATCAGTGAAGTTGATGTTGAGGCGATCATCGAAAACATAAAGCGAACCTTCCCAAAGCGAGCTATCGCCCTGGCTTTCGCCGTAGCGAACAATTCCACCATCAATTTGGTAAACCTCTTTAAAACCATTTTCAATCATGATTGCGCTCAGAATTTCGCAACGAACACCACCGGTGCAGTATGTAACGACAGCTTTGTCTTTGATGGAGTCATATTTACCGCTTTTGATTTCAGCAACAAAGTCATGTGTGGTTTGAACATCAGGAACGATAGCGTTCTTGAACTTACCGATTTCAGCCTCAAAGGCATTTCTACCGTCGAAGAACACAACATCATCGCCACGATCTGCAACCAGCTGGTCAACCGCTTTAGGCTTCAAGTGTTTGCCACCATTGGCAACGCCTGTTTCGTTAACCACAATTGCATCTGGAGCATCAAAGGCAACTAGTTCTTTACGAACCCTCACCCTTAGCCGAGGGAAGTCTTCTCCGGTTCCCATGGACCATTTGAAGTCAATCTTCCGGAAACCCGGATATTGCTTGGTGGTCTTCACGTACTTCTTTAGGGCAGCCATATCCCCACCCAAAGTCCCGTTGATTCCGTGCTTAGAAACTAGGATGCGGCCTTTTAGCCCGAGGCTTTCGCAGAGGTTCTGCTGCCATAGTTTGACGGCTTCAGGGTCACTTATGGGGGTGAAGGCGTAGTAAAGGATGATTTTTTGAAGGTCCACCTCCCAATTCTAAGCAAAACAAGCCCCCTGTTCTAGTCGTAGGATTAACCCCATGACTGAAATTAATGGCATCAATAAAGATGGTTTCGACTCAACAGTTCGTCCTCAGGACAACCTGTTCAAACACACTAATGGACACTGGCTAAACAACGTTGAGATTCCTGCCGATCAGGCGGTTCACGGCTCGTTCTATAAATTACGCGATGACTCAGAGGATGCAGTTAAAGCAATCCTTGAAGAAGCTCAGGCTAGTCCTAAGCCAGGGGTTAGTCAGCAGATCGGTGACATGTATGCATCGTTCCTCGATGAAGCTAAAGCTAATGAACTTGGTGCTGCTCCAATCGCAGAAGATCTTCTTCGCATTAAGAATGCATCTTTCTCAGAGCTAACCCGTTTGATGGGTGAACTTGAAAGAGGCGGGTCAAGCGGTCTATTTGGTTTCTATGTGAACAATGATCCAGGTAACCCTGAGAGATATCTTGTGAACATGTTCCAAGGCGGTCTAGGTCTTCCAGATGAGTCTTACTACCACGATGAGAAGTATGCGGAATTCCGAGACGCCTATGTTCCTTATATCTCTTCCATGCTTCAGCACGCAGGCTGGTCAGCAGAACAGGCTGATGCAGATGCTGCCAAGGTTATGTCTTTTGAAACTAAGTTGGCTAAGCACCACTGGAGTGTTGTTGAATCTAGAGATGCAGAGAAAACATATAACCTAATCACTTTTGATCACCTAAAGAACATGATGCCAACTTTTGACTGGGCAGCATATTTGTCAGGCATGCAATTTGATTCAAAAATTCTTTTTGAAAACGTAATCATGATGCCTTCATTCTTTGAGGGTGTTAAAGATGTCTTCAACGAAGAAAACATCGATGAAGTTAAGTTGTGGTTGTCATGGCAGGTTATTAACTCGGCTGCCCCTTATCTAAGCGATGAGTTTGTAAACACTCGTTTTGATTTTTACGGCAAGAAGCTAACCGGGCAACCAGAGATGCGTGCGCGTTGGAAGCGTGGAGTTCAACTAGTTGAATCTTCCCTTGGTGAAGCAGTTGGAAAGATATATGTTGAAAAACATTTCCCTCCACAAGCTAAAGCTCGAATGGATGAATTGGTGAAGTGGTTGATTAAGGCTTATGAAGAGTCAATAAACAACCTGGACTGGATGACCGAAGAAACTAAGAAGAAAGCTTTAGTTAAACTTTCCAAGTTCAACCCAAAGATTGGTTACCCAACTAAGTGGAAAGACTACTCTTCACTAACTATTGAACGTAATGATCTTCTAGGTAACGTAAGACGCTCATCAGCATGGCAAGCAGATAAAGAAGCAGCCAAGATTGGTGCCCCTCTTGACCGTGATGAGTGGTTCATGACTCCACAAACAGTCAACGCTTACTACAACCCAGGTTTCAATGAAATCGTTTTCCCTGCGGCTATCTTGCAGCCACCGTTTTTCAGCTTGGATGCTGATGACGCTGTTAACTTTGGTGGAATCGGTGGTGTTATCGGTCACGAGATCGGTCACGGCTTTGACGACCAGGGTTCAAAGTATGACGGTGATGGAGCGCTTATCTCTTGGTGGACTGAAGATGACCGTAAGGCATTTGAGGAAAGAACCAAGATTCTAATTGACCAGTATGACGCGCTAACTCCTGAAGGCTTAGGCGAGGAATACAAAGTCAATGGCGCTCTAACCATTGGTGAGAACATCGGTGACCTAGGTGGAATCACGATTGCATACAAGGCATATCTGCTCAGCTTGAACGGTAAAGAGCCAGCTGTTATTGATGGCCTAACCGGTGCCCAGAGATTCTTCCTGTCATGGGGATTGATCTGGCGAGGCAAGTCTCGTGATGCTATTGCTATTCAGCGTCTAGCGACCGACCCTCACTCACCAAGCGAGTTCAGATGTAATCAGGTGGCAAGTAACTTTGATGGCTTCTACGAAGCTTTCGATGTTACTGAAAACGATGCAATGTGGCTGGATCCAGCCAAGCGCGTTTCTATCTGGTAATCAATGAAACTTTGGCTGAGGCTCATTTGGGCTCACCTTAGTTGGCGTTTGCGTAGCAAATTACAAATAAGTGATGTTGGCGTTAGGTCGTTCTTGGTCTGGCCAACAGACATAGATATTTTCCGCCACATGAATAATGGAATCTATCTAACGCTGCTGGATCTTGCGCGATTTGATCTCATGAAAAGATCTAATGCTTGGCAAACACTTAAGAAACAGAAAACGCATCCGGTTGTTGTTCAAGAAACCATCACATTTAGAAAATCGCTAACCCCCTGGTTGAGATTCGAAGTTGAAACCAAAATACTTGGTTGGGATGAAATGGCCTTCTATGTTGGTCAACGCTTTGTTGTTGAAGGTGAGATTTACGCAGAAGCTGTTGTGAAGCTCAGATTTCTGCAATCGCCTAAAGGTGCTCCAACTGCTAAAGAAGTTAATCAGCAAATGGGCGGTTGGCCAGGTGAAGAGCCTAAATTAGCTCAATGGGTAATTGATTGGAATAAAGAAGTTGCTTTACCCAAGGGCAAGCAACCGGCGCCATCAGACTGGCTTAAGTAGTTTTGTGAAACCACCGGTGGATTGTAATTCGCCATTTGGATAAACCAGCAGAGCTTGTAATTCACCTTCGTGTTTGGTTAATAATCTAAGAGCTTGATCTCCAGCAGCAAAGGCAGCAGTTGCAAAAATATCCGCTGTGATTATATCTTTTGCAACGACCGTTACTTGAACAAGTTGATTTGCAACATCCCGGGTCTTTGGATTCCAGATGTGTTCGCCACGTTCAGCACTGCCGCTGGTAGCAACCGCGGAATATTCAGTTCCATTTAAATCAACCACCGTTAATGCTCCCGCATCTTTATCAGCAATAGAAACAGGTTTAGAAATACCAATGCGCCTAGATAAACCAGAACTGATTTCTTTACTCAATCTGATATCCCCGCCAGCATTCATGGCAAAATCTGTAATTCCAAGTTCTTCAAGTTTCAGGCAGGCCTGTTCCGCAGCCCAGGTCTTTACTAAACCTGATGGATCAAAAGTGTTTTGTTGGGTGAAAGAGCTAAACCAGCCATCGGTTTTTTCGCTCCAGAGCTCACACTCATCCCAGATTTGTGCCACTACTTCAGGAAGTTTGTCTAAAGAGGTTTCACCTCTAGCTAGACGAGATAGCGGTGAATCAGGTTTATAAAGTGAAAATATTTCGTCAGCTTCGTGAAGGATTAACCCCGCTGCGCTAATTGCAGCTTCAACTTCCGCTGGTTCTCTGTCTGTTCTTCCGAAATAAGTAAAGGCAGTTCCCATGCAGAATTCGTTATGACGGAACTCACGCATGGGAACTAACCTAACTTAGAACTGGCTTAGGGCATCGCCCAATGCCTGCAAGAAAGCGTTGGTTGAGTAGGTTGCGCCACCCATCATTGAGGTATCAAAGCTTGCGCTTTGAGCTTGCTCAGCGAGTTGAATCAAGTATGGGAAGGCAGCAGCACGTCCAGCTGATGCTCCGGCTTGGTTCATCACGATGTTTGTGATCTGCGAGCCCTGCTTGGTTACTGTCAGTTGAACAGTTCCGAAGCGGTAATAAACCGGTGAACTCTCGTGACTTACTGTCGTTGATGGCGGCGGTGGAGTTGGGGTTGGAGTCTTAGTTGGTTTACCGGTCGGCTTTTTGGTTGGCTTGCCGGTTGGTGTCGTGGTTGGGGTGGTAGTCGGCGTGATAGTTGGCTGGGTGGTTGGGCCAGGAGTCTGTATCGGACCAGGTGTGAAACTTGGACTCTTAGCGTTTGCTCCAGCTTGGAAACCAGCGGTAACGGCGACTAGGCTAACGGCTCCCATTAATACTTGACTTGATTTTCTCACCAGGCAAACTCCTCTGCATGTATTTGATTAGCTGGAGTTCCAGCTTTAAGAAGTGAATTGCTAACCGCATGTGTGAATGCAGCCGGACCGCAGATATAAACATCTGCTTTTGCCACTTTAGGTGCAAGTGACTGAAGAACACGATCATCAGCGAAATGGTCGTTGCCTGATTTTGGAAGCCAGGACTTAGGGTGACGTCGACTACCTTCAAGGATGTGAATATAGAATCCACGCTTTTTAGCAATCTGATTTAGTTCTTCGATTAGCGGTGCATCACTCTTGTCACGAACTCGATAGATGATAGTGACTTCGCCAGGTTTTGCAGCGATGCTTTCAGCTAGTGCTCTAATCGGTGGAGCACCAATACCTGCCGCAATCAAAATCACATGGTCTTTGGTTCTTCTATCTTCGGTGAATACTCCGTAAGGACCTTCAAGAATTACTCTGGTGTTTGGTTTCGCATGCTGCAATAAACCAGTGTCATCTCCTCGGTTACCGATAGTAAAGCGTATTTGGTTATCGGTCGGAGCTGCCGAAATACTGAAAGGGTGTGCTCGCCACCATTGGGTTGGTGTGATCACTCGCAAGATAAAGAACTGACCCGATTGGGTGTTGAAGTTCTTTAGGTTGTTACCTTTCACATAAAGAGAAACAGAGTCGGAAGATTCTCTAACAACTTTTGCTATTTGTAAATTGTGGCTAGCTGAGAAAACAATTGGACTTAGTAATCTAAACCAAAGAATATTCAAAGCAACAAAAAGATAGGCGGAGATCCAAAAAGTTTGAGCCAGTGGCTTACCAGCGATATCGATACCGGTGGAAATCTGGTGAGGAATCGCAAACATTACCGAACCGTAACCCAGTAAGTGAACTAGATACCAAGCTTCGTAGCTAAGTTTCTTTCTAGCAATCTTGATTGAAGTGACAACCACAATGATCATCAAAACAAATGCGATTGATGCTAAAACCAAATCTGAAATAGTGTTTAGCATAATCAGAAACTCATCGACGAGCGTTTTAGTGTCTGCGATTGCATATGCCCAAACAGCACAAACGAAGTGAGCGATGATCAAATACAAAACCGGCTTACCGAGTTTCTTGTGAGTCAAGGTGGCACGGTCATGTCCGTAAAGTTTGTCGAGCCAAGGGACTCGGGCAACTAGCAAAAGCTGGATCAGTAGAAGGTCGGTTGCTACCAGGGCCGAGATGCGATCGATTGAACCTAGCGCTGTGTGCAGGTCAACAATCTGACTAGCTCCACCATCAACAAGAAAAGTGAAAACTACCCAAACTAAGCTCAACCAACCGATGCCTTCAACAAAGTCTTGGCTTCGGTTCAATTTGATCCAACGGGACGGGCTTAGCGCAGTCTTAGGGTTCGGCTCAACTAGCGGGTATACCGCTGGGCCTTGCTCTAATTGGCTCTCTAATGGGGTCATGAGTAAATTTTGCTGTTCTAACCTGAATGAATCCTGAAAGTGAACTGAATGTACGCTACTAACCTTATGGTCTGGGATGATTGATAAAGCCAGTGAAACAAGGATGTTTAGGTGAATTTGGAGTGGTTGGGTGAATCGGGAAGAACGCGAATCTGTAGCCTCTGAGGCAATCCACCTCGTCGAACAATGGCTAGATGCAGCGCATAAAGAAGGTGCAAGATCGCCTGCTGAAAAGCGCTTAGCCAAAATCCTTAAAGATCCGGCAGGTCTTGATTGGACCCTCAAGTTTGTTGACCGCGTTATCCGGCCAACCGATAGAAAAGTGGCGGCTGCCGAGTTAGCCAGGTTATCCAAAAAACTACCTAAAAGCCTTAGCCAACTTGATCGACTAACTATCGCTATCGGTGGATTGTTAGCCAAACCGTTTAGTTTCATTGTCATTCCAACCGCCAAAGCCAGACTGAGACAGCTAGTTGGCCACCTAATTGCCGATGCTAGGCCAGGCAAACTAACTAAACATATTGCTAAGAGCAAATCTGATGGCATCAGATTAAACCTAAATCTTTTAGGCGAAGCTGTTCTTGGTGAAGGGGAAGCCAATTACCGCTATGAAGAAACATTTAATTTACTAAAACGTAATGACGTCGACTACGTTTCCATCAAACTTTCAGCTGTTGCCTCACAGTTATCTATGTGGGGGTTTGAAACAACCGTAAATAGATTGGTGGAGAAACTAACCCCGGTTTATCAATATGCGGCAGCCCAATCAACTCCTAAGTTTATAAACCTAGACATGGAAGAGTATCGAGATCTAGGTTTAACTATTTTGGTATTCAAGAAACTTCTGGCTAAACCTGAATTACATAAACTCGAAGCCGGAATTGTTTTACAGGCCTACCTACCAGATTCTTATGAAGCGCTTAAAGAACTTACCGAGTTTGCAACCATGCGAACTGCAAACGGCGGTGCCGGTATCAAAGTTCGCATTGTTAAGGGTGCGAATCTAGCGATGGAACATGTTGATGCGCAGTGGCATGGCTGGGCACTTGCAACATATTCAACTAAAGCTGATAGCGACGCGAATTACAAAAGATTGATTGATTTCGCATTAAATATTGAAAGAATAAATAGTCTTCGGGTTGGCATTGCCGGCCATAATCTTTTTGATCTGGCTTTCGCTCATCAGCTTTCAGTTACCCGAGGAGTGGAATCTAAAGTTGAATACGAGATGTTGCAAGGAATGGCGCAGCATTTAAGTAAGCAAGTTAAAAACAGTGTTGGTGGTTTACTCCTATACACCCCAGTAGTTAGGCCTAGTGAATTCCAAGTTGCGGTTGCATACCTGACCAGGAGACTAGAAGAAAACGGCAGTCCAGAGAATTTCATGTCTGGGGTTTTCGACATCACCAACTCGAGAGATGTCTTCAATCGTGAGAAATCTAGATTTGAACATTCGTTACGAAGAATGGAAGAGATTGTTTCATCAGCCAACCGAACCCAGAATCGGTTGAGTGAAAATCCTGTGGTTGAAAACTCTTTCACCAATGCTGCAGATACCGACCCAGCACTACAGAATAACCGTGACTGGATCAGAGGTGTTCTTTCAAAGGCCAAAGCTTTAGAAAACAACCTTCCTTCTCATGAGTCACTCTTGGCCCAAGCCAATGTTGCAGCGCTCGAAGTTGAACAGATGGTGGCTAGAGCTAAGGCAGCAAGCACCGAATGGGCTAAAGACCCGGATAACCGCAGGAAGCTAGTGCTAAGAGCTGGGGTTGAACTGACCAAGGCCAGGGGAGAGCTGCTTCAACTGATGATTGCCGAAGCTGGCAAGACCATGGGCGAAGCAGATGCGGAACTTAGCGAAGCAATTGATTTCGCTAATTTCTATGCCCACTCGATAACCGAATTACAACAAATGCAAAGCAAAGATGGCGCGAGCTTCATCCCACACAGGGTAGTTGTGGTTACCCCGCCATGGAATTTCCCAGTTGCCATTGCAGCCGGCGGCGTTTTAGCTGCTCTGTCAGCAGGGGCATCAGTAATCATCAAGCCGGCACCGCAAGTGGTCAATTGTGTTATGGCGATGGTTGAAACTCTTTGGCGAGCAGGAATCCCTAAAGATGTTTTGCAACTCGCACTAGTTCCAGATAATGAGCTTGGTCTGCACCTGGTTGGTCACCAAAGTGTTGATTCAGTAATTCTGACCGGGGCGTTCGAAACAGCAGAATTATTTAAGAACTATCGTTCGCGCATTCAGCTCTTTGCTGAGACCAGCGGTAAGAATGCGGTGGTGGTTTCACCGTTTGCGGATCTTGATTTAGCAGCTAACGATTTGGCGAAGAGTGCGTTTGGCCATGCTGGTCAAAAATGCTCTGCAGCTAGCCTTGGTATTTTGGTTGGTTCTGTTTATAAGAATCAGCAGTTCCTAAAGCAACTGGTTGACTGTGTTGAATCCATGAATGTCGGCTACGGCTCACAATCCGACGCAACTGTTGGTCCGCTAATCGAATCGCCTAGTCCCAAACTTCAACGAGCACTAACCACGCTTGAACCGGGTGAATCATGGTTACTAGAACCTAAAGCACTTGATGATTCAGGCAGACTCTGGCGACCTGGAATCAAAATTGGTGTGAAGCCAAACAGTTTCTTCCACCTCAACGAATGCTTTGGTCCAGTACTTGGTTTGATGCAAGCCAAAGACATCACACAGGCATTAGAAATACAAAACGGAACACAGTTTGGTTTAACCGCAGGCATCCATTCTTTGAATGTTTCTGAAATCAAAACTTGGTTAGAGAAAATCAACGCAGGAAATCTTTATGTGAATAGAAGCATTACCGGTGCGATAGTTGAGCGTCAACCTTTCGGTGGCTTCAAGAGATCAAGTGTTGGTTGGGGACTAAAAGCTGGAGGACGTAACTATCTTCTGCAATTCGGAACTTTAGTTGATGATAGAGAGATACCAGCATCCAAAGAGCTTGCTCCGATTGTTTCTAATTACGTTCAAGCGATCACTCCTTTTGTTAAAGCGATTAAGAAGAGTTGGCTTGACCAAGCACTATCGAGTGATAGCTATTGGCATAAAAACTTTTACGCACCAGAGCAATATTCCAAAAAGCCTGATGGTGGAACTATGGCAGCAGAAGGCAACTATCACCGCTATTTACCTGCCGAGAACGTCATAGTTCGAGTTACCCAAACCGGTTCGGTGGTTGGTCTTGCCCGAGTGGTAGCCGCTGCCCTATTGGCTGGGACCAAGCTGAGCATCTCGGCGGCTCCGCAGTTTATGTCAACAGCTGTTTTTGATGAGAAGCAACTAAAGGTTCTAACCGCTGGTTTCGACGTGCTGATTGAAGACAGCGAGCACTTCAAGCCAGTGATCGCACCTGGGACAAAGGTCATTGTTGTTGGCCATCGTGAAGCGTCCCTAGGCGATCTTCAAGCCAACCCAGATCTGTTTATATTCAAGGATGAGCCAACCAAGTCGGGTCGCTATACCCTGCTTCAGCTTCTGCGAGAACAGTCTGTATCAATCACGCAACACCGGTTCGGGGCGACCCAAACCGAACTGGTAAACATCTTTAACTAAAGTAAGGTAAATCCATGACTGACCTACCAATGACCAGAACCTTTTCCGATGCTCACGGTGTTGAGATCACTTTCTATGTTTGGCAAATTCAAAAACCTAAAGCGATCGTTCAGATCTCTCACGGTCTTGGGGACCACGCCAGAAGGTATGACCATCTTGCTTCAGTGTTAAACCAGAACGGCTATAGCGTCTATGCCGACGATCATCGTGGTCACGGTGTTACTGGGAGTAAACAGGTTGCCTCTGGTCAAACTAAGACCATGGGTAATTTAGGCCCAGGTGGAATCAAGGCAGCTTTCGAGCAGGTTCATGAATTTACTAATTTAATTAAGGCAGAAAATCAAGGGTTACCTGTAATTCTTTTGGGTCACAGCTACGGATCTTTCATTGCGCAGAAGTTAGTGAACCAGTATTCAACCGAGTATGCAGCCGTTATTCTTTCCGGTTCCTCATTGTTAGTCCCCGGTGTTTTAGGGGCTGGCGGATTTAATAAGCAGTGGGATAAAGAACCCGGTGCAACCGGTTATGAATGGTTATCTAGAGATCCGGAAGTTGGTAAGGCGTTCGTAGCAGATAAACACACTTTCTATGCAGCTGCTGCCAAAGTATTTGGAATTCCTAATGGCTTACAACTTTTCTTCACACCAAAGCGTGGTATCAGAGAAGATCTTCCACTTCTAATTCAAGCTGGTTCAGATGACCCTATCGGTGGAACTAGAGGCAATGAGAAGTTGGCTAACACTTATAGAAACAAATGTGGTTTAGATAACGTAACAGCAATCATTTATGATGATGGTCGTCACGAGATGTATAACGAGATTAATAAAGACGAAGTTATTAAAGATCTTCTGAACTTTATTAAAGCTAACGTCGCCTAGTTAAGTTCCCTAGCTAAAAGGGAATGGGTTTCTGGGTGGCGCTTCATGTATGTAACAACATATGAGCAGACTGGCCAAACTTTACCCAGATTGTTTTGCTCAATGTCACTGAATGCTTCACGAATCAAAATCGCTGCATAATTCTTGCCTTGATGAGCTGGATCGACCTCGGTGTGGGTGAACTGCAGTTCCCCATTGATGTTAAGGTAGTCAGCGTGCCCAACCTTTTGTTCCCCCAGCCATAATTCATAGCGGTTTAGATCTGAATTGTGTATTACATGCGGTTCCATGATGTTAATCTCTTTCTGTGAACAACAATTTGAGCTACCGGGTCATTCAAGGCGATAACCTTTCTGTTTTGAATTCTATGCCTGACCAAAGTGTTCAATTGATCTATGTTGACCCTCCTTTTAATACCGGTAGAACCCAGACCAGGGGGACTTCCAGCACCACTAGAACCGATACCGGTAACCGCATGGGGTTCAAAGGTCAGCGCTACGACATAGTCAAAGAGACCATCTTGAGCTATGACGATGAGTTCTCTGATTACTGGGGTTTTCTAGAACCAAGGCTTGAGCAAGCCTGGCGAATCTTGAAAGAAACCGGAACCCTTTATGTTCACTTGGATTTTCGTGAAGCCCACTATGCCAAAGTATTACTCGATGCGCTATTTGGCAGAGAGTGCTTCCTAAATGAAATCATCTGGGCTTATGACTACGGAGGCAAAGCTAAATCAAAATGGCCGGCCAAGCATGACACCATTTTGGTTTATGTGAAGGACCCAGCCAAGTATTACTTCAACAATGAAACTGTTGATCGTGAACCGTATATGGCTCCTGGGCTAGTCACACCGGAGAAAGTCGAAAGAGGAAAACTACCAACCGATGTTTGGTGGCATACCATAGTCTCCCCGACCGGCAACGAGAAGACTGGTTACCCAACTCAAAAACCGCTAGGTGTTTTGAGAAGAGTAATTCAAGCAAGTTCAAAAGAAGGCGATGTTGTGCTTGACTTCTTTGCGGGCAGTGGAACAACTGGTGCAGCCGCAGCTGAACTAAATAGAAGTTTTATTTTGGTTGATCAGAACCCTGAAGCGATTCAAGTTATGAAAGAAAGATTCAGTTCACTGCCTGTGAGCTTTGACTGATTTAGTTTCAAAGCTAACCAGCATCACAATCAAAGTTGTAATTCCAGCCAACAAAGCGGCAACGGCCAGAGCCATTCCGTAGTTCTCAGCTCCTGGTCGTGAAATCAATTGAAACAGCAACATGGGAACGGTTGATAGATCTCCATAGCTGAGCAAACTGGCTGCACCGAATTCACCAAGTGAAACCAATGCGCTGAAGGCAACAGCAGTCTTTAGTGCCGGGCTAACAAGTTTTAGGTCGATGTGAAAAAAGAGTTGATGAGCTTTTGCCCCATCAGTTAAAGCTTGCTCTCTTGGTGAGTTTTCAATACTCAGTAGTGCTGGATACAAAACCCTAATCACCATCGGTATCGCTATAACCGATTGCACTAAAGGTAAGACAAACCAGGATGAACGTAACCAACTAAGTGAAACTAGAAACCCAAGACCCAGAACAACTGCTGAAACACCTATTGGCATAAGGAATATCGCATCCAAGAAGATTCCACCGGCATCTGTTTTTCTGTCAAGTTTTGTAATTCGTCTGGTTCGCTCGGCAAGCAGATAGCTAACTAAGCCACCAAGAAGCACTGCGATTACTGTTGCAAAAACAAGATTTCTAAATGAGTTAAAGGCGGCCTGAGCAAAAGTAATGTTTAGTAAATTTCGATAGCCATGGCTATCTAGCAAAAAGAAATTATTCAGGGTCAAACCATTAGTCGATATAAATGCTCTAACAAAAACTAAAATCATTGGGACCAACATTAGAACTAACCCGGTTATAAAAGTGAAGACACTAACCGGCCAATCCCGCTTATCGAGGCTTGCAGCTTTACCGTGATTTGGTTCAAAACTCAGCGGGTTAGTCCCGCCCCAGCGACTAGCTGTGAAGGCAGCAACGGTGAACAGGATTTGCAGTATGGCCAAAGCTGCACCGTGCTGGAGGTCTAGTCTTTGTAATACCGAAATGCTGATGGCTGTTTCCAGAGTATTAACCTTGCCTCCACCTAAAGACAAGACAATCCCATAGCTACTCGCGCAATACAAGACAATCAAGGCCGAAGAAGATCTGATTGACCCTTTGAGCTGAGGTAGCGAAACCTTGATGGCTGCCATAAACCGACCAGCACCGGCAATCTCAGCCTCCTCGTCGCTTTGCTGGTTCAGGTTTTGCCACTGTGATCCAACAGTCCTAACCACCACTGAATAGTTAGCAAAGACGTTGGCGATGATGATTGCAGTTATCGGGGTTACTCCGCCAACCAGGTTGCTGAATTCGGTGATGGCAATGGCAACCACTAGAGATGGCAACATAAAAGGAACCATGATCAGGGACCTTAGGAGATTAACCCCAGGAAAACTCTTGCGATACAACACATATGCTCCTGGAATACCTAAAACTAAACAGAAAACTGTTGATAGGACCGCCTGCCAAATAGTGAACCAGAGCACTGGCCAAACACTGATTTCGCTTGGATTCGAGGCATTGAAGTGGTTGCCAAAACCTAAACCTAAAACAGAAAGAACAGGGTAATAGAAACTAAACCCAACAAAGATAAGTGGGATAAACCAAAGCAGTTTTCGGCTAAGGCGCAACGTCAAACACCCAGTTGTAATCAGCTAGCCACTGTTCACGGTTTTTGGCTATGTCTAGATCTGCACCGATAACTGTGGTTGCCGGGGCACCAAACATTAGCCAAGATTGCGGAATGCTCACACTCGGGTCAATCGGATACACATACATACCCTCCGGAAGTGCTTTTTGGAATTGTTTACTGGTAAAGAAACTGATTAGTGCTTGAGCTCCCTCAGGGTTGCTCGCATTTTTCAGAACCGCTGCAAACTCCGTTTGTCTGAAACAGTCTTGACTCAGTGACTGAGTTTTAGATGTTCCATCAATTCCAACTTCATCGGCAGGAGATGAGGAGTATGACAAAACTATTGGGTATTTACCGTGACCTGCGGAACCCGAGAAATCTGTGTAATAGGCATCTTCCCAACTAGCAGCAACCTTTACTCCGTTGTCTCTGAAAGCTAACCACCAATTTAGGTTTGGTGGAATATCTGACGCCGGGTTTTTAAAGTATGCCTCGGTTGAGGCAAGGAAAGCTAACCCCGTTGAAGAAGTATGTGGATTTTCAATCACGGTTAGATTTTTGTATTTAGCTTGAGTGAGCTCTTCCCAATGCTTAGGAATGGAAAGTTTATGTGATTTAAAATATTGAAGATCAACATTGAAACAAACATCCGCATAATCAATGGCGGTTATGTCGGTTGCAAGAATGCTGTTGGCAATAGCAACTGGGGCAAAAGTATTGTCTATGCCATAAACCAGATCGCCAATCGGAGCATCCTTGGTTAACACCAGCTTTGATGTCATCGCACCAACATCACCGGCACGAACTATTTGGAGTTTGTATCCGGATTCATTTTCGAATTTCTTTATTAGAACATCACTCATAACAAAAGAATCATGAGCTACCAATGTCACAGTCTTAGGGGCAACTGTTGAACAGCCAGTTAGTGTGATGGCTAGCAATGCAAGAGCAACAATGAAACGTTTCATATTTCCTTCCTACGCTGGCATGACCCAGATCAGGTTTGACGGTATTAGGCAGTAGCTTCTTCTCAGTTCGGTCATCCGAACTCCCGTGTGTTAAAAGACTAAGCCCTCAGGGGTTAACCTGAGGGCTTTATCTTTATAAGGTTTAGTGCATGCTGGAAGCCGCGTCTTCAGCACGTTCCTGGAAACCAGATTTCTGACGTAGAGCGATTTCCTGAATAAACAGGGCAAGGCCGAAGGCTGCAACAACTACCAAGCTGGCAACCACGAATACGCTGGCTGCCGACTGAGCGAAGGCTTCCTTGATTGGATTAGCCAATTCAGGACTAGCCGTTTTCAAGAACGACGAGTCGGTCTGGATTAGCTTGCCCAAATCAGCACCTGGCTTGAAAGCTGAGTTCTTAGGATCTTGCAATAGTGCTGGGTTTTTAATAATTGCGGTTGCAATCTTTTGACCCATCTGCGGAGCTTTGTCTGCAAGGTTGTTGAATAGCACCGAAAGGAATACAGCAACACCGAGAGTTCCACCCATTTGTCTGAAGAAGGTAGCAGATGAAGTTGCAACACCGATGTCTTTTGCTGACACAGCATTCTGTGAAGCAATAGTCAGTGTTTGCATCATCTGTCCTAAACCTAGACCCATAACCACCATGCCAACAGAAATCTGCCATACCGGCCAGGTGTAGTTAAGTGTTGATAGGTAGAAGTATGAAACTGCCATAAGAGCTGTTCCAAGCACCATGAAGATCTTGTATTTACCGGTCTTAGATGTAATGCGTCCGCTAACGATAGATGATGTCATCAAACCCATGACCATAGGGATCATCAGGTAACCTGCTTGAGTTGGGGTTGCACCATAAACAATCTGAAGAACTAATGGAAGTGAAATCATTCCACCGAACATTCCAACACCGATAATTACACCGAGCACTGTGGTGACGCTAAAGGTTCTTGACTTGAATAAGTGCAACGGCAAAAGCGCATCTTCTTTCATGTTTCTTTCAATCAAGATGAAGGCAATGATGCCTAGAACGCCAACAACATAAGCAGTCACAGCGTTAGCTGAAGACCAGCCCCATTCGCGACCTTGTTCAGCAACAATCAACAATGGAACAACACCAACGATGATGGTGAGAACACCCCACCAGTCAATGCGCTTGGTCTGGTGTTCATGATGAGGCAAGTGCAGGAATGAAACAACCATTAGCAGCGCAATTGCGCCTAGTGGAAGATTCATTAGGAAGATCCAGCGCCAACCGGTCACACCAAGGAAACTTGAAACACCGGCAAACATTCCACCGATTAGTGGACCAAGAACAGAAGAAGTTCCGAACACGGCAAGGAACATACCTTGGTAGCGTGCTCGTTCCTTAGGCGGAACAATGTCAGCAAGAATGGTTAGCGCTAAAGCAAACAAACCACCAGCACCAATACCTTGGATGGCGCGGAAGGCAGCCAACTGATACATGGTGGTAGCGAAAGCGGAAATCACAGAACCAAGAATGAAGATGGAGATGGCTGTGATGAAAAGGTAGCGACGTCCGAAGATGTCTCCGAGCTTTCCATATATAGGTGTTGCAATAGTTGAGGTGATTAGGTAAGCGGTTGTTACCCAGGCTTGAGCCGAAAGACCATGAAGGTCATCGGCGATAGTTCGCATAGCTGTTCCAACGACGCTCTGGTCTAGAGCGGAGAGGAACATACCTGCCATCAATCCGACCAAGACAAACATAATTTGTCTGTGAGTCATTACTCCGCTTTTAGCCGATTCTGCTGCTGCTGCTTTGCGGTCTGAACGGGCCAAAACATACTCTTTTCTGTTAAGTGAAATTAGAATTCATAAATGGTTGGAAATAAAACTACTGGACTCCTGGTGGCTTGTGTCTTGAGCCTGGTTGGTGCTGTTTTGTTTCCCTCGGTAACTAATTTTACACCCGCATACGCTATTGACCTAACATCCAACTCCATCGCGACAGCCGATTCCTTCTGGGTAGTAGTCAATAAACAGAGGCCACTAGACCCAATTCAATACATTCCTAGTGATCTAATCACCCCCCGGTTTGGAGGTCTCAACTCAAACCCCTATGGCAGGAAGCTAAGAAAGAATGCTGCCTATGCTGCCATTGAGCTCGCCAAAGCCATGAATAAGGACGGCAAAGGGGTTCTGGTAATTCAAAGCGCATACCGTTCGTATACCGAACAAACCGCTGTTCACAATAGAGAGATAAGCAGGTTTGGGTTCAAAGCCGGCGAAGCACTAGCAGCCAGACCTGGCTATTCAGAACACCAAACCGGTTTAGCCATGGATGTTTCAGCCAGAGGACAGGGTTGTCGGATCAGGGTCTGTTTTGGTCAGACCAAGGCTGGTTACTGGTTAGCTCACAATGCATATAAATATGGATTCATAGTTAGATATCCAAACAACTCAACTGCGACCACTGGCTATCAGTACGAACCTTGGCACCTTAGGTTTGTCGGTGTTGAGCTGGCAACCGAGATGAAAACTAAAAATGTGAAAGTCCTAGAACTGTTCTTCAAACTTCCGGCAGCCCCAAACTATTAGTATCTGCATTACCCTTTATCTATGGCTAAAACAGGAAATAACAAAACTTATGCATTCTTAGGTCCGGTGGGGACCTTTACTGAACTTGCTCTAGCTCAAGTCAAAGATGCCAAGAATTCAATAACCCTTCCGGTTGGAACCGTTCAAGAAGCCATCAATGCTGTCATTTCTAAAAAAGCTGTTAGAGCGATAGTCCCAGTTGAGAACTCAATTGAAGGCGGCGTATCAGCAACTTTAGATGCACTGGCTAACACAACTGGCATTCGGATCTTTGGGGAATATTTGGTGCCCGTAACTTTCAACCTGGTGGCTAAACCTGGCACCAAACTTAGCGACGTAAAAGTTGTTTCAACTCATCCAACCGCTTATGCTCAGTGCCGCGGCTGGTTACAAGAAAATCTTCCTAAGCATTCAAACATTCCTGCAACTTCAACCGCTCAAGCAGCTGCTGCTCTTTTAGAAAAAACTTCTATTGCTCAAGCTGCTATTGCAGCTAAGAGCATCACCGACCACTACAAGCTAACTGTCCTTGCTAAAAACATCGGTGATAACAAGAACGCTCAAACTCGTTTCATTGAAATTGGTTTAGCTGATGTTCCAACCAAGCGTTCCGGTAAAGATAAGACCTCGATCATTGTTGAACTACCGGATGACAGACCCGGTGGACTACTAGAGATGCTGGAACAGTTTGCGGCCAGAGGCGTTAACCTAAGCCGCATTGAGTCAAGACCGGTTGGCGATCAACTAGGTCGCTACAGATTCAACATTGATGCTCAAGGGCATATCGATGATGAAGCCATGGCTGAGGCGCTAAAAGGATTACATAGATTTAGTCCAAACATCATCTTCCTCGGCTCATACCCAAGAGCCGATAGAGGCAAGAGCGAGCACCGAGGCAATAACTCAAACAAAGAGTTTGATACCGCCGAAGGTTGGCTAAAGCAGTTGCGTAAGGGTCGCTAAAGGTAACCTTTAACCATGATTGACGCCAACCTGCTTAGGGAAAACCCAGAGGCCATTAAGGCTAGCCAGATTGCCCGCGGAGCCAGCGTTGAACTGGTTGACCAAGCAGTTGCGGCTGATTTGGCTTGGCGTAAAGCATTAGCCGAATTTGAGAATTTACGAGCCACCCAGAACGCTAAATCGAAACTAGTTGCCTCTGCCTCTAAAGAGGAACGTCCAGCCCTAATCGAGCAAAGCCAAGAACTAGCTGCAGCTGTGAAGCAGGCTGAAACAGCTTCAACAGATAAAGAAGCTGAATTACAAAGAATCATTTGGCAGATTGAAAACGTTGTGCTTGAAGGTGTTCCAGTTGGTGGCGAAGCTGACTTTGTAGTAATTCGCGAGGAAGGGAAGAAGCCAAACTTCTCCTTTGAACCTAAAGATCATGTTGCGCTTGGTGAATTACTGGACGTTATTGATATTGAACGTGGTGCAAAGATCTCTGGTTCACGTTTCTATTTCCTAAAGGGTTGGGGAGCAAGATTAGAACTTGCACTTATGAACCTTGCTTTAGATCAAGCGGCTAACGCAGGCTTCACAGCTCTGATAACTCCAACACTGGTCAAGCCAGAGGTAATGGCTGGAACTGGTTTCTTGGGAGCTCACGCAGACGAGATCTACTATCTTCCGGCAGATGATTTGTATTTAACCGGAACCAGTGAAGTTGCTCTAGCTGGTTATCACTCTGATGAAATTATTGACATCACCGATGGGCCAAAAAGATACGCAGGTTGGTCAACTTGTTACCGCCGTGAAGCCGGCAGTCACGGTAAAGATACCCGAGGCATTCTTCGTGTTCACCAATTCAACAAACTAGAAATGTTTAGTTACTGTGATCCTGCAGAGGCTGAAGCAGAACACCAAAGACTACTTGCCTGGCAAGAAGAGATGCTGAATAAGTGTGAACTTCCTTATCGCGTTATAGACACCGCAGCCGGTGATCTTGGTTCATCAGCTGCCAGAAAATATGACATTGAAGCTTGGGTGCCAACTCAGGGAGCGTTTCGAGAATTAACTTCAACCTCTAACTGCACAACCTACCAAGCAAGACGCTTAAACGTACGTTATCGGAAAGAAGACGGCAAGACCGCAACCGTAGCAACTCTTAACGGAACTCTGGCAACCACCAGATGGCTGGTTGCTATTTTAGAAAATCACCAACAGCCTGATGGCAGCGTAATCATTCCTAAAGCACTCCGCCCATATCTTGGTGGCGCAGAATTGATTCCGGTTAAATAGATGGAACCTTGGCTGATTGCCATCGACATCGATGGCACCCTGGTTCACGATGATGGGTTTCTGTCCCCAGCCAACATCCAAGAAGTTCAAAGAGTGATGAATCTAGGTCACCACGTTGTAGTTGCAACCGGACGAGCAGCGGCTAATACCATCCCCGTGGTTAGAGAACTTGGTTTTGAATCTGGTTTTGTCGTTTGCTCTAACGGTGCCGTGACTATTGAAGTTGACTTAAATAAAGAGTCTGGCTATCACGTAAGAGAAGTTATTGGTTTTGACCCAGCGCCAGTGCTAGCTCAGTTAATTGACAAGCTACCGGAAGCACACTTCGCAGTTGAAGATATAGATGGGACATACAGATTCCATAAGCCTTTCCCCGCCTATGCTCTTGGCCTAAACAACATCGAAACCCCCTTGGATCAGCTGATGCACGGGGAAGTTAGCCGGGTAGTTGTTTTATCTCCTGAACAGGATGTGAATGACTTCTTACACATCATTGAGCAAATTGGCCTGAAGTCTGTTTCATACGCGATTGGCTATACCGCTTGGTTAGATATCGCGCCTCAAGGTGTTACCAAGTCGAGCGCTTTAGAGCAAAGAAGAAGAGCACTAAATATTCCTTCAAATCGAGTGATCACTATCGGTGATGGTCGAAACGATATCAACATGTTTGAGTGGGCTAATGCTGGTGGCGGGATATCTTTCGCTATGGGTCAAGGCCCTGAAGAGGTTAGGGCTGCAGCCAGCATGGTCACATCAACTGTTGAAGATGACGGAGTTGCCAAGGTGTTAGCTGGCCTAGAAGGCATCATTTATAGCCAAAACTAGATTCACAGGCTAAATGCAGGTTCTGGCAGTATTTTTATAACAAGCGCGCATTAGTTAGACTTATCCACGGAGGTCTGTCCGAGCGGCCGAAGGAGCTAGTCTTGAAAACTAGTGAACTGAAAGGTTCCGTGGGTTCGAATCCCACGGCCTCCGCCAGTTTTGAGTTTTAACCAAGACGTGAAGCCAAGGTTCATGAAGGGATCATGCAATTGACTGAACAGTCTAAGAAGAAAAGCGAACGAGCTATTGCTCGTCACGGTAACGTTCAGGCTGCTGGTCGATTCAGGACCGTGATGGGGATCCTTGGTAAAGCACTGGTAGTTGTTGTTGTTTCAACTCTCACCGTGACTGCCATCTCTGCTATTCAGTTAACTCAAGAACTTAGTCGTCACAGAATTCACCTAACCACCATTGACGGTAGCGATGTGAAGATTCCTCCCCTCAGTGGTCCAATAAATCTTTTGCTGGTTGGTAGTGACACTCGTCAAGGCGCAGGCAATAGTGCTTTCGGTAACATCACATCAAACCTTGCCGATGTCATGATTCTTCTGCATATCTCAGCAGATCGTAAGAGCGCTGTTGGTTTGTCTTTCCCAAGAGACCTAATGGTGCCTTGGCCTGCATGTCCTTCAACTACCGGAGATCCCGGATACTACGCTCAGTCGCTTGGTCAATTAAATGCGACTATTGCTAACGGTGGTCCTGGCTGCACCCTGCTAACAATCGAACAGTTAACTGGATTACCGATTCCATATCTAGCCATGATTGATTTCAATGGCGTTATTGAACTTTCTAATGCAGTCGGTGGTGTTGAAGTTTGTGTTGCTGAAGACATCAACGACACATACACAAACACCCACCTAAAAGCAGGTATGCATAATCTTCAGGGGCTGCAAGCTTTGCAGTTCCTAAGAACCCGTCACGGTGTTGGCGATGGATCCGATCTTTCTAGAATCAGTAACCAGCAGGTTTACCTAACCTCTTTGGTTAGGAAACTTAAGAGCAAAAACATCCTGGATAACCCAGTCTCTCTTTATTCCTTAGCTCAGGCTGCAGCTAGAAACATGAAGCTAAGTGACACCTTGTCTGACCCAGCGGTCATGATTGGTGTTGCTAATGCACTGAAATCAATTCCAATGAAGAAGATCACATTCCTGCAGTTACCTTCACTGAGCATGACTGGTGTGAATTCAGGCCGAGTTCAACCGGATGCTGAAAAGGCTCAAGTTCTATTTGACATGCTTAAAGCCGATCAGCCTATGGTTCTAGGCAAGGTAAGTAACGCTGGTAATGGCGCAGTAGTTGAGCCAACCCCAACACCAAGCCCAACTAAGACCAAGACCTCGACTAAGTCGCCAACGCCTAAGCCAACTCCTACCGAGACCATAACTCCGCTTCCGGACTGGGCTTTAGGAACTAACGCTCAAACCACAACCTGCTCGAAATAACCAGCCAACCTAGTTAGGCTGAGAGCATGCCAGATTACATCTCGGCGCTTGATTTATTCACCATCGGTATTGGACCTTCCAGTTCACACACCGTTGGTCCTATGCGAGCAGCGTTGCTCTTTGCCCAGGCCGTTGTGGCCGAGGGCAAGCAACCGCTGACTCACAAAGTCAGCGTCACACTATACGGATCGCTCGGCGCAACAGGACCGGGTCACGGAACCACTAACGCTATTGTTGCTGGATTATCAGGTGAAACCCCTGAGGCATGTAATCCGCAAGAGATTCTAACTGCTTGGGATACCGCTGCTAAATCTTTGAAATGGAAAATAAATAACAAAGAAATTCATTTCAGCATAGAAGACTTTAGCTTCCAGCCACTGATTCGCTTAGAGAAGCATTCAAACGGAATGAAGCTTCGAGCTTTTGACGAAAACAACGAAATTTTATTAGAGCAGGTTTATTACTCTGTTGGCGGTGGTTTCGTTGAAGCAGATCATCAACTCGTGAAACTTGCAAGAGCCGAAGCCCCATACAATTTCAAAACCTCTGAGCAGTTATTAAATCTGTGTGCTGAAGAGAACATGACGATTGCAGAACTTGCTTATGCAAATGAATTACAGATTCATGGTGAACTACAAATAGCGCAAAGACTAGACGCCATTTGGTCAGCTATGAAAGGTTGCATTGAAAGAGGCCTAGTTACTAAGGGTGTCTTACCTGGCTATCTAGCCGTTGATAGAAGAGCCGCCGATATGGCTGAGCAGCTTAGTCAAGTACCTGACCCTCACGAGGTTTCTAACGAATGGCTGCAAGCATATGCCATCGCGGTTAATGAACAGAATGCTGCCGGTATGCGAGTGGTGACAGCACCAACTAACGG
>Ga0114964_10000239_pt1 | contig 41744 bp, 50 predicted proteins | sample C_131016_MF_Meta_FD_92638 | JGI IMG/M metagenome (GOLD analysis project Ga0114964, IMG submission 92638) | Freshwater microbial communities from Lake Croche, Canada to study carbon cycling - C_131016_MF_MetaG | ecosystem: Environmental > Aquatic > Freshwater > Lake | place: Lake Croche, Canada... | reverse complement strand
GATGGCGGCATGCAGGGTTTGCGTATTCCAAAGTGACCCCCGTTCTTGCACTTTCTGAGCGGATAGAAATTCTTAAAAAAGTAAAGAATGTGGCGATTGTTGGCGTATCCAACAAAGCGGACCGGCCAAGCTTTGGAGTAACCAAATGGTTATTGGACAATACCGATTTAAATTTATTCTTTGTAAACCCGGTGATCACGGAACTTTTTGGAAAACCAGTTTATAAATCACTTTTGGAAGTCCCAGAGTCAATTGACTTAGTTGATGTGTTTCGAAATCCCAAAGATATGGCGCCCATAATGGAAGATGCCATCGCGATAAAGGCCAAGATTTTTTGGATGCAATTAGGTATTAGTGAAGCCCAAAGCGCTGCCAAAGGCATGAGCGCAGGCCTTACTGTGGTCGAAGATGCTTGTATAAAAGTTGACTACGAAAAATTATTGTTGAACTAGTTTTCCTCAAGAATCAAGCTAACAGAGTTAATACACCATCTCTGATCAGTTGGGGTTTCATATCCTTCACCTTCAAAGACATGTCCTAGGTGGGAATCGCAATTAGCACAACGCACCTCGGTACGAATCCGCGGGGCAAGTGAGCGATCTTCAATCAAGGTAACGGCGTCATCTTTTGTTGGCGCGTAGAAGGAGGGCCATCCACAACCAGAGTGGAATTTAGTTTCGCTGCGAAAGAGTTCGGAGTTACAAACTTTGCAACGATAACTTCCGACTTTATCTGAGTCGTTATATTCCCCAGTAAAGGGGCGTTCGGTCGCCCCTTTACGAAGAACTTCATATGAGAGCGGATCTAACTTCGCAGCTAGCTCCGCCTCATTTACTTCAAATTTACTCACGCACTAACTTTCTCACGCTTTGCAATTAATAACCATGAGAAAAAACCCCAGATTACAAACGCACCATAGATTAAGTAGAGCGCGGCAGATGGGTAGTAACCACCCTTAATTAACAGGGGAGTTCCAACTGCGTCAACTGCAATCCAAACTAACCAAAACTCAACATAACCACGTGCTAGGCCATAGGTCGCAAGTGCTGAACCGGTGAAGATCCAGGTGTCTGGAAATGGCGCCCATGATCCGAGTGATTTGATTATGTAATAAGAGATGGTGAAGAAGATTAGAACTACTGGAACGATCTGTAGTTTCTCTTTTGAAGTGGTCCAACGAATTTGAACTGGGTTTTCATTGGCACCACGGTTCTTTAACCACTTTTGCCAGCCATAAGCGCTGACCAAGATAAATAGAACTTGTCGGCCGGCTTGGCCAAGCATGACTTTATCTTGTTGGTTTGCATCAGAAAGTCCACCAATAAATAAAGTGAAGAGAAGAACATTTCCGATTATTCCTACTGGCCAGGTCCACATTTTGCGACGCATACCAAGTAGGGCACTTGCTAGTCCGAAGACATTTCCGATTATTTCTTTCCAGTAGATCGCTTTGGATCCGAAATGGAGTTGTGCATTAAATAGCCAGTGAATTACTGACATGGGGGTACCCGTTTCTACGTACTCCTCTCATCCGGACTCTAACCGTCGGTTCTGGAATTTCACCAAATCCACCGTTTACTGGATGTGAACGGGTCGCAGACTTTAACTGCCGGTTCGGAATTGCACCGACCCTGAAATACGTAAGGCATATCTTATTGATGTCGTAGGGATATCCAAAACTGAAATGGCTATCCTTACCGTATGACAAATCTTGCCGCTTCATCAGTTCAACTTGCCTCAGCTCTAGATGGCCTACGGATATTTCTTCACGTGATCGGTGCAACGATTTGGGTAGGCGGCCAGTTCACCCTTGCAGCCCTTGTGCCAGTCCTTCGTAAAGCAAATCCAGAGTTACCAAGAACAGTAGCAAAAGCATTTAACAAAATTGCCTGGCCAGCTTTTGCACTACTTATTCTTACCGGTACCTGGAACATGATGACAATTCCTAAAGATGCATCATCTAGCTATAACGCAGTCCTTGGAATAAAGATGATGGTCGTAATTCTTTCAGGAGCAGCGGCGTATCTTCATTCACGTTCTAAAAATCCAAAGTCAATTGCTATTTGGGGGTCAATGAGCGGTCTTGCTGCAATCGGGGCTACCTATGTTGGAGTTCTCTTAGCTGGTTAAGGCCTCATGAAAAAACTTTTTAAGCGTGCAAAAAAACTCTTTACTGATCGACAAGCCTGGGTTCGCCAGATAGTAGTTGCTTCAATTGCTTCGGCTATCGCTTGGCAAGTTGGAGATCTAGTGCTTAAAAATGGCGGTGTAGTTGCCGCAATTATCTGCGCCCTAAGTATTCGAATCTCGCTCTATAAATCAGTTCGTGAGGGCTTTGGTCAAATAGTTGGAACTGCAATTGGAGCTGGAGTAGCCCTTCTTTCAGTTTACGTTTTTCACTTTGGTTTAATTTCAGTTGGTGTAACCGTGCTTCTCTGTTCGGTCGTTGCCCGCGGCCTGCACTTAGGTGAAGTGGCATCAGTAAATGTTCCAGTCACTGCTTTGATTGTCATTGGACCAGGATTAAGTGAGAGCACAGCAATTAGTCGCTTGACCTCAACGTTGATCGGAGCGGCAGTTGCGATTGTATTTTCCTACTTCTCTCATGGAAAAACTCCAGCAGAACGAACTATCGCCAAGATTTCATTTGTTGCGACAAAGTCGGCAAAGTTATTGGCAGATATGTCCGAAGGAGTCGCTGCTGGATATACCCAAAGACAGGCCGGCGATTGGTTGGCTAAAGCACGACTCCTAGTTGAAGAGATACCAGCGGTTCGTGCACAGGCACTTGAGGCAAAAGGTTACGCAAAGTGGTTTCCAACTGCAGAAAAAGATGAAGCGGAAGAGTTATATATAAGAGGTGTGGCAATCGAGCACACGGTAGTTCAGGTGCGCACAATTGCTAGAACACTCTTTGATTCGGTCGTTGACGGTGGAATTCCGGAGAAAACTAAACGTCAAATAGCACATGCGCTTTCAGCTGCAAGTTGGGCTATTAGTTCAAAGGTTGAAGAGATTGCCGACGGTGATCAAGATTTGATTGATGAAACGGCAACCGATGACATTCGATCTGCTGGAGCCGCACTTGCTGAAACTCTAATTGAAGGCTCAGCGGGGGCTGACCAAGATCAATTAGTTCGAGGTATTTCCTTAGTTTCAAATATCGAGCGGATAGCGGATTCCTTGGATGAAACTGCTGCTGCACTGCACTATGTAAAAACACCTGATGAACCTTCGATGAATAAGATAATTAAAGTTTCACCGATTGATCAAACCACAAATTTGAGCATGAAAATTTGGCGCCCAGTAGTCAAAGTTTTTCGCAAGTATTTCTAACTACTTAAGAGTTTTGCCAATTCCTTTTATCTGCCACAGAGTGAGAACTTGCCTTGACACCTCATCGATAACATTTCTCGATTTCTCATCAACAGTTGTGTAGGCACATGTGCTTATCAAGTCACAGCTCCAAGTCATTACGCCGGCATTGAACACTGCGGATCCCGAAGGTGTTGTATACCAAAGGGTCGTTGCGATTGGAATAATTCTTTGATTATTACCAACAGGTGCTGAATCTCGATAATGCATTATCCCGGAGAAAATCACTCCGACATTGGGTGGCGCAGCCGGGGTTAGTGCATATTTTTCAACTTCGCTGTCAGGTGAAATTCCATTAATACTTGAGTTTTTAGGAATCTTTAACCAGGTTGGAATTGTTTTTGGCATTAGGTTTCCATAAACATGGACTCCAGAGGTCAAAGCTGCCGTAAATAGAGTTGCTGGATAATTAACTCGTTGATTTTCAAATTTAATTGTGACCTGATTTTGACTCGTTACTGGGTCCTCAGTGGCAGATCGATACATAATTATTCTGCGATTCTTACCAATATTTGATTCAGTAAGTCTGGTCTGCCAAACTGCAGTATTTGCGCCAAAGATTGCGATATTTATTCCAGAATTTCTAGCAGCAATCAAAGAATCCATCATTCGTCTTGTGAAATATTCTTCGTGGCCGCCGAGAACAACTCCGTTATAACCCTTCACGATTGATGGGAAATTTTCAACATCAATATCGCTGTATTGATCTGCCGCAATGCCATTTTCTTCCATAAATTGAACTAATGAGACGGCGTCGCGGTGGATGCTAAAGCCACCACTTCCAATCAGCGGGCGATCAAAAGATAAAACGCGGCTTCGATCTAGGCGTTGTTCTACTTTTGTAGCACCGTTTCCAAAATAGGCCGAAGCGCCCCCAAATGAGTTATAGGCATTCCAAGTTATAAAGGAATGCATCACCATTAGTTTTGAGCTTCCAAGTGGTGAATGAACTACTAAGGGCGCAGCATTTTCGATCACGCCAGAGTGAGAGCGAGTAAGAATCAAATAGAAGCCCGGTGTCCAATCCTTGGTGATTCGAATAGATAATGTAGTTGGCCACTTGGTTTCAATCATTCGGGTTGCTGTATGCGCTTTTCTTACACCGTATTGCTTTAATTTAATTGGATTTGATTTCCAAATCTCCCTACCTCCCGCACCCTTATACCAACCAATTCGAATGGCTTGGATTGTTCTAGCACCCGTCTCAAAGTCAAAAAGTTTTGAACCATAAAGTGAGGCGTGGATATCTATCTTGTCACCGCAATTTACTGATGTTTGATTAAGCCAAAGCCCACTTCCAGTCAAAGTACCTAAATTTAGATTCTTCCAGTCAATATTTTTTTGAGATACGCCAGGGAGTGAATTCTCCTGCTGAACCCAGTCACTTGGCAAAGGGCTGCAAGTGCCATCAGAGTATTTAGAAACATCGCTAGGAAAATCTGTTACTTGAGATTGATCCCAAGTTTGCATTGGTTGGTTTGTTAAATCTGTATGCACTTTAGGCTGAACGGAGAGTGGAACTTCAGCACCACGCTCGATTACAAGCGTTGTAACTATGACTGCAAGTGAAATGATTAAGACAGTGATAGCAGAAATTAATCCGATAGTTCTTTTACGCTTATCTTTAAAGAGACGTAATGAGAACTTCATAACCCAATCTTAGGCTGTTACTTTTTCGCTTAGCCAGATCTGCTTTTTCTCGCGTAAAATTCACCAGATTTCTCCCCAAGCCCACCCTGGTTGTAGTCTTTGTCATCCCGAAAGGGAAAAGCATTTTTGATCCGCCCCCATAGCTCAGTCGGTAGAGTGTTTCCATGGTAAGGAAAAGGTCATCGGTTCGATTCCGATTGGGGGCTCGAGAAGTTAGTTCGCACGCTTGTGCAAACTAGCCCTTTCTGGCGGGATAGCTCAGCTTGGTAGAGCAAGCGGCTCATAATCGCTGTGTCGCCGGTTCAATTCCGGCTCCCGCTACCAGAATTTTCGAATAAGGCTAGGTTGAAGTAACCTAGCGGTCTTGATTAACTAGAAGGAGCACGAGCATGGCAAGTAAGAGCGCGGATGTACGCCCAAAGATCACTATGGCCTGCGTAGAGTGCAAAGAACGTAACTACATTACAAAGAAGAACCGTCGTAACGATCCAGATCGTCTTGAACTTAAGAAGTTCTGCCCACGTTGCAAGTCTTCACAGCTTCACCGCGAGACTCGCTAACCAATGCTTGATCCCGATCTAATCGGGCGCACCTTTACCGGTGATAAAAGCGTAAAGGTATCTCAAGAGAGCATCACAAAATTTGCCGCTGTTATTGGCGAGCCAAATTTAGATTGTGCTCCTCCCACTTTTGCAATCTCAATTACCTTAGATCAATCCCAAAAACTGCTGCAAGATAGTGGCTTGGATTGGACTCGGGTTGTTCACGGTGAACAAAAGTTTGAAATCCTGCGCCCAATAGTTGCTGGCGATGATTTGCTTTGCTCTTCAACAATCGAGACTTATCGAGTAGTTGCGGGAAATGAAATTGTTTCAGTTCGCTCCGATCTTCATTCAGGTTCAGATTTAGTAGTTTCCACCTGGTCAACGTTGGTTGTGCGCGCATGACTCTGACCGTTGGCCAAGAGCTGGCACCAAAAAGCTATTCAATTAATCGGGCGCTTCTAAAGCATTATGCCGATGCAAGTGGCGATCAAAACCCAATTCACCAAGATGAAAGCTTTGCTAAATCTGTCGGGCTTGCAGATGTAATTGCCCATGGCATGTTTACGATGGCACTTGCTGGGAAGTATCTTTCAGAGCTTGCTGGTTCTGGCAGCGTGAAAGAGTTCTCCGCAAAATTCATTAAGCCAGTGGTAGTTCCAGCTGGTGTAGATGTGGAACTTGTAGTCTCTGGCAAAGTCTTGGAACTAGAAGGCGGACTAGCAAAGATTGAACTCACGGCAATGTGTGGGCAAGTAAAAGTATTAGGCATGGCCAAGGGCGTAATAAAACTCTCATGAGCGTGCCGCTGAAGGTCTATAAGCGAATTGGTGATCTTCGTAATTTATCAAAAAAGGATTTCACGGCCACGGTCTTGATCTATACCGATGGTTTTATTCAAGACACCGTTACTTGCATCAATGCCATAAAAGCCAATGTTGGCGAAGATATTGCTATTTACCTTCTTATCTCTGGCTCACCAGACATGGTTGGACTAGAAAGCATTCAAGATGAGCGCACCTATGTAGTTCAAATAACCGAAGGCGTTGGCTGGGGCGAAGGGATAAATGCACTAATCAAACTGGCCAACTCCAAGGATGTAATCATTATGGATCCTTCAACGAATTTAACAGGCGATGCAATTTCCCCAGTCCTTGCAAAATTAAACGAGGGGGCATTTTGCGCCGTAGGCTGGAAAGGTGGCTTAATCAATATTGCCGATGAATGGCGAAGTGTCGATGACAAAGGCCCAGGTGAAGTTGATGTGCTCTTTAGTTATTTCTTTGCGGTAAATAAAGATGCCGCTTTAAGTGTGAACCTATTTAATATTCGCGCCGTTTATTACCGCAATGCTGACATTGAATTTTCTCTTCGCCTGCGTCAAGGCCAAGGCCGACTCTGGCAGATGGAGCTTCCACTTAAGCAAGAGCGCCATCACGGCTATTACGACACCGATGAAGCCTTTCGCGATGAACAGTCAAAGAAGAATTACGATCGGATTTTAGATCGCTTCCGCGGTAAGACTGAGATCTTGATTGAACGAAGGTAGCCTTAGACCATGAGCACCGAAAATCTCTCAGACTTCACCACTCTCAAAGTTGGTGGGCCAGCAAAGAATTTGGTGCACGTTAAAAGCGAAGAAGAATTAATTGCAGCTGTTAGGGCCGCAGATGCTTCCAAGACCCCCCTTCTTATTTTGGGTGGTGGCTCCAATGTTTTGATAAGTGATCAAGGTTTTGATGGCACCGTTATTTGTGTTGAGACTAAAGGTAATTCATTTGTAATTGATGCTTGCAGCGGTGGCACTTTGACCGTTAGTTCTGGTGAGGATTGGGATGAGTTTGTTGCCTTCACTATTGAAAAACAGTTGGCAAATCTGGAATCGCTAAGTGGAATTCCTGGAACAGTCGGTGGAGCACCAATTCAAAATATCGGAGCATATGGCCATGAAGTGGCTGAGGTAATTGCCCGGGTGCGCACTTTTGATCGCAAGCTTGGTGAAATAAAGAGTTTTGCAGCAAGTGAATGTGAGTTTGGCTATCGCACTTCAAAGTTTAAGAAAGAAGCTGGGCGCTACGTAATTTTAGATGTCACCTTTCAGCTTCGCCGAGGCGAAGAATCTCTGCCAGTTCAATACAGCGAACTTGCTAAAGAGTTGGGCGTTGAGATCGGCGCCAGAGTTCCAATTGCAAAACTTCGCGAGGTGGTTTTAAAACTACGAGCAGCTAAAGGAATGTTGGTTGGCGGCGGAATTAATTCAGCTGGTTCCTTCTTTACTAATCCGATTCTCTCTGCAGCAGATGCAGCAAAACTGCCGGTTGATGCACCGAAGTGGCCACAAAGTGATGGCAAAGTAAAGACTTCTGCAGCTTGGTTAATGGAACATGCTGGCGTGGAAAAAGGATTTAAATTAGCCGGTGCTCAGATATCGCCAAAGCACGTCTTGGCACTTTCTAATTCTGGTGACGCTACCGCAGCAGATTTAATTGCCTTGGCCAAAGATGCGCGCGCAAAAGTTTTAGAAATGTTTGGGATTAACTTAGAACCTGAAGTTCAGTTTGTTGGCGTGACTATTTAGCTTCAGCTAAAAGCTTTGCAACGCGAGTAATACCTTTGACGATATCTTCATCGCTTAGGGCATATGAAAAGCGTAGGTATCCAGAAGGTCCAAATGCTTCTCCTGGAACAGCTGCAACTTCTACTTCTTCAAGAATAAGTGTTGCAAGTTCTGCTGATGTTTGTGGACGCTTGCCACGGATCTCTTTTCCAAGAACTCCCTTTACTGATGGATAAACATAGAACGCGCCAGTTGGGTTTGGGCATTGCACACCAGGAATCTCATTTAGCATTTTTACAATTAACTTACGGCGACGATCAAAAGCCACACCCATTTCATGCACGGCAGTTAGGTCACCAGTAAGGGCAGCAATAGCTGCGCGCTGGGAAATATTTGCCACATTCGATGAGAGGTGTGATTGCAGATTTGTTGCTGCTTTGATTACATCCTTTGGACCGATCATCCAACCCACTCGCCATCCAGTCATGGCATAAGTCTTAGCAACGCCATTTAGAATAATTGTGGTGTCAGCTAATTCCGGAACGATTACTGGAAGTGATGGGGCGCTTGCCCCGTCATAGCGAAGGTGTTCATAGATCTCATCAGTTATGACCCAGATGCCATGCTTTAGCGCCCATTGGCCAATTTCTTTTACTTGCTCTGGTGAGTAAACCGACCCAGTTGGGTTTGAAGGTGAACAAAATAGAAGCACCTTTGTCTTATCAGTGCGAGCTGCTTCTAGTTGATCTACGCTGACGCAATAGTTTTGCGTTTCATCGGCAAATACTTCAACTGCAATTCCACCAGCAAGCTTGATGCACTCTGGATAGGTGGTCCAATAAGGAGCGGGAAGAATTACTTCATCACCTGGGTCCACGATTGATGCAAATGCTTGATAAACAGCTTGCTTACCACCATTGGTAACTAGTACTTGGTCAGCAGTGATTACAAAATTTGAATCGCGCAAAGTCTTAGCAACGATTGCATCACGCAGTTCTGGAAGCCCTGGTGTTGGTGAGTAGCGATGATTTGCTGGTTTGCTAGCTGCATCTTGCGCCGCTTTAACAATGTAATCAGGAGTTGGAAAATCTGGTTCTCCTGCGCCAAAACCAATGACTGGGCGACCTGCAGCTTTTAGGGCTTTAGCCTTTGCATCAACAGCCAAAGTGGCCGACTCAGCGATGGCTGCGATCCGGCGTGAAATTCTTGGTTTTGCGCTCATAGAAGGCGAGTATGCCACCTCAGTTTTACTAACTCCCACCCTCACCTCTAGACTCCCGTTTCTGGCGCTTGCAGTAGGTCATGATGACGCACGTCTTCATGGTCGAGGTAACGCTTGAAGGGCAGTAGCTCAACTGGCCAGAGTTCCGGTCTCCAAAACCGGCGGTTGGGGGTTCAAGTCCCTCCTGCCCTGCAAGATGTTTTATTAGTTGATTAGAAATAGAAAGAGGTAGCGCAAGTGGTTGATGAAGTACACAACAACCAATTAGCCGAAGAGAAGCTTGGCTTCTTCGGTCGCATCAACCTGTTCTATCGACAAGTTATTGCCGAACTTAAGAAAGTTGTTTGGCCGACTCGCAATCAATTAACAACATACACCGCAGTGGTTCTAGTTTTCGTAGCATTCATCATCGCCGTGGTTTCACTTCTTGACGTTGTGTTGACCAAGGTTGTTTTCTGGGTATTTGGATAAGGGGGAGTAAAGATGTCACTTGATAATGTAGACGCGTTTGAAGCAGCACTTGCTCAGTCCGATGCCGCACTTAATGAAGCCAATGCGCTCGCAACTCAGATTGCAGAATCTGTAGTCGCTGACGAAGCAATTGGTTCAGTAGAAGCTATTGAAGCTATTGAGTCAGAGGTTGATGCTGAGCTTGCTGAAGAAGAGAATGATCCAAATGCAGAATTCCGCCGCGCACTTCGCAGTGCTCCTGGCGATTGGTATGTAGTTCACTCATACGCAGGTTATGAGAAGAAGGTAAAGGGCAACCTTGCCAACCGTATTACCTCTCTTAATATGGAGGATTACATCTTCCAAGTAGAAGTTCCAGAAGAAGAGATCGTTGAGATCAAGAAGGGCGAGCGCAAGCTAGTAAAGCGCAACGTTTTTCCTGGCTACGTTCTAGTTCGTATGGATCTAACTGATGAGTCTTGGTCTTGCGTGCGTAACACTCCTGGTGTTACCGGTTTCGTTGGAAACGCACACCACCCAGCACCACTAACTCTTGCTGAAGTAGAGAACATCTTGGCTCCACGTCCAGTTAAGAAGGGCGAGAAGCTAGATATCAAGATGATTGATTTCGAGATCAACGAGTCCGTAACTGTTATGGATGGCCCATTTGCCACCTTGCCAGCAACGATCTCTGAGATCATGCCAGAGCAAGGCAAACTAAAGGTTTTGGTTTCAATCTTTGGACGCGAAACCCCTGTAGAACTTTCATTCCACCAAGTACAGAAGCTTTAAGACTAAGAACTTTAAAGAAAACGAGAAAAGGGAAAAGACCATGGCACCAAAGAAGAAGATCACCGCACTTATCAAGTTGCAGATTCAAGCTGGCGCAGCAACACCTGCACCACCAGTAGGTCCTGCCCTTGGTCAGCATGGTGTGAACATCATGGATTTCGTTAAGGCATACAACGCTGCAACCGAATCACAAAAGGGTCAGATCATCCCAGTAGAGATCACCGTTTTTGAAGATCGTTCATTCACCTTCATCACCAAGACCCCACCAGCTTCACGCCTAATCTTGAAGGCTGCTGGAATCGAAAAGGGTTCACCAGTTCCACACAAGCAAAAGGTTGCAAACATCTCAAAGTCACAGGTTGAAGAGATCGCAAAGATCAAGATGCCTGACTTGAATGCAAATGACCTAGAAGCAGCATCACTAATCATTGCCGGTACCGCTCGTTCAATGGGCATCACCGTCGGTTAATTAGGAAACTTTCCTAATTAGTGGGAGGACCGCGCTGGTCCGTTTAACCACAACTCAAAGCAAGAAGAAAGAGAAGAAATGAAGCGCAGTAAGAAATATAACGAGGCAGCAGCCAAGGTAGATCAGAAGGTTCTTTACTCACCTTCACAAGCTGTAAAGCTTGCTAAAGAGACTTCTACAACAAAGTACGACGCAACTGTTGAAGTTGCTCTAGTACTTGGCGTTGACCCAAAGAAGGCAGACCAAGCAATTCGTTCAACTGTTAACTTGCCACACGGAACCGGTAAGACTGCCCGCGTTCTTGTATTCGCAGGTGGCGAGCGCGCTGAAGAAGCACGCGCAGCTGGTGCTGACATTGTTGGCGCAGATGAATTGATCGATGAAGTTTCAAAGGGTCGCCTTGATTACGACGCAGTCGTATCAACACCAGAATTAATGGGCAAGGTCGGTCGTCTTGGAAAGGTACTTGGACCTCGTGGTCTAATGCCAAACCCAAAGACTGGAACCGTAACCACCGATGTGGCAAAAGCAGTAAATGACATCAAGGGCGGAAAGATTGAATTCCGTGTTGATAAGAACTCAAATCTTCACTACATCATTGGCAAAGTTTCATTCACTGCCGATCAACTAGCTGATAACTATGCAGCTGCTCTAGAAGAAGTTATGCGCGCAAAGCCAAACTCTTCAAAGGGTCGCTTCATTAAGAGTGCAACGCTTTCAACCACGATGGGACCTGGAATCCAGGTTGACCCAACAATCTCACGCGATGGCGGAGATAACGTTCAGGCCTAAGCCTAAATAAGCAGGATTTTGACGGGGGTAGGCCTTTGGGCTTACCCTTGGCAAAGTTAAGAAAGTAGCAAGACCCGTACCAAAGACTGCAGGTCTCGATTACGTAAGTGAAAACAAACGTAAAAGAGTTAAGTGTCGAAAGACAACCCGCATAGGTGCACACGTAACCTCGTGCGCATTTATGCGACGAGGTTTTTCGATTTTATGAGCGAAAGGAAGCCAAATGGCTCGCCCAGATAAAGAAGCAGCAGTTGCTGAACTGACGGAAGATTTCCGCTCAGCTAATGCAACAGTGCTGACTGACTATCGTGGTCTCTCTGTTACATCAATGAAGGAACTTCGCCGCTCACTTGGTGCAAATACCAAGTATTCAGTTGTGAAGAACACCCTGACAAAGATTGCCGCCAAGAACGCTGGCGTAGATATCGACGAGTCACTACTCGCCGGACCATCTGCACTTGCTTTCATTAAGGGTGATCCAATTGATGCCGCAAAGAGCCTCAAGAATTTTTCCAAGGAGAATCCATTCCTAGTTATTAAGGGTGGAATCTTCGAAGGTAAAGCAGTTTCCGTTGCAGAGATTATGAAGCTTGCTGACCTTGAGTCACGCGAGGTTCTACTTGCAAAGCTTGCTGGTGCAATGAAGGGATCGCTTGCTAAGGCAATCCGAACCATTGATGCACTGCGCGCTAAGAAGGAAGCAGCAGAAGGTGCTCCAGTTGTAGCCGAAGTTAAGGCCCAGGCTCCAGTTGAAGCAGTTGTAGAAGCCCCAGCAGCAGAAGTTGTTGCTGAGACCCCAGCTGAAGTAGTTGCAGAAGCAACTCCAGAGGCTCCAGCTGCACAAGCAGCACCAGCAGAAGAAACTCCATCAGAAACACCAGAAGCGTAAGTACCGAGAAAAAGGATAAATAAAATGGCAAAACTATCTTCAGTTGATCTATTAGCTCAATTCAAGGAAATGACTCTTGTAGAGCTTTCAGATTTCGTAAAGGCATTCGAAACTGAATTCGATGTAACAGCAGCAGCTCCAGTAGCAGTTGCAGCAGCAGGCGGCGCAGCCGCTGGTGGCGCAGCAGATGCAGGACAAGATGAGTTCACACTTATTCTTGATGATGCTGGTTCACAAAAGATTGCAGTTATCAAAGAAGTTCGTAACATCAACTCAGCTCTTGGCCTAAAGGAAGCTAAGGACCTAGTAGATGCAACACCAGCTACTTTGATTGAAAAGGGAACCAAGGAAGCAGTAGACAAGGCAAAGACAGCTCTAGAAGCTGCTGGCGCAAAGGTCACCGTCAAGTAATTCCCGCTTAATTCAGGAAAAGCCCCCACTAGTTGGGGGCTTTTTTGTTGCCGCGAACCCAAGACAAGCGTGGGGGTGGGGGTGTATAAGGGCGGATTAGACAGAGGGCTAACCCCTCGGATACCCTAAGCGTTCGCAAATCTTAAAACCCAGAGGTCAGGCATATAGCGGCTGAGACCTGGCGGTAGCCGTGCGTTTACATCTGGAGGAATTTTGGCCGCAACGAAGTCAAAGTCATTTGCACCTGCTCGTGTTTCTTTCGCGAAAATTCGTGAACCCCTTGAAGTACCAAACCTATTGTCACTACAGCTAGACAGTGTTGACTGGTTACTTGGTAACGATGCTTGGCGTTCTCGTTTAGACGTTGCAGAGAAAGCCGGACGTGGTGAAGTACCAAAGACATCTGGTTTGGAAGAAATCTTTGAAGAGATTTCTCCAATTGAAGATTTCCAAGGTTCGATGTCTCTCTCATTTAGAGATCACCGATTCGAACCGCCTAAGTACACAATTGCAGAATGCAAAGAGCGCGATATTACTTACAGCGCACCTCTTTTCGTAACTGCTGAATTCACCAACAACATCACCGGTGAAATTAAGTCTCAGACTGTATTCATGGGAGATTTCCCATTGATGACACCTCGCGGAACTTTCGTAATTAACGGAACCGAGCGCGTTGTTGTTTCCCAGATCGTTCGTTCTCCTGGCGTTTACTTCGAGCGCACAATTGAGAAGACATCTGACAAAGATATTTTGACTGCGAAGATCATTCCAAGCCGTGGTGCTTGGCTTGAATTCGAAGTTGATAAGAAGGATTTAGTTGGCGTTCGTATCGATCGTAAGCGTAAGCAATCAGTGACTGTTTTCCTAAAGGCACTTGGTTGGACATCAGAGCAAATTCTTGAGCAATTTGGCGAATTTGAATCTATTCGACTTACTCTTGAAAAAGATAACGTCAATACCCAAGACGAAGCTCTGCTTGATATCTATCGCAAGCTACGTCCAGGTGAGCCACCAACTAAGGAAGCTTCACAAGCTCTTATCGAAAACCTTTACTTCAACCCAAAGCGCTATGACCTTGCAAAAGTTGGTCGCTTTAAGGTTAATAAGAAGTTAGGCCTTGAGCTAGAACTTTCAAAGGGTCTACTTAACATTGAAGATATCGTTGCAACAATCAAGTACTTGGTCTCACTTCACAAGGGCGAAGCTCTTATGGAATACGGCAAGCAAGTACGTGTAGAAATTGACGATATCGATCACTTTGGAAATCGTCGCCTTCGCACCGTTGGTGAATTGATTCAAAACCAAGTACGTACCGGTCTTTCACGTATGGAACGTGTTGTTCGCGAACGTATGACTACTCAAGATGTTGAAGCCATTACTCCTCAGACATTGATCAACATCCGTCCGGTTGTTGCATCCATCAAGGAGTTCTTCGGAACATCTCAACTTTCTCAGTTCATGGATCAAACAAATCCACTTTCAGGAATGACCCACAAGCGTCGTCTTTCAGCCCTTGGACCTGGTGGTCTTTCTCGTGAACGTGCTGGCTTTGAAGTTCGTGACGTTCACCCATCTCACTACGGTCGTATGTGTCCGATTGAAACTCCTGAAGGTCCAAACATTGGACTTATCGGATCTCTGGCTACATATGCTCGCGTAACACCATTTGGATTTATTGAAACTCCTTATCGCAAGGTAAATAAGGGCAAGGTCACCGATCAAATCGATTACCTAACAGCTGATGAAGAAGATGAGCATGTTATTGCGCAAGCAAATGCACCGCTTACTCCTGATTCACACTTTGCTGAAGCACGCGTACTAGTACGTCGTCGCGGTGGCGAAGTTGAATACATCCACGCTGATGAAGTTGATTACATGGACGTTTCACCACGTCAGATGGTTTCTGTTGCAACTGCAATGATTCCATTCCTTGAGCACGATGACGCAAACCGCGCATTGATGGGCTCAAACATGATGCGTCAAGCAGTTCCACTACTTCGCGCCGAGGCTCCATTTGTTGGAACCGGCATGGAGTTCCGTGCAGCTGTAGATGCGGGCGATGTTCTACTTGCTCGCGGCGCTGGTGTTGTAACCGAAGTTTCTGCTGATGAAGTAACTGTTATGCAAGATGACGGCAAGACCGAGCACTACTTCTTAGAGAAGTTCACTCGTTCAAACCAAGGAACCTCACGAAACCAAAAGGTTGTTGTTTCTAAGGGTGACAAGGTTGATGTCGGTCAGGTAATTGCTGATGGTCCATCAACTGATAAGGGCGAAATGGCCCTTAGTAAGAACCTACTTGTGGCATTTATGTCATGGGAAGGTCACAACTACGAAGATGCGATCATCCTTTCTCAACGTCTAGTTCAAGACGATGTTCTTACCTCTATTCACATTGAAGAGTATGAAGTTCAAGCTCGTGATATCAAGCTTGGGCCTGAGCAAATTACTCGCGACATCCCTAACGTCTCTGAAGAAGTTAAGGCTGATCTAGATGACCGCGGAATCATTCGCATTGGCGCCGATGTAGTACCTGGCGACATTCTGGTTGGAAAGGTAACTCCTAAGGGAGAAACTGAACTAACTCCTGAGGAGCGTTTACTTCGCGCAATCTTTGGTGAGAAGGATCGTGAAGTTCGCGATACCTCACTTAAGTTGCCACACGGTGAGTCTGGCAAGGTTATTGATGTTCAGATTCAAACACCTGACGATGATTTCGAACTACCAGCTGGTGTAAACCAAGTTGTTCGTGTCTACGTTGCGCAAAAGCGTAAGATCCAAGATGGTGACAAGCTTGCTGGTCGCCACGGTAACAAGGGTGTTATTTCAAAGATTCTTCCAGTTGAAGATATGCCATTCCTCCAAGATGGAACTCCGGTTGACGTTGTCTTGAACCCACTTGGTGTTCCAGGACGTATGAACGTTGGTCAGATTCTTGAAACTCACCTTGGTTGGGTAGCAAAGTCTGGTTGGGAATTAACAGGCAACGAGAAGTGGCAGAAGGATCTAATCGAGCACGGTTATACCAATGCTCCTGCAAACTCAAAGGTTGCTACACCAGTATTTGATGGCGCAAAGGAAGAAGAATTAGTTGGTCTTCTTTCATCGACCCTTCCTAATAAGGATGGAATGCGTCTAGTTGGCGGAAACGGAAAGGCTCGTCTATTCGACGGTCGTTCTGGTGAGCCATACAAGGAAGAAATCACAGTTGGTTACATGTATATCTTGAAGCTCCACCACTTGGTAGACGACAAGATTCACGCACGTTCAACTGGACCTTACTCAATGATTACGCAACAACCACTGGGTGGAAAAGCTCAGTTCGGTGGACAGCGTTTTGGCGAAATGGAAGTTTGGGCACTGGAGGCTTACGGAGCGGCTTACACCCTTCAAGAGTTGCTCACCATCAAGTCTGACGATGTTCTTGGCCGCGTAAAGGTTTACGAAGCCATTGTTAAGGGCGAGAACATTCCTGAACCAGGTATTCCAGAATCATTCAAGGTGCTTGTGAAGGAAATGCGTTCCCTTTGCTTGAACGTTGAAGTTGTTAACGCTGACGGTATTGCAATGGATCTACGCGATACCGATGAAGAAGTTTCCCGTACCGCCGAAGAACTTGGAATCAACTTGTCACGAGTTGAACCTTCAAGTGTCGAAGAAGTTTAAGGAGAGAGGTTAAAAAATGTTAGATGTTGAATTTTTTGACGAACTACGAATCGGCCTTGCTTCTACCGACAATATTCGTGAGTGGTCCTTTGGAGAAGTTAAGAAGCCAGAGACCATTAACTACCGTACAGAAAAGCCAGAAAAAGATGGCCTATTCGATGAGAAGATCTTCGGACCTGTAAAGGACTGGGAATGTTCTTGCGGTAAGTACAAGCGGGTACGTTTCAAGGGTATTAAGTGCGAGCGTTGCGGTGTTGAAATTACACGCGCAAAGGTTCGCCGTGAGCGCATGGGTCACATTGAGCTTGCTGCTCCTGTAACTCACATCTGGTACTTCAAGGGTGTTCCATCACGCCTTGGATACCTACTAGATCTAGCTCCAAAGGATCTTGAAAAGGTAATTTACTTCGCTGCTTACATGATCACAGAAGTTGATACAGAAGCTCGTGAAGAAGACCTACCATCATTAGAAAAGCGTTTACTTGCAGACAAGAAGAAGATCGAGACTCGTCGCGATGGTGATCTTGATGCACGTCAAAAGAAGCTAGAAGCAGATACTGCTGAACTAGAAGCTGCTGGCGAAAAGGCAGATGTTAAGCGCAAGGTCCGCGAAGCAGCAGAGCGTGAGTTAAAGACTCTTCGCGATCGCTCACAACGCGAACTAGATCGCCTAGATGATGTTTGGACTCGCTTCAAAAACCTAAAGGTCCAAGACCTAGAAGGCGATGAAGCTTTGTATCGCGAACTAAACGATCGTTTCGGCGTTTACTTCAAGGGATCAATGGGCGCTGCGGCAATAAAGGCACGTCTTGAAACCTTCGATCTCCAATCTGAGTTTGTAAAGCTAACAGAGCTTGCGCAAACCGGTAAGGGACAAAAGAAGACTCGCGCGATCAAGCGTCTAAAGGTTGTTTCTTCATTCCTAAATACTCGTAACCACCCAGCATCAATGGTGCTTGAGTGCGTTCCAGTTATTCCACCTGATCTTCGTCCAATGGTTAAGTTGGATGGTGGTCGTTATGCGACATCAGATCTAAACGATCTATATCGTCGTGTAATTAACCGTAACAACCGTTTGAAGCGTCTAGCTGATCTCGGTGCACCAGAGATCATCGTTAACAACGAAAAGCGCATGCTCCAAGAAGCAGTAGATGCGTTATTCGATAACGGTCGTCGTGGTCGCCCAGTTACAGGTCCAGGTAACCGCCCACTTAAGTCTCTTTCAGACATGCTTAAGGGTAAGCAAGGTCGTTTCCGTCAGAACCTTCTGGGAAAGCGCGTTGACTACTCAGGTCGTTCAGTAATCGTTGTTGGTCCACAGCTAAAGCTGCACCAATGCGGTCTACCAAAGCAGATGGCACTAGAACTTTTCAAGCCTTTCGTAATGAAGCGCTTGGTTGATCTCAATCACGCACAGAACATTAAATCTGCAAAGCGCATGGTCGAGCGTGCTCGTCCAGTGGTTTGGGATGTTCTAGAAGAAGTAATTGCAGAACACCCAGTTCTTCTAAACCGTGCACCAACCCTGCACCGTTTGGGTATTCAAGCTTTCGAACCTAAGTTGGTTGAAGGTAAGGCAATTCAGATTCACCCACTCGTTTGTACAGCATTCAACGCTGACTTCGACGGTGACCAGATGGCCGTTCACTTACCGCTATCTGCTGAAGCCCAAGCTGAAGCACGTATCTTGATGCTGTCAAGTAATAACATCTTGTCACCAGCATCAGGTCGTCCAATCACATCTCCTACTCAGGACATGGTTCTTGGTCTTTACTTCCTAACTTCACTTCGCGACAACCAAATCGGTGAAGGCCGCGCATTTGGTTCTGTTGCTGAAGCAGTTATGGCATATGACCAAAACTCACTTTCACTACAAGCAGCAATCAAGCTACGTCTAACCCACAATGGCGTTACTTCAGTTCGCGAGACCACACTTGGTCGCGCATTGTTCAACGAAGTACTTCCAGAGGGTTATGCATATGTTGATTACGATGTAACCAAGAAGCTTCTTGGCAAGATCGTTGATGATTTGGCAGAAGGTTTTGCTAAGGTCACTGTTGCTCAAACTCTTGATGCTCTTAAGTCACTTGGCTTCCACTGGGCAACTCGCGCTTGCATCACAATCGCAATCGAAGATGTTGTAACCCCAGCTCGTAAGCAAGAGATCCTTGATGGATATGAAATCAAGGCTGAAAAGGTGCAAAACCAATATGAGAATGGTCTGATCACCGATGACGAGCGTCGCCAGGAACTTATCGAAATCTGGACTAATGCAACTAACGAAGTTGCAAAGGCGATGGAAGATAACTTCCCTAAGACCAACCCAGTTTGGATGATGGTTTACTCAGGTGCTCGTGGAAACATGATGCAAGTTCGTCAGATCGCAGGTATGCGTGGTCTGGTAGCTAACCCAAAGGGTGAAATTATTCCTCGTCCGATCAAGTCAAACTTCCGTGAAGGTCTTTCAGTACTTGAGTACTTCATTTCTACTCACGGTGCTCGTAAGGGTCTTGCAGATACAGCGCTTCGTACCGCTGACTCTGGTTACCTAACCCGTCGTCTTTGCGACGTGGCACAAGATGTAATCATTCGTGAAGTTGATTGCGGAACTGATCGCGGTCTAACTCTTGAACTAGATGCTCACTACGAGACATCACTATTTGGTCGTAACCTCATCGAAGATGTGGTTGTTAGCGGCAAGGTAGTAATGGCTGCTGGTACTGATATTGGCGATAAGAACTACAAGCTACTTACCGATGCTGGTGTTAGCACAGTAAAGGTTCGCTCAGTTCTTACCTGTGATTCAAAGTTTGGCCAATGCGCAATGTGCTACGGCCGTTCAATGGCCTCAGGCAAGCTAGTTGATGTCGGCGAGGCTGTTGGAATCATTGCTGCTCAATCAATTGGTGAACCAGGAACTCAGCTAACAATGCGTACCTTCCACACCGGTGGTGCGATGTTGTCTGGTGAAACTCAAATTACTCACGGTCTGCCACGTATTGTTGAACTCTTCGAGGCTCGCACACCTAAGGGTGTTGCGCCAATCGCAGAGACTGCAGGCGTTGTTAGCTTCCTTGAGGATGCAAAGGGTAAGAAGATCATTGTTACCCCTGAAGATGGACAAGAAGCAATTGCTTATCCATACACCCGTCGTCAAAAGCCACTTGTTGTTGAAAATGATCGCGTAAAGGCCGGAGATCGTTTGATCGAAGGAAACGTTGATCCAAAGCAAGTACTTAAGATTCAAGGTGAGCGCACCACTCAGATCCACCTAGTTAACGAAATTCAGTCTGTTTATCGTTCACAGGGTGTATCAATTCACGATAAGCACATCGAAATTATCGTTCGCCAAATGCTTAAGCGTCGTACTGTTCTTGAACCAGGAGAGACAACTCTTCTACCTGGCGAGCTTGTCGAAAAGACAAAGTTTGAAGCAGAGAACCGCGAAGCTGTTCAGAACAACCGCAAGCCTGCAATGGGACGCCATGAACTTATGGGTATTACCAAGGCATCACTTGCAACCGAATCATGGCTATCAGCTGCATCATTCCAAGAGACCACAAAGGTTCTTACGGACGCAGCCCTTGCAGAGAAGAGCGACCCATTGCTCGGTCTAAAGGAGAACGTCATCATCGGTAAGTTGATTCCTGCTGGTACTGGTCTACCTCGTTATCGCAACGTATCTGTTGAACCAACAGAAGAAGCAAAGGCCGCGGTTTACGCAGCTTATGACGAGTATGACTTCACACCATTTGAGTCACAAGGTTCTGGCGAAGCAGTTCGTTTGGATGACCTAGAAGTTAGATAATCCAATAACTTAAAGTTAAGCCCTGGTGAAAAATCACCAGGGCTTTTTTAATGAAAGAAATTAATACTTTATTACTTCACATTTAGCAGTTGGATTTAGCACAAAGCCATCCCCACTAAGCAAATCTCCGCTTTTGCTATAAATCACTGGGCGGTTAGAGAGAACCCCTTCAGACCAGAATGCATAGTCCATTGTTAATTTATTATTTGTAAACGTCCCAACAAACGCACCTTTAGAATTATCTTTTTCAAAGAAAGCATAATTAAGTTTGCCTTTTACTTTTCCGTTTAGTTGTGAATCTATCTTTAGCAGGACCTGATCTTTTTGAAGTGAACCGTAATAGCAATTGGCTAGCAAAAGCTCTTTGCCACTATTGTGAGTAACGATCCATCCACTTGAGGTTAAAACTACAAATAAAACGATGCCAAGAACGGCCAGAATGGTGCGCTTCATTATTTATTTAGATAAACAACAAGCACCGCAGCAACAAAGTGTGAAGCAAAAGCCGCAGCAGTTAGTGCGTGAAAGAGTTCGTGAAAGCCAAACCACTTAGTAGAAAGTGTCGGTTTCTTAATGGCATAGATAATTCCACCGGCAGTGTAGAAAATTCCGCCAAGAAGAATTAGTGAAAAGACTGCCACGCCACCTTTATGCCAAAAAGCTGGAAGGAAAAATACTGCAGCCCAACCAAGAGCGATATAAAGAGGCACGTATACCCAGCGAGGGGCATCAAGCCAGAAAATACGGATAAGTGCGGTCAGCATTGCCCCACCCCAGACGGCAGAAAGCAGGATCACTGCGCTTTGATGGCTTAAAAGATAGACCGAGAAAGGGGTATAGGTGCCGGCGATCAGAATTGGGATATTTGCATGGTCGATTCGGCGCCAAAGGGCGCGATATTTCTCCTGCCAAGTGACCCTGTGATAGAGAGCGCTGCAAGTAAAGAGGGTTACGGCCGTTAATGTGAAGATTCCGAGGGTAATTCGACCTTGAAGGCGCTCGGCGGTAGTAATCAGGACTAAACCGGCGACTAGGGAAACTGGGCTCATGATCAAATGGATCAATCCCCGAGCTTTTGGCTTGGGCAAAGCCTGCTTTTCGGCCAATTTCATCCCTCAACCATAGGGCTTTTAGGTCCAAAAAGGCTGCGGCGTGTCGCAATGGGGTCTAGTCGGGGAAGGAGTAAAAGACCCGTTTTGACCTTTGTGCCTGGGCTCGGATAACCTACGCGTCTGCTCTTTTTTACGGAGTGCTATTTCCATGTGCGATTTATTCGCACAAGAAATGCGTAGTTGGGTCAACACACCCGACCGCGTGGGTCGGGAATTAAGCGCAAAATTAAATTAGATAACGCAGTAACGAACTGGAGAAAAGTAGTGCCAACAATTCAGCAGCTGGTCCGAAAGGGTCGCGCAGAAAAGATAGACAAGACAACAACACCTGCACTTAAGGGAAGTCCTCAACGTCGCGGTGTTTGTACTCGTGTTTACACAACAACTCCTAAGAAGCCTAACTCTGCGCTTCGTAAAGTTGCACGTGTTCGTCTAACAAGTGGCATGGAAGTTACTGCATATATCCCAGGTGAAGGTCACAATCTTCAAGAGCACTCAATCGTTCTTGTTCGTGGTGGTCGTGTTAAGGATCTTCCAGGTGTTCGTTACAAGATTATTCGCGGTTCACTAGATACCCAAGGCGTTAAGGATCGTAAGCAATCACGATCACGCTATGGCGCTAAAAAAGAAAAGAAGGGCTAATTAGATGCCACGTAAAGGTCCCGTCACTAAAGCTCCAGTAGTTGCAGATCCTGTATACAACTCTCCAGTTGTTACTGCGCTTATCAATAAAATTCTTTTGCACGGTAAGCGTTCAACCGCCGAAGCAATTGTTTATGCAGCCCTAGAAGGTTGCCGCGAGAAGTCTGGTGGAACTGATCCAGTAATCACTTTGAAGCGCGCATTAGATAACGTAAGACCAACTCTTGAAGTTAAGTCACGTCGTGTTGGTGGCGCTACTTACCAAGTTCCAATGGAAGTTAAGGCCGGCCGTGCAACAACACTTGCACTTCGCTGGATGGTTGATTACTCACGCGCACGTCGCGAGAAGTCAATGGCAGAGCGCCTACAAAACGAGCTACTAGATGCATCAAATGGTCTTGGAGCAGCTGTTAAGAAGCGCGAAGACACCCACAAGATGGCAGAAGCGAATAAAGCATTCGCTCACTACCGCTGGTAATTGACAAGAATTAATTAGGAAATAGGAGACTCATAAAGTGGCAGTAGAGACAGCAATCGACCTAGCTAAGGTGCGCAACATTGGCATCATGGCTCACATCGACGCGGGCAAGACGACCACAACTGAGCGCATCCTTTTCTACACCGGTATCAACTACAAGATCGGTGAAGTTCACGATGGCGGAGCCACCATGGACTGGATGGAGCAAGAGCAAGAGCGCGGAATCACTATTACTTCTGCAGCAACAACTTGCGAATGGAAAGGCCATCTAATCAACATTATTGATACACCTGGTCACGTTGACTTCACAGTTGAAGTAGAACGTTCACTACGTGTATTAGACGGCGCAGTTTGCGTATTCGACGGTGTTGCTGGCGTAGAGCCACAATCAGAGACTGTATGGCGTCAAGCAGATCGCTATAACGTTCCTCGTATTTGTTTTGTTAACAAGCTTGACCGTACCGGTGCTTCATTCGACCGTTGCGTAGAAATGATTGGTTCACGTCTAAATGCAACCGCTCTAGTTCTTCAACTACCAATTGGCCTTGAAGCTGATTTTCTTGGTGTTGTCGACCTAATCGCTATGAAGGCTCTTGTTTGGCCTGGCGAAACAAAGAAGGGCGAAGATTACTTAATCGAAGAGATTCCAGCCAACATGAAGGAAGCAGCAGCAGCTGCTCGTCATGCAATGATTGAAACTCTTGCCGATGCAGATGATTCAATCATGGAGAAGTACCTAGAAGGTATTGAACTTTCAGAGCAAGAAATCATTGATGGAATTCGTCGTGCAACTCTTGCAGACAAGCTAACCCCAGTACTTACCGGTTCTGCATTTAAGAACAAGGGTGTTCAGCCAATGCTTGATGCGGTTAACCGTTACCTGCCAAGCCCACTAGATATCAAGGCCATCGTTGGTCACAAGATGGGTGATCCAGAAGTAGAAGTAGATCGTCAACCAGCAGATTCAGAGCCTTTCTCAGCACTTGCTTTTAAGATCATGTCAGATCCACACCTAGGAAAATTAACCTTCGTACGTATTTACTCTGGTCGTTTAGATACCGGTTCTTCTATCCTTAACTCAACAAAGGATAAGAAAGAGCGCATCGGAAAGATCTACCAGATGCACGCAAACAAGCGTGAAGAAAAAGATTCAGCCGGCGCCGGAATGATCATCGCAGTTATGGGTCTTAAGGACACCACAACTGGTGACACTCTTTGCGATCCAGCCAAGCCGGTAATCCTTGAATCAATGGATTTCCCAGATCCAGTTATCTCAGTTGCTATTGAGCCAAAGACAAAGGCTGACCAAGAAAAGCTTGGCGTTGCAATCCAGCGTCTAGCCGAAGAAGATCCAACATTCCACGTTAAGTCAGATGAAGAGACCGGCCAAACCATCATTTCAGGTATGGGCGAGCTTCACCTTGAAATTCTTGTTGACCGTATGCGTCGCGAGTTTAAGGTTGAAGCAAACGTAGGTAAGCCACAAGTTGCATACCGCGAATCTCTCAAGAAGGCTGTTGAGCGTTATGACTACACCCACAAGAAGCAATCTGGTGGTTCTGGTCAATTCGCTAAGGTCCAAATTGCTATTGAGCCACTTCCAGTTGGAACTGAAGGAAGCTACGAATTCGTAAACAAGATCACCGGTGGTCGCATTCCTAAGGAATACATCCCATCAGTTGATGTTGGCTGTAAGGAAGGTATGCAAAACGGTCCACTAGCTGGCTATCCACTAGTAGATGTTCGCGTAACTCTTCTTGACGGCGCTTACCACGATGTTGACTCATCAGAACTTGCATTCAAAATTGCAGGTCTACAAGCTTTCCGCGAAGCTGCAAAGCTCGCTAACCCAGTAATCCTTGAGCCGGTCATGTCGGTTGAAGTTATTACTCCAGAAGATTTCATGGGCGATGTCATCGGCGATCTAAACTCCCGCCGCGGACAAATTCAATCCATGGATGAGCGTTCAGGCGCTCGCATAGTAAAAGCAGTTGTTCCGCTATCAGAGATGTTCGGCTATGTCGGAGATCTACGAAGCAGAACACAGGGTCGCGCAAGCTACAGCATGCAATTTGATTCGTATGCCGAAGTACCAGCCGCGGTCGCGAAGGAAATCATCGCGAAGGTTCGCGGCGAGTAATCGCTAAGAGCTCTCGGCAGACGAAAACAACCAAACTAACTAACAGAACAGAAACAACAGGAGGAAAAAGTGGCAAAGGCTAAATTCGAGCGCAACAAGCCGCACGTAAACATTGGCACAATTGGTCACATCGACCACGGTAAGACCACTCTTACTGCTGCCATCTCAAAGGTACTTCACGATAAGTACCCAGATGTAAACCCATTCACACCGTTCGATCAAATCGATAAGGCGCCAGAAGAGCGCGCACGCGGTATAACAATTTCGATCGCACACATCGAATACCAAACTGAGTCACGTCACTATGCACACGTTGACTGCCCAGGCCACGCTGACTACATCAAGAACATGATTACTGGTGCAGCTCAAATGGACGGCGCGATTCTTGTAGTAGCTGCAACTGATGGACCAATGCCACAGACAAAGGAGCACGTACTACTTGCTCGTCAGGTTGGCGTTCCATCAATCGTTGTTGCTCTAAACAAGTCAGACATGGTTGACGATGAAGAAATTCTTGAACTTGTTGAAATGGAAGTTCGCGAACTTCTAAGCAAGTACGAATTCCCAGGCGATGACACACCAATCGTTCGTATCTCAGCACTTAAGGCTCTCGAAGGAGACGCTAAGTGGGCTGAGTCAATCATGGAGCTAATGAAGGCTGTAGATACCTTTATTCCACAACCAGCTCGTGAAGTTGATAAGCCATTCTTGATGCCAGTAGAAGATGTTTTCACAATCACAGGTCGTGGAACCGTTGTTACCGGTCGTATCGAGCGCGGAATCGTAAAGGTCAACGAAGAAGTTGAAATCGTTGGTATCCGTCCAGATTCACAGAAGACAACTGTTACCGGCGTAGAAATGTTCCGTAAGCTTCTTGATGAAGGTCAAGCAGGCGAGAACGTTGGACTTCTACTTCGTGGAACAAAGCGTGAAGATGTAGAGCGTGGCCAGGTTGTTTGTAAGCCAGGTTCAATCACACCTCACACTGACTTCCAAGCAAATGCTTACATCCTTTCAAAGGATGAAGGCGGACGTCACACACCATTCTTCAACAACTATCGTCCTCAGTTCTACTTCCGTACAACTGACGTAACAGGAATCGTAACTCTTCCATCAGGAACAGAAATGGTTATGCCTGGCGATAACACTGAAATGACCGTAGCTCTTATTCAACCAATCGCTATGGAAGATGGTCTTCGCTTCGCTATTCGTGAAGGTGGCCGCACAGTAGGTGCAGGTCGCGTAACAAAGATCATCAAGTAATAAAAAAGTAGTAAAGGTGAGTGGCCGAAAGGCCACTCACTACACAACAAGAATTAATAACTAGCAGTAAAGAAAAAAAGGAGAAGCAAATGGCGGGACAAAAGATCCGCATTCGGCTTAAGGCTTACGACCACGAAGTGATCGACACCTCTGCGAAGAAGATCGTTGAGACTGTTGAGCGCACTGGTGCGACCGTTGCTGGGCCAGTTCCACTGCCAACAGAGAAGAACACTTTTTGTGTTATTCGCTCTCCTCATAAGTACAAGGACAGCCGCGAACATTTCGAGATGCGCACCCACAAGCGCCTAATCGACATCATTGATCCAACTCCTAAAACAGTTGATTCATTGATGCGTCTTGATCTACCTGCCGGCGTCGACATTGAAATTAAGCTCTAAGGAAGCGCTGACAAATGACAAATAAGACTATTCAATCTCAGGGATCTGCCATCAAAGGCATCCTTGGCAAGAAGCTTGGTATGACCCAAGTTTTCGATGCCAATAACAAGATTGTTCCGGTGACAGTAATTGCTGCAGGTCCTTGTGTTGTTACACAGATCCGCACAGTTGAGAAGGATGGCTACACAGCTGTTCAACTGGCATTTGGCGCAACCGATCCTCGCAAGGTGACAAAGCCAGAAGCAGGCCACTTTGCTAAAGCAGGAGTTACTCCTCGCAGCGAAGTTGGAGAGCTTCGCACCTCTGATATTTCTAACTACACAGTTGGCCAAGAAGTTCGCGCAGATGTATTTACAGCTGGCGAAATTGTTGATGCAACTGGAACCTCACGCGGTAAGGGATCTGCTGGTGTTATGAAGCGCCACGGTTTCTCTGGTATCGGCGCATCTCACGGTGTTGACCGTAAGCACCGTATGCCAGGTTCTATCGGTAACCGAACCACACCAGGTCGCGTTTTCAAGGGAAAGAAAATGATGGGCCGTATGGGTGTTGACACCGTTACAACTCAAAATCTTCTAGTTCATTCAGTTGATGCTGAGAACTCACTTCTTCTAATCAAGGGTGCAGTTCCTGGTGCAACAAACTCAATCGTCTTCATCCGCTCTGCGGCCAAGAAGGCTAAAGCAGAACAGGCAGGTGCATAACTCATGGCACTTAAAGTAGATATTAAGAGCGCTGAAGGAAAGGTCACTGGTTCAGTTTCACTTCCAGCAGAAACTTTCGACGTTCAAGCAAATGTCCCACTAATCCACCAAGTTGTTGTTGCTCAACTTGCAGCTGCTCGCGCAGGAACTGCAAAGACCAAGAACCGTGGTGAAGTAAGTGGAACTGGTAAGAAGCCTTTCAAGCAGAAGGGAACCGGTCGCGCTCGTCAGGGTTCTGTTCGTGCTCCGTTGCAACGTCACGGTGGTGTTTCACATGGTCCAGTACCTCGTAAGTACGATCAGCGCACACCAAAGAAGATGATTGCAGCTGCACTTAAGGGTGTTCTTTCAGATCGTCAACGCGAAGATCGCATCCACGTAATTGATGCCATCACTGCAAAGGGTGCTTCAACTCAAGGTGCAATCAGCGCAGTTCGTCAGTTCTCAGATCGCAAGAATCTTCTTGTAGTTCTAGCTCGCACCGAAGATATGGCATGGCGTTCACTTCGCAATGCTGACAACCTTCACCTCATCGTTAACGATCAACTAAATGCTTACGACGTTCTAGTAAGCGATGACATCGTTTTCACTGAGACAGCGATCAAGGAATTCATCACAAAGCCAGCAACAGCAGTTGCTAGAGAAAGCGAAGTTGAGGTGTCAGCATGAAAGACCACCGCGATGTACTTCTAGCACCAGTTGTTTCTGAGAAGTCTTACGGACTTCTAGATGAAAACAAGTACACATTTTTAGTTGACCCACGTGCCAACAAGACTGAAATCAAGATTGCAGTCGAGAAGGTATTTGGCGTCAAGGTTCTAAGCGTTAACACCATGAACCGCGAAGGTAAGCGCAAGCGCACCCGCGTTGGTTTTGGTAAGCGCAATGACACCAAGCGTGCGATCGTGCACGTTGCTGCTGGACAACGCATCGACATCTTCGGAGGTCCGGTCTCCTAGGGGGCTGGATTTAAGGACAGGGATATATAAATGGCACTTCGTAAACTAAAGCCGACCACTCCGGGTCAACGCGGCGCAAGCGTTCCAGATTTCGCAGAAATCACTCGCACCACACCTGAGAAGTCATTGGTTCGTCCAATTCACTCAAAGGGTGGACGTAACGCAAGTGGAAAGATCACAGTTCGCCACCAAGGTGGCGGCCACAAGCGTGCGTATCGTCTAATCGATTTCCTTCGTAACGATAAAGATGGCATTCCAGCAAAGGTTGCTCACATCGAATACGATCCAAACCGCACATCACGTATTGCTCTATTGCACTACGCAGATGGCGAAAAGCGTTACATCATTGCACCTAACAAACTAAATCAAGGTGATGTTATTGAAAACGGACCATCAGCTGATATCAAGCCTGGCAATAACTTGCCACTGCGCAATATCCCAGTTGGTACAACAATTCACGCTATTGAACTTCGCCCAGGTGGCGGAGCAAAGATTGCTCGTTCTGCAGGTGCCTCAGTACAACTAGCTGCAAAAGAAGGTCCATACGCACAAATTCGTATGCCTTCCGGAGAAATCCGCAACGTAGATGTTCGCTGCCGCGCAACTGTTGGTGAAGTTGGAAACGCAGAACAATCAAACATTAACTATGGAAAAGCAGGCCGCAAGCGTTGGTTGGGTATTCGCCCAACAGTTCGTGGTGTTGTTATGAACCCAGTTGATCACCCACATGGTGGTGGTGAAGGTAAGACCTCTGGAGGTCGTCACCCAGTATCACCTTGGGGTCAGCCAGAAGGTCGTACTCGCAAGAAAAAAGCGAGTGATTCCATGATTATCCGCCGTCGCAAGTCGAACAAGAAACGATAAGGAGCCCACTACAAATGCCACGTAGTTTGAAGAAGGGTCCATTCGTGGACGGTCACCTCGTAAAGAAGGTCGATGCCCAGAATGATGCCAACACAAAGAATGTCATCAAGACTTGGTCACGTCGTTCAATGATTACACCATCAATGATCGGTCACACGATTGCAGTTCACGATGGTCGCAAGCACGTTCCAGTATTCATCACGGATGCCATGATCGGTCACAAGCTTGGTGAATTCTCACCAACTCGTACCTTCAAGGGACACGTAAAGGGAGATGCGAGGGCTACTCGTGCCTAATAACGACACAGCATTAGTTGCTCGCGCGGTTCTTCGTGAAACTCGCACAACTCCACAAAAGGCACGTCGCGTTGTAAACATCATTCGTGGTGAGCGCGCTGACACTGCTCTTTCAACTTTGAAGTTCGCAAACCAAGAGATTGCAAAGGAACTATATGTTCTCCTTGCATCTGCTGTTTCTAACGCAAAGCAGAAGAACCCATCACTTCGTGATGCTTCAGAGCTTTTCGTTGCAGAAGCAACGGTTGACGAAGGTTTCACACTTAAGCGTTTTCGTCCACGTGCTCAAGGCCGCGGATTCCAGATTCGCAAGCGCACATCGACAATCACTGTCGTGGTTTCAGATGATCGCAACTATCGTTCAAATGGTCCTCGCAAGAAGCTAAAGCACCCAGTTGCCGCAGCGGTTGTTGTTGAGGCTCCAGTTGCAAAGAAAACTGCATCTACTACTGCTAAAAAGGCTCCGGCTAAAAAAGCAGCAGCAAAGAAGGCAGTTGCTACTGAAGGGAAGGCCGAATAAATGGGTCAAAAAGTAAATCCACATGGCTTTCGCCTAGGTATCACCACTGAGTTCAAATCTCGTTGGTATGCAGAGAAGCTTTACAAGGATTATGTAAAAGAAGATATTGAGATCAGCAAGCAAATGTCTAAGGGCATGGAGCGCGCTGGTGTTTCACGTATCGAAATTGAGCGTACTCGTGAGCGTGTTCGTATCGATCTACATACTGCTCGTCCAGGAATCGTTATCGGTCGTCGCGGAACTGAAGCAGACAAGATTCGTGAGCGTCTAGAAAAGCTAACTGGAAAGCAAGTTCAGTTAAATATTCTAGAAGTTAAGAATCCTGAGATTGACGCACAACTTGTGGCCCAAGGAATTGCAGAGCAGCTAGCTGCTCGTGTTTCTTTCCGTCGCGCGATGCGTAAGTCAATGCAAACAGCTCTTAAGGCTGGCGCACAAGGTATTCGTGTTCAATGCGGTGGTCGTTTAGGCGGCGCTGAAATGTCACGTTCTGAGTTCTACCGTGAAGGTCGCGTTCCTCTACACACACTTCGTGCGGATATTGACTATGGCTTCTATGAGGCACATACAACATTCGGTCGTCTTGGTGTAAAGGTTTGGATCTACAAGGGTGAAGTTATTGAATCACGTACTGAGCGCGCAGCTAATGCTCTTGCAGCAGCACGTGCGCCAAAGCCAAGCCGTGGTGGGTCTCGTGCCCCACGTGCTCCTCGTGGTGAAGTAACAACTTCAACAGTTGAGTCTCGCGCTGCAGAATCTGCAGTTGCAACAGAAGCTCCAGCAGCTTCTCCAGTACAAGAGGGAGGCGAGGCGTAATGTTAATTCCACGTCGCGTTAAGCACCGTAAGCAGCACCACCCAAAGCGTGGGGGCAAGTCAAAGGGCGGAACAGTTGTTGCATTCGGCGACTACGGTATCCAAGCTCTTGAGCCAGCTTATGTAACTAACCGCCAAATCGAAGCCGCACGTATTGCTATGACTCGTCATATCAAGCGCGGTGGAAAAGTTTGGATCAATATTTATCCAGATCGTCCACTAACAAAGAAGCCAGCTGAAACTCGTATGGGTTCCGGTAAGGGTTCTCCAGAATGGTGGATTGCAAACGTAAAGCCAGGTCGCGTTATGTTTGAAATCTCTGGTGTAACTGAAGATATCGCTACTGAGGCAATGACTCGTGCGATTCACAAGTTGCCAATGAAGTGCCGAGTAGTTCGTCGTGAGGAGTTCTAATGCCAAATATCGTAACTGCTGAGCAGCTTCGTGCTGTCACCACTGAAGAATTGGGTATCAAGTTGCGTGAATTGAAGGAAGAGCTATTCAACCTTCGCTTCCAAGCAGCAACTGGACAACTCGAGAACCACGGTCGCCTGACTGCGGTACGCAAAGAGATCGCGCGTATTTACACAATTCTGCGTGAACGTGAACTAGGAATTGGAGGGGCTGCATAATGACAACAGAATCAACACGTGGCTTCCGTAAAACTCGTGAAGGAATCGTTACCTCAGACAAGATGGATAAGACCGTCGTTGTCGCAATTAAAGACCAGGTTAAGCATGGTCTTTACTCAAAGGTTATGACTCGCACACACAAATTAAAAGCACACGATGAGAACAACAGCGCCGGCATCGGCGACCGCGTCCTCTTGATGGAGACTCGCCCGCTATCAGCTACCAAGCGCTGGCGTGTAGTCGAAATTCTTGAGAAGGCTAAGTAAGGGGCAGATAAGAAATGATTCAACAAGAATCGCGAGTACGCGTCGCTGATAACACTGGTGCAAAGGAACTCCTTTGTATTCGTGTTCTAGGTGGTTCGTCACGTCGCTACGCCGGAATCGGCGACATCATTGTTTGCTCTGTTAAAGATGCAATTCCTGGCGGTCAAGTAAAGAAGGGTGAAGTCGTAAAGGCTGTCATCGTTCGCACCGTGAAGGAGAACCGTCGTCCTGATGGTTCATATATCAAGTTTGATGAGAACGCAGCAGTCATCCTTAAAGCAGATGGCGAACCACGCGGAACTCGTATCTTCGGACCAGTTGCTCGTGAACTTCGCGATAAGCGCTTTATGAAGATCATTTCATTAGCACCGGAGGTGTTATAAAAATGGCACACACAACAAAGATTAAGAAGGGCGACACCGTCCTTGTTATCGCTGGAAAAGATAAGGGCTCAACTGGCAAGGTCATCTCAATTGATCGTGCAAAGTCACGTGTTCTTGTTGAAGGCGTAGCAAGCGTTAAGCGCCATACCCAAGAGAGCACAAACGAGCGCGGCGTTAAAGTCGGCGGAATCCTGACAAAGGAATCTGCAATCCACATCTCAAATGTGCAGGTTGTAGATGCTGATGGAACTGCAACTCGTATCGGTTCTCGTAAAGATGAAGATGGCAAGAATGTTCGTATTTCTCGCCGCTCTGGAAAGGATCTCTAATGTCAACAACTACTGCTCCTCGCCTAAAGGCGCGCTACGCAGCTGAGATCAAGCCAGCTCTTAAGACCAAGTTTGCTTACAAGAACGTAATGCAGATCCCAACCCTCACAAAGGTAATTGTGAACATGGGTGTTGGTGAAGCAGCTCGTGACTCAAAGCTAATCGAAGGCGCAATCCGTGATCTAACAATTATCACTGGACAAAAGCCTCAGGTAACTAAGTCTCGCAAGTCAATTGCTCAGTTCAAGTTGCGTGAAGGAATGCCAATTGGCGCTCACGTAACACTTCGCAATGACCGCATGTGGGAGTTCACAGATCGTCTGCTTTCGATCGCACTTCCTCGTATCCGCGACTTCCGTGGTCTTTCTCCAAAACAATTCGATGGAAACGGTAACTACACATTCGGCCTGACCGAACAAAATGTGTTCCCAGAAATCGAACAGGACAAGATCGATCGCACCCGCGGTATGGATATCACTTTCGTAACTACAGCAAAGAATGATGAAGAAGGTCGCGAATTACTTCGCGCACTTGGCTTCCCATTCAAGGAACTCTAAGAGGGGCTCGCTATGGCAAAGACATCACTCAAGGTCAAGGCAGCTCGTAAGCCTAAGTTCAAGGTACGTGGTTACACACGTTGCCAGCGCTGTGGTCGCCCACACTCTGTTTACCAAAAGTTCGGTATCTGCCGTATTTGCTTCCGCGAAATGGCACACCGTGGTGAACTTCCAGGTATCACAAAGGCTTCTTGGTAATCCAAGAAGTTAAGACAAGGTTTTATCCAACTATCAACTACGTGAAAGGTCCAAGAATCTCTAAAGGATTAATGGAAACCAGCTCGAGAAAGGCCAGAGGCCAATAAGAATGACAATGACAGATCCGATCGCAGACATGTTGTCTCGTCTGCGCAACGCGAACTCTGCTTACCATGAGGTGGTTTCAATGCCATCTTCATCGGTAAAAGTTCGCATTGCCGAAATCCTCAAGCAAGAGGGTTACATCGCAGGCTTAAAGGTAGAAAATTCTTCTACTGGTTTTGGAAAGACTCTAACCATTGATTTGAAGTTCGGCTCAAACCGTGAACGTTCAATCGCTGGTCTTCGTCGTGTTTCTAAGCCAGGACTTCGCGTTTACGCAAAGTCAACCGCACTTCCAAAGGTCCTTGGTGGCTTAGGTGTTGCAATCATTTCAACTTCATCTGGTCTCTTGACTGACAAGCAGGCCAATAAGCAAGGTGTAGGCGGAGAAGTTCTCGCCTACGTATGGTGATTTAGATGTCACGTATCGGTCGTAGCCCAATCACAGTTCCATCTGGCGTTGAAGTTTCAATCGCTGGCGCTGCTGTAACAGTTAAAGGTCCTAAGGGAACTTTGACCCACACAGTGGCAGAGCCAATTGCAATTTCACAAGAGGGAACAACCCTTACTCTTACACGTCCAGATGATGGTCGCCAAGCGCGCTCACTTCACGGACTTTCACGTACTTTGGTCTCTAACTTGATCGAAGGCGTTACAAATGGTTATTCAAAGTCGATCACCATCGTTGGTGTTGGTTACAAAGTTACTGAAAAGGGCAAGGATCTTGAATTTGCTCTTGGCTATAGCCACGTAATTAATTTCCCGGCTCCTGAAGGAATCACTTTTAAGGTCGAATCTCCAACACGTTTCCACGTATCAGGAATCGACAAGCAACTCGTAGGTGAAACCGTTGCAAAGATCCAAAAGCTTCGTAAGTCTGATCCTTATAAGGGTAAGGGCTTGCATTTGGATGGACAACGTATCCGCCGCAAGCAAGGAAAGACAGGTAAGAAGTAATGGCAATCGGTGTAAAAGTCGCTAAGGGATCTTCACAAAAGGCCCGCGCTCGTCGTCACTTCCGTGTTCGCAAGAAGATTGCTGGCACAACTGCTCGTCCACGCCTTGTGGTCTCACGTTCTTCACGTCACCTCTTCGTTCAGATTGTTGATGATTCAATTGGTCAAACAATTGTTTCTGCTTCAACGATGGAAGAAGCACTTCGCAAAGATTCAAAGAACGATAAGTCTGAAAAGGCTCGTATCGTGGGCAAGTCAATTGCTGATCGCGCGAAGGAAAAGGGAATTACCACGGTCGTTTTCGATCGCGGTGGAAACAAGTATCACGGTCGTGTAGCTGCACTTGCAGATGCTGCCCGTGAAAGCGGATTGGACTTCTAATGGCAACTACTCCAACTACAACAACACGTGATGATTCACGCGGCGGCAAGGCTGCTGGCGGAAATGATCGTCGTGAACGTCGCGGTCGCGATGGTGGTCCAGAAAAAGAGAAGTCTCCTTACACAGAGCGCGTTGTATTCATCAACCGCGTATCAAAGGTTGTTAAGGGTGGACGTCGTTTCTCATTCACAGCGCTAGTCGTTGTTGGTGACATGAACGGCACCGTAGGAATCGGTTATGGCAAGGCTAAGGAAGTTCCTCAAGCAATTGCTAAGGCTGTTGAAGAAGCAAAGAAGTCTTTCTTCAAAGTTCCTCGTCTTTATGGAACCATCCCACACCCAGTTCAAGGTGAGAAGGCTGCCGGCGTAGTTCTACTTCGCCCAGCATCACCAGGTACCGGAGTTATTGCTGGCGGTCCAGTACGTGCAGTACTTGAATGCGCTGGAATCACAGATGTTCTAACCAAGTCTCTTGGATCTAACAATCCAATCAACATGGTTCACGCAACAGCAGCAGCACTTCGCGCGTTGGAATCTCCAACCCAAATTGCAGCTCGCCGTGGCCGTCCACTAGAAGATGTCGCACCAGCAGCAATTGTTCGTGCCGTTAACGCAGTAGTAGGTGCATAATGCCTCGTTTAAAAGTTACTCAACTTCGTTCAAAGGTTGGCGGTCGTCCAGAACACCGCGAAACTTTGCGTTCACTTGGTCTAAAAAGAATCGGTGACGTTGTGGTTAAGGAAGATCGTCCAGAAATTCGTGGAATGGTCGTCGCTGTTCGCCACCTCGTTAAGGTAGAGGAGGTCGAATAAAATGGTTCTCAAGGTTCATCATCTTCGTCCAGCTCCAGGAGCTAAGAAGGCACGTACTCGTAAGGGTCGTGGTGAAGCATCAAAAGGTAAGACTGCAGGTCGTGGCGGTAAGGGAACACGTGCTCGTAACGTTGTTCGCGCCGGCTTCGAAGGTGGTCAGCTACCTCTCGTAATGCGTTTGCCAAAGCTTCGTGGTTTCAAAAACCCAGAGCGCACCGAGTACCAACCAGTTAATGTTTCAACCATCAATGCTCTTTACCCAAAGGGTGGAAATGTCACTGTTGCAGATCTAATTGCAAAGGGCGCAGTTCGTGATGGTTACCCTGTAAAGGTTCTTGGTAACGGCGATATCTCTGTAAAGGTTACTGTCGAAGCACACGCGTTTTCATCATCAGCATCTGACAAGATCACTGCTGCTGGCGGATCTGCAAAGAAGCTTTAATTACTAATTAGGTTTAAAGAAGGAGAAATTCGTGCTCTCAGCATTTGGTAAGGCCTTTAAGACCCCAGATCTGCGTAAAAAGATTTTCTTCACGCTATCAATCATGGCGTTGTTCCGCTTTGGTTCAATTGTTCCAACACCAGGTGTTTCATATACCAACGTGCAAACTTGCTTAAAGCAAGCAAACTCGGGTGGACTATTTGGACTAATTAACCTTTTCTCAGGCGGAGCACTTCTACAACTATCAGTCTTTGCACTGGGCATCATGCCTTACATCACCAGCTCGATCATCATTCAACTTCTCACTGTGGTAATCCCACGTTTTGAAGCACTAAAGAATGAAGGCCAATCTGGTTCAGCAAAACTAACCCAATACACCCGTTACCTGACAATCGGCCTTTCAATCTTGCAATCAACTGGTTTAATCGCAGTTGCTCGCACACCAGGTCGTCTATTTAGCGGTTGTTCATATCCAATTATTCCTGACTCTTCATGGCCACGAATTATGACCATGGTATTTGTAATGACTGCTGGAACAGCGGTAATCATGTGGCTTGGTGAATTGATTACAGATCGCGGTATCGGTAATGGAATGTCAATCTTGATCTTCACATCTATTGCGGCAAGATTCCCAACTCAGCTCTGGTCAATCAAGCTACAAAAGGGTCTTTTTGCTTTCTTGTTCGTTACCACTGTTGGAATCTTAGTTATTGCTGGCGTTGTATTCGTTGAGCAAGCTCAGCGTCGTATTCCAGTTCAATATGCAAAGCGCCAAGTTGGTCGCCAGTCATATGGCGGAACATCAACTTACATTCCAATTAAGGTAAACCAAGCCGGCGTAATACCGGTAATTTTCGCTTCTTCTCTTCTATATATTCCATCTTTGATCGTGAACTTCTCGGGAAGTTCTGCAAAGTGGGCTGTCTGGATTCAACAGAACTTAGTTAAGGGCGATCACCCGGTTTACATCTTTGCTTATTCAGCATTGATCATCTTCTTTACCTACTTCTATGTGGCAATCACATTTAACCCAGATGAAGTTGCAGAGAATATGAAGAAGTATGGTGGTTTCATTCCTGGTATTCGTGCCGGAAAGCCAACATCTGATTACTTGGCATATGTTCTCTCACGTATTACTGCGCCAGGTGCGATTTATCTAGCTTTGATTGCGATCATTCCAATCATCGCGCTAATTCTTTTCAACGCAACCCAAAACTTCCCATTCGGTGGAACAGCGATCTTGATCGTGGTTGGTGTTGGTCTTGATACTGCAAAGCAGATTGAGTCACAACTTCAACAGCGTTCCTATGAGGGATTCCTTAAGTAATGCGTTTAATCCTGGTTGGACCACCAGGTGCGGGCAAGGGAACACAAGCAGTTCATCTCGCATCTAATTTCGCCATTCCGCATATCTCTACAGGCGATATCTTTCGTTTTAATATCAAAGGTCAAACGCCACTTGGACTATTAGCTAAGTCTTATATGGACAAGGGAGATCTAGTTCCAGATTCAGTGACCAACGATATGGTTAAAGATCGCTTGACTCATCCTGATACTAAAAATGGTTTTCTACTTGATGGCTATCCACGCAATATTGAACAAGCAGATTTCCTTGCTGCAGTATTAAAGGAGAATGCAACGCCACTAGATGCAGTTCTTGAATTTTCACTTGAAAATGCGGAGATCATTAAGCGATTATCTGGCCGGCGAGTATGTCGTGGTTGCGCTGCGATCTCTCATGTTGAATTTGATAAGCCAAAGGTTGCCGGTCTTTGCGATGCTTGTGGTGGCGAGCTCTACCAGCGAGATGACGATAAAGAGGAAGTTATCGCCAATCGTTTGGCCGTCTATGCCCAGCAGACAGAACCAATAATCAATTACTACAAGAAATCTGGTCTTCTAAAGACCATCTCGGCAGTTGGTGGCGTTTTAGATATCGCTGCGCGAGCCATCGACGCTCTAAAATAATTAAATGGCAATCCAGATAAAGACTCTCGATCAGCTAAAGCTGATGCGCCGGGCCGGATTAGTCGTTGGTGAGACTTTAGAAATATTGCGCGAGGCAATTAAGCCAGGGGTTACAACTAACCACCTAAATGAGATTGCGGTTAAGAATTTAAAGGTCAATAAGGCAAAGCCCAACTTCTTGAATTATCACGGCTATCCAGCGGTTATTTGTGCTTCGGTAAATGATGAAATTGTTCATGGAATTCCAAATGATCGCCCAATTAAAGACGGAGATATTGTGTCAATCGATTTTGGCGCAATTATTGAGGGCTGGCATGGCGACGCAGCATTTTCGGTAATTGCAGGAACCGTTGACCCCGAAGATCAAAAGCTCCTTGATACCTGCGAACAATCAATGTGGGAAGGTATTGCAGCAGGAAAAGTTGGTGCAAAGCTAACTGATATTTCCTATGCCATTGAAAAATATATTCACTCCCAAGGTCATTACGGCATCTTGCGTGAATATGGTGGCCATGGAATTGGTACAGAGATGCATCAAGAGCCTCATGTTTTGAATTTTGGCGCAGCTGGCCTTGGGCCAGAGTTAAAGGTCGGAATGGCACTTGCGATCGAACCAATGATTACTCGTGGTTCGGCTAAGACAAAAGTCCTAGATGATGAGTGGACAGTTGTTTCTCAAGATGGATCTAGGGGAGCACACTTTGAGAATTCATTTGCACTTCTTGAAGATGCAAAGCCATTTGTTTTAACATCACTAGATGGCGGTAAAGAAAAGCTTGGCGCTCTCGGTATTGAAATCTCGAGCCTTATCTAACTTTTTTGCCAGCTTTATAAACGCTTAAGATCTCTGCATCACTGTTTTTCAATGGATCTTTATTTAGAACTACAAAATCAGCCCGGAAGCCCACTTCCAATTTTCCTAAATCATTTTCTCTAAAGTTTTGATAAGCCACCCCTGCGGTATAAAACTGGAGTGATTCTTCAATACTGATTGCCTCATTTGGGCTCCAGGCAGGACCGCCTTTTGATCGTGTCACTGGAACATTAAGTCCTTCAAGTGGAACTTCACTAGTTACTGGCCAATCAGAACCAAAGGCAATTCTGGCTCCAGAATCTACTAGGGTGCGCAATTGATATTGCTGGTTATTTCGAACTTCGCCAATTCTGGGCAAAATTAACTCTTTATTCATAGGATCTAAATACATCCAAAGTGGTTGGAAGTTTGCAATTACTCCAAGTTCACTAAAGCGAGGTAGATCTTGTGGATGAATTAATTGGGCATGAACTAAGACCGGCCTGCGATCCCATTTAGGGTTTACTCGTTGCATTGCTTCAAATGCGTCGAGGGCTTGTCTTATTGCGCCATCACCAATGGCATGGATATGTATTTGAAACCCACGTGAATCAAATTCTTTTACCGCCGCCATCAATTCCACATCACTCCAGATCTTTAACCCAGAGAATTCTGGCTGATCCAAATATGGTTCAAGTAGAGCCGCCGTGCCTGAGGAGAGAGCGCCATCTGCCAAGAATTTAACGCTTCGTGCATTTACTTGACTTTTATAGGGCTCAAATTCTTTGACTAAACTTTCAATCTTTGCAATATCACCCCGCCAACTATCTGGATTGGCTAAGTGTGAAATATTCATATCTATTTTCAGATCACCCGACTTCACAGCCGCTAAATAAGCTTCGGCCATACCGGCTTCTAACCAAGAATCATTGGCGAAAGTGACGCCCGATTTTAAGTACTGCTGGCAGGCATATTTAATTGCCTTCACATCAGATTCAATGGTGTTCTTTGGCGAATTATTTAATACAAGAGCGAATGCCTCAGGTTCACGAAGTGTGCCCTTTGGTGATCCATCTTGGCGCCGGGAAATACTTCCACCAGCTGGATCTTTTGTAGCAGCAGTAATTCCAGAAAGTTCTAGCGCTTTGGAATTAACCCAGATGGTGTGGTGATCTACAGCGTGAAGAACTACTGGACGCTGGCTAACAACTTCATCCAGCCAATGAGCATCAAAGTCGCCACCTTCGATAATGGCCGCTTCGTAGGCGCCGCCAATAATCCAAGGAATATCTTTATTTTCATTTGCAAATTCGCTAACTGCAACTTGAATTTCTTTAATGCTTTGCAACCCATTTACTTTTGGTCCGGCTGCTTCTCTGCCAGCAAAGATTGGATGGGCATGGCCATCACCAAAAGCTGGAATTAAAAAGGATTGACCAAGGTCGATAGTTTCATCAGCCGAACTATTAAGGGCGCTTTGGCCAAGGGCAATGATCTGTCCATCTTCAACCAGGATCCCAGAAAAGGGCGCTTTGCCCGGGCTCCAAGCCTGACCACCTTTGAAAATCTGCCTCATATGGCCACTCTATTCGGTGACTTTGGCCAAAAGGGGGAGTATAAGCAGCCGATTTCTCCTTTTCGAGCCACCGCCTTAGACTAACCCTCTGCCCAGTAATGGTCGGATCCGCTTAACGGATTTCAAAACAGAGAAGAAGGTACTGCTTGGCTAAGAAAGACGGAGCTATTGAAATTGAAGGCTCTGTATCTGAAGCGCTACCTAACGCAATGTTTCGAGTTACGTTAACAAACGGACACGTTGTACTTGCACACATCAGCGGAAAGATGCGACAGAACTACATTCGCATTTTGCCCGAAGATCGTGTGATTGTGGAACTAAGTCCATACGATCTCACAAGAGGTCGAATTATCTATCGTTACAAGTAAGAGGAGTAAGTCGTGAAGGTAAAGCCAAGCGTTAAGAAGATCTGCGACAAGTGCAAAGTTATTCGTCGTAATGGTCGCGTAATGGTTATTTGCGACAATCTTCGACACAAGCAACGTCAAGGGTAATTAATAACGCGTAATGCGACTTAGCTCTTAAGAGCTAAGACCTCTGGACCGGTAGGCCAGAGCCCATCAAAAGATGGGATGCATTGCGAAGGACCTTCCGGATAAAGAAAAAAGGTAATGATATGGCACGTCTTGTTGGTGTCGATCTTCCTCGCGAAAAGCGTTTGGAAATCGCACTCACTTACATTTTTGGTATTGGCCTGACTCGTTCGCACGCAATTCTTAGTGCAACTGGAGTTAGCCCAGATACTCGAGTTAAAGATCTTCAAGAGCCAGAATTGGCAAAGCTTCGTGAATTCATCGAAGCAAATTACAAAATCGAAGGTGATCTTCGTCGTGAAGTAGCAGGAGATATTCGCCGCAAGGTTGAAATCCAGAGCTACCAAGGTATTCGCCACCGTAAGGGACTTCCTGTACGTGGTCAACGCACACACACAAATGCGCGTACTCGTAAGGGCCCTCGTAAGGCAATCGCTGGAAAGAAGAAGGAGACCAAGTAATGGCCGCACCTAAGAAAGCCGTTGCCGCAACTAAGGGCAAGGTCAAAATTCGCAAGAAGGAAAAGAAGAATGTCGCACTTGGACAGGCTTACATTAAGTCAACCTTCAACAACACAATTATTTCTATTACAGACCCTACGGGCGCTGTTATCTCTTGGTCATCAGCTGGCCAGGTTGGTTTCAAAGGCTCACGTAAATCAACACCATTCGCAGCACAAATGGCCGCTGAAGCAGCAGCTCGTCGTGCACAAGAGCATGGTTTGAAGAAGGTCGATGTTTTCGTAAAGGGCCCAGGCTCTGGTCGCGAAACCGCTATCCGTTCATTACAAGCAGCCGGTCTTGAAGTTGGAGCCATCTCTGATGTAACTCCAGCTCCACACAACGGATGCCGTCCAACCAAACCACGTCGAGTTTAAGGAAAGGAAGAGAATAAATGGCTCGTTATACCGGAGCAGATTGCAAGCGCTGCCGTCGCGAAAAAGTAAAGCTCTTTCTTAAGGGCTCTAAGTGCGATGGACCAAAGTGTCCGATCGAATCACGTC
>Ga0114964_10000236_pt1 | contig 41927 bp, 37 predicted proteins | sample C_131016_MF_Meta_FD_92638 | JGI IMG/M metagenome (GOLD analysis project Ga0114964, IMG submission 92638) | Freshwater microbial communities from Lake Croche, Canada to study carbon cycling - C_131016_MF_MetaG | ecosystem: Environmental > Aquatic > Freshwater > Lake | place: Lake Croche, Canada... | reverse complement strand
CCGGCGCGCCACAGCCTCCCGGCGCACCCGGCGCGCCACAGCCTCCCGGCGCTCCCGGCGCACCCGGCGCGCCACAGCCTCCCGGCGCTCCCGGCGCACCCGGCGCGCCACAGCCTCCCGGCGCACCCGGCGCGCCGCCCGCCGGTGCTCCCGCGGCACCACCGGGTGCCGCGCCTGTTCCACCGGCGCCCGCCCCGGCCAGCCCCGCACCGCAGCCACGCCCGTATCCGCTTGAGCCAACGCCTCCGTCGGTGCCATCGGAGACAACATCTCCGACTGCAGCGTCTCCGGCACCGTCACCGACGCCCTCCCCAGCGCCCGGCCAGTCATCGACCCCGGCGACCCCGGGTGCCCCTGCACCGCCACCCGGACCGCCGGACCCGCGGCAGGACCTGGCGGCGCGGATCAAGTTCGAAAAGGAACTGCGGCAGAGTAAGAACCAGAATCTGCTGCTGATCTCCGTGCAATACATGGCCGGTCGATGCGACCAGGAAGACATCCTGGCCGGCAACGACGACCCGGAACTGCCACTGGTGACGTGCTCGCAGGATCACAAGTACATCTACATCCTCGATAAGTCGATCATCAGTGGAGATCAGATCAAGGACGCGACGTCCGGCTTCGATCAGCAGAGCGGCGCTTACGTCGTCGACCTCGAATTCAAAGACGATGCCGCAACGACGTGGGGTGATTTCACCGCGGCGAACATCGGCACACAAACCGCCTTCACGCTCGATTCCCAGGTGGTGAGCGCACCGCAGATCCGGGAGGCCATCCCCGGTGGTCGCACCCAGATCAGCGGCGGCGATCCGCCGTTCACCGTCGACAGCTCCAAGCAGTTGGCCAACGTCCTCAAGTACGGCTCGCTCCCGCTGTCCTTCGAATCTTCGGAAGCCGAAACCGTCTCGGCCACACTGGGATTGACCTCCCTTCGAGCTGGTTTGATCGCCGGTGCGATCGGGCTTGCTCTGGTACTGGCGTATTCACTGCTCTACTACCGGGTGCTGGGTCTGCTCACCGCGCTGTCACTGGTGGCCTCCGGCGCCATGGTGTTCGCCATCCTGGTGCTTCTCGGCCGCTACATCAACTACACCCTCGACCTGGCCGGTATCGCAGGTCTGATCATCGGCATCGGTACCACCGCCGACTCATTCGTGGTGTTCTTCGAACGCATCAAGGATGAGATCCGCGAGGGTCGGTCCTTCCGATCGGCGGTGCCACGAGGCTGGGCCCGGGCGCGCAAGACGATTCTGTCCGGCAACGCGGTGAGCTTCCTTGCCGCCGCGGTGCTGTACTTCCTGGCAGTCGGACAGGTGAAGGGATTCGCCTTCACCCTCGGACTGACCACCATCCTCGACGTGGTCGTGGTGTTCCTGGTCACCTGGCCGCTGGTGTATCTGGCATCGAAGTCGCCCACCATGGCCAAGCCCGCATTCAACGGCCTGGGCGCGGTACAGCAGATCGCCCGGGAGCGTCGGGCGGCCGGGGAGTCGGACGTAGTCGCTGCGACGGGACGGGGATAGTCCGATGACCGACAACAATGATGATCTCGACGCGTCCGAAACGATAGGGACCACCGACATCGATCTGGAGACCAGCGACATCGAGACCAGCGACATCGAGACCAGCGATATCGAGACCAACGACATCGAGACCACTGCGGTGGAGCTCGGTGCGGCCGGACGGGTTCCCCGGCACGGGTTCTTCACCCGGCTCTACACCGGAACCGGCGCCTTCGAGGTGGTTGGCCGCCGCAAACTGTGGTTCGGTATCAGCTTCCTGATCGTCGGAATCGCGATCGCCAGTATTGTGTTGCGCGGCTTCACCTTTGGCATCGACTTCCAGGGCGGAACCAAGATGTCGTTCCCCCGAACCGGGGCGAACGGGGAAGCCAGCGTCGTCCAGGTCGAGGAGACCTTCGCTCAAACCATCGGTAAGAACGCCGAGTCGGTGGTGGTGGTCGGCAACGGATCCACGTCGACCGTGCAGATTCGGTCGGAGGCGCTCAACAACGACCAGACCGCCAAGCTTCGCGAGGCACTGTTCACCAGGTTCCAGCCCAAGGGCGAGGACGGTAAGCCGAGTAAACAGGCGATCAGCGATTCGGCGGTGTCGGAGACCTGGGGCGGTCAGATCACCAAGAAGGCACTGATCGCGCTCGCGGTCTTCCTCGTCCTGGTCACCATCTACATCACCCTGCGCTACGAGAGGTACATGGCCCTGGCGGCCCTGGCGGCCCTGGGCTTCGACCTGCTCACCACCGCCGGGGTGTACTCACTGGTGGGCTTCGAAGTCACGCCCGCGACGGTGATCGGTCTGCTGACCATCCTCGGCTTCTCGCTCTACGACACCGTGATCGTGTTCGACAAGGTCGAGGAGAACACCAAGGGCTTCGAACACACCACCCGAAGAACCTTCGCCGAGCAGGCCAACCTCGCCATCAATCAGACGTTCATGCGCTCGATCAACACCAGCCTTATTTCGATCATGCCGGTGGCATCACTGATCGTCGTGGCAGTCTGGATTCTCGGCGTCGGCACCCTCAAGGACTTGGCGTTGGTTCAGTTGGTCGGCATCATGGTCGGCACCTACTCGTCGATCTTCTTCGCGACCCCACTGCTGGTGACCATGCGGGAGCGAACCGGACTCGTCCGCAACCACACCAGGCGGGTGCTTAACCGCCGCAAGCCCGCGGAGACGGTGAGCGAACCATCGACGGACGTCGTCGACGAATCCGAAGTGGCGATCAGCGCATCGGCCGGGGGCTTGAAGCCCGCACCGGGGGCCCGACCGGTTCGCCCGAGTCGGCCCTCCGGCAAGCGGGAACGATAGGTCCTTCGTGGCTCCCCGTCGTCGCCGCGCGACCATTCTCGCGGCGGTGGCAACGTCCGCCCTGCTGGCTGCCAGCGGCCTGACGTCGTGCGCCGACAGTGGCGTCGAACAGGTCAATTACGCCGTGGACGGCACCCTGAGTAGCTACAACACCAATACGGTCAATGGGGCGGCATCGGCCGGTCCTCAGGCATTCGCCCGGGTGCTCACCGGTTTTGGCCTACACGGACCCGACGGGCAGGCACTGGCCGACCACGACTTCGGAATGGTGTCGGTGGTGGGCCGCGAGCCCATGGTGCTCGATTACCAAATCGCCGACAACGCCGTCTACTCCGATGGCAAGCCAGTCACCTGTGATGACATGGTGCTGGCGTGGGCCGCGGAGTCCGGACGATTCCCCGGCTTCGATGCCGCCAGTCAGGCCGGCTATCTCGACATCGCCGGCATTGAGTGTCAGTCCGGTGCGAAGAGAGCGCGGGTCAACTACTTCCCGAACCGCGGAGTCGCGGACTACACGCAGTTGTTCGGTGCTACCGCGATGATGCCGTCGCACGTCATCGGCGACGCCCTGGGCCTCGACGTCAACGCAGCACTGCAGAGCGGGGACCCAGCCGCGGTGGCCCGGATCGCGGACGCGTGGAACACCATCTGGAATTTGACGGGCGATATCGACCTCGCGAAGTTCCCGTCGTCGGGCCCGTACAAGATCGGGTCGGTGTCGCCGGATGGGTCCGTACAGCTGATCGCCAACGACCGGTGGTGGGGTGCCAAGCCATTGACCAATCGGGTGACGGTGTGGCCGCGCGGCGTCGATGTCCAGGACCGAATCAACAACGGCAGTTTTCATGTCGTCGACGTCGCGACCGGGTCCTCGGGGACCCTGACGACACCCGATGGCTACCGCCGCACCGAAATCCCCTCCGCGGGTATCGAACAACTCATCTTCGCGGCCGCGGGTCCGCTGTCGGCCCCGCCTGCGCGCAGAGCGATGGCGTTGTGCACGCCGCGTGACGTCATCGCGGCCAACGCCGAGATGCCGATCGTGAACGCTCGGCTCAACCCGGTCGGCGACGATGCCTTCAGCGCGGTCGAGGCCACCGCCGAGGCCGGACAATTCAGCATCGCCAACCCGGATGCAGCCCGGACCGCCATTGAGGGTCAGCCGCTGACCGTGCGGATCGGATATCAGGCGCCGAACCCGAGGTTGGCCGCGACCGTCGCCGCCATCACCAAGTCGTGTGCCGCCGCGGGAATCACGGTGCAGGACGTGACGTCGGATGTCACCGGCCCACAAACGTTGCGGGACGGGCAGATCGACGTATTGCTGGCCAGTACCGGCGGTGCGGCGGGCAGCGGATCCACGGGATCGTCGGCGCTGGATGCCTACACATTGCACACCGGCAACGGCAATAACCTGTCGGGCTATTCCAACCCTCAGATCGACGGCATCATCTCTGCCCTGGCGGTCACCACCGATCCCAAGGAGCAGATCCGCCTGCTCGCCGACGCGTCGCCCATCCTGTGGGGCGATCTGCCGACCCTGCCGCTCTACCGACAGCAGCGCACCGTGATCGCGTCGGCGAAGATGTTCGCCGTCGAGGCCAACCCCACCAAGTGGGGCGCCGGCTGGAATATGGACCGGTGGGTGCTCAAGCCATGACGCCGGGGGAGCGTGACGTCGCCGAGCTCGTGGCCGCACTGACCCGGGTGGTGCCCGACTTCCCGGAACCCGGTGTGTTGTTTCGGGATCTGACGCCGGTGCTGGCCGATGACCGCGGGTTCGCCGCGGTGACCGAGGCACTCGCACGAATCGTCGACGGCGTCGACCTGGTCGCCGGGATCGATGCCCGCGGCTTCCTGCTCGCCGGCGCGGTCGCCCACCGATTGGGCATCGGGGTGCTGGCCGTCCGCAAGGGCGGCAAGTTACCGCCGCCGGTGCACAGTCGCAGCTACACCCTGGAGTACGGCACCGCCACCCTGGAGATCCCCGCCGGGGCCATCGAGTTGGCCGGGCGCCGAGTCGCCATCATCGACGATGTGCTGGCCACCGGCGGTACGGTGGCTGCGGCCAGGGATCTGCTCACCGATGCCGGCGCGGTTGTCACCGGCGCTGCTCTGGTGTTGGAGTTGGCCGCCCTCGGCGGGCGCCAGCTGCTTGACCCACTGGCCGTGCGCAGCTTGCAGATCGTCTGAGGCGATATCCTCAGAGCACGTTCCTCAGAACGGACCGGAGGTGACCATGGCGGACGACACGGGCGGTATTCCGACGCTGCCGGTCGCCGAGCTGCCCGAGCAGCGCTTCGAGGCCCCGAAGTCCACGATCAGTGCATCGCGGCGGGTGCGGGCCCGATTGGCCCGGCGGATGACCGCGCAACGCAGCGCCATCAACCCCGTGCTCGAGCCCCTCGTCGCCCTGCACCGGGAGGTCTACCCGAAGGCGGACCTCGCGATCCTGCAGCGTGGATACGAGGTGGCCGAAGCCAGGCATGCCACTCAGTTGCGCCGCTCCGGGGATCCCTACATCACCCACCCGTTGGCGGTGGCCACCATCCTTGCCGAACTCGGCATGGACACCACCACCCTGGTGGCCGCACTGCTGCACGACACCGTGGAGGACACCGGTTACACATTGGCTGCGTTGACCGATGATTTCGGTGATGAGGTAGGGCACCTGGTCGATGGGGTGACCAAGCTGGACAAGGTCGTTCTGGGCAATGCCGCCGAGGGCGAAACCATCCGCAAGATGATCATCGCGATGGCCCGCGATCCACGTGTGCTGGTGATCAAGGTCGCCGACCGGCTACACAACATGTTCTTTAATGACACTCCGCCCCCCGAGAAGCAGGTCCACAAAGCTCACGAAACACTGGAAGTCATTGCGCCCCTTGCGCATCGGCTCGGTATGGCCACCGTGAAGTGGGAGCTTGAGGACTTGTCGTTCGCAATCCTGCATCCCAAGCGCTACGAGGAGATCGTGCGTCTGGTAGCCGACCGGGCGCCGTCCCGCGACACCTATCTGGCCAGGGTGCGTGCGGACATCGGTGCCGCACTGAGCGGTATGAAGATCACTGCCGCGGTCGAGGGCCGACCGAAGCACTACTGGTCGATCTATCAGAAGATGATCATCAAGGGCCGCGACTTCGACGATATCCACGACCTGGTTGGGGTGCGGATCCAGTGCGACGAGATCCGGGACTGCTACGCCGCCGTGGGCGTCGTGCATTCCCTGTGGCAACCGATGCCCGGCCGGTTCAAGGATTACATCGCCCAGCCCCGGTTCGGGGTGTATCAGTCCCTGCACACCACGGTCGTCGGGCCCGAGGGCAAGCCGCTGGAAGTTCAGATTCGCACCCGCGAGATGCACCGCACCGCGGAATACGGCATCGCCTCGCACTGGCGCTACAAAGAAGCTAAGGGCCGCAACGGTATTCCGCACCCGCACGCGGCGGCCGAGATCGACGATATGGCGTGGATGCGTCAGCTTCTCGATTGGCAACGCGAAGCTGCCGACCCCGGGGAGTTCCTGGAGTCGTTGCGCTACGACCTTGCCGTACAAGAGATCTTTGTGTTCACGCCCAAAGGTGACGTGATCACCCTTCCCTCCGGCTCAACCCCGGTGGACTTCGCCTACGCGGTGCACACCGAGGTGGGGCACCGCTGCATCGGCGCCCGGGTCAACGGACGGCTGGTGGCGCTGGAGCGCACGCTCGAAAACGGCGAACTGGTCGAGGTTTTCACCTCGAAAGCGCCCACCGCCGGCCCGTCGAGGGACTGGCAGGGTTTCGTGGTGTCGCCGCGGGCCAAGGCGAAGATCCGGCAATGGTTCGCCAAGGAGCGTCGCGAGGAAGCGCTGGAAACAGGAAAAGAGTCGATCACCCGGGAAGTTCGCCGGGGCGGTCTGCCGTTACAGCGACTTGTCAATGCCGAGGCGATGAGCGCACTGGCGCAGGAGTTGCGCTATGTCGACGTGTCGGCGCTCTATACCGCTGTCGGCGAGGGTCATGTTTCGGCTCGCCACGTTGTGCAGCGACTATTGGCTCAACTCGGCGGTGCCGAGGATGCTGAAGACGAACTCGCGGAGCGGTCCACGCCGGCCACGATGCTGGTGCGGCAGCGCAGCACCGAGGACTCCGGCGTCGCGGTGCCCGGTGCACCCGGCACGCTGACGAAGCTGGCCAAGTGCTGCACACCCGTGCCCGGCGACAACATCATGGGTTTTGTCACCCGCGGCGGTGGGGTGAGCGTGCATCGCACCGATTGCACCAATGCCGAGGATCTCCGCCTGCAATCCGAGCGCATCATCGAGGTGCTGTGGGCGCCGTCGGCGACGTCGGTGTTCCTCGTCGCCATCCAGGTCGAGGCTCTCGATCGGCATCGGTTGTTGTCCGACGTGACGCGCGTGCTCGCCGATGAGCGAGTCAATATTCTGTCCGCTTCAGTGACCACCTCCGACGATCGGGTTGCGATCAGCCGCTTCACTTTTGAGATGGGCGACCCGAAGCATCTAGGCCATGTGCTGAACGCGGTGCGCAACGTCGAAGGCGTGTACGACGTCTATCGGGTGACCAGCGCCGCCTGACGATTCCGTGGAGTTTGGCGCCCAGGCGTGATACCTCGGGATGCCCGCACCACCCGGATCCGTAGACTCCCGCACCACCCGGGCCGCCCAGGCGAACAACAACGTCCCCGCCACCACGGCCACGATCGTGGCAATCGTCACCACGTATCCGATCACCAGACCCGCGATCGCCAGTCCGCGGCCGTCCTCGCCGGACCGCCTGATCTGCGACAGGGACAGGTGGCCGAACACGATGCCCAGTGGGGCGAAAACGAACGCGCACACCAGTGACGCGATCGCCAGGGAGTTGGTCGGTGGCGGTGTCGGTGGCGGTGGATAGGCGTACGGCGGATACGGGTAGCCCGGGTAAGGCTGTGTCGTTCCCGAGGGTTGCACCGGCCCGTGGTCCGGTGGTTGTCCATCCGGCGGCGGAACGCTCATCCGGGGTTCGCTAATCCAGCAGAACGGATTTGACCTTGACTTCGGTGGACGGCTTGCCGTCCGCGCCACCGCCTGCCACACCGCCCTGGGCGATCTTGTCCAGGGTGGCCAAGCCGGTGCCGTCGATGGTGCCGAAGACGGTGTAACCCGGCGGAAGTTGCGAATCCTTGTACACCAGGAAGAACTGACTGCCATTGCTATCAGGGCCGGCGTTGGCCATCGCGAGGGTGCCGCGTGGGTACAGCACCGCCTTCTGCAGGGCCGGATCATTCTTGGGGTACTGGTTGGTGGGGTATTCGTTGCCGAACTGGTAGCCCGGGCCACCCGACCCGGTTCCGCTGGGGTCGCCACACTGCAACACACCCAAGGAGGTGGCCGTGGTCAACCGGTGGCAGATGGTGTCGTTGAAGTAGCCCTTCTGGGCCAGACTGGCGAAGCTGTTGACGGTGCAGGGTGCCTCGGCGTTGTTGAGTATCAGTCCGATGTTGCCCTGGTCGGTGGACATGCTGACACTGATCGTCGCCGGATCGGTCGGGACCTTGCCGGACTTCGGCGCGTCGACCTGCCGACTGGCTTTCTGGGCGGCCGGGTACTGGCAGTTCGCGCCCAGATCCGCGGCCGCCTTGAAGGCCGGCAACTGGCCATCGCCGCCACGGGGCGCAGTAGTCGTGGGTGCCACCGAGGCGGGCGCTGCGGTGTCGGTGCCGGCACTCTTGTCCGTCACGACGAACGCGACGATCGCCGCTGCCGCGGCGGCGATGGCGACAAGCGCCCCCACCACCGTGACGATGCGTCGCTGTCTGTCCTGCCGTGCGTTGCTTTCCAGTTGTTCCTCAAGCTTGCGTTGGGCCGTCTCGCGTCGTTCCTCGTTGCTGGGCACCGCGTAATCCTCCACATTCGCACAGTAAATCGCTTCCTGAGTCTGCCAGCTGACCATGTGAGCTGGGGCTGCGACCCACCCGAACCGCGGGTTGGGAGCCTGCTAATGGGACACTGGTGACCGTGTTACTCACCGGGTTCCCGGCCGGCATGTTGGCCTGTAACTGCTACGTGCTGGCTCCGCGCGCGGGGTCGGACGCGATCGTCGTCGACCCCGGTCAACGAGCGATGGGAACCTTGCGACGGATCCTGGACGAGAACCGCCTGACCCCGGCCGCGGTCTTACTCACCCATGGACATATCGACCACATCTGGTCGGCGCAGAAGGTGGCCGACACCTACGGATGCCCTGCGTTCATCCACCCGGCCGACCGGTTCATGCTGTCCGATCCGATCAAGGGCTTCGGACCGCGAATCGGCCAACTCGCTCTCGGCGCACTGTTCCGCGAACCCCGACAGATCGTCGAACTCGACCGCGACGGCGACACCCTCGACTTCGGCGGCATCGTCGTGGCGGTCGACCACACCCCGGGACACACCCGCGGATCGGTCGTGTTCCGGGTGCCCGACGCCGGCGGTGAATCGGGATTCGGTGCGTTGGCATTCACCGGCGATACCTTGTTCAAACAGTCCGTCGGCCGCACCGACCTGCCCGGTGGCAGCGGCCGGGACCTGCTGGACTCGATCGTCACCAAACTCCTCGTGCTCGACGACGACACCCGGGTTCTTCCCGGCCACGGCGAATCCACCACGATCGGGCTGGAACGCCGCACCAACCCGTTTCTCCAGGGCCTTCCGCTGTTAGCGACTTCCAGGCGCCCAAGGGCGTGCCGGATTACCTGCCGCCGGATTCCGCTGCGTTCGTCGCGGTCCGCGACGGACTGCTGGCCGCGGCACGCCGCGCCGGTTACGGCGACATCGAGTTGCCGATCTTCGAGGACACTGCATTGTTCGCCCGCGGGGTGGGCGAGTCCACCGACGTGGTGTCCAAGGAGATGTACACCTTCTCCGATCGCGGCGACCGGTCGGTGACATTGCGCCCGGAGGGCACCGCAGGCGTGATGCGCGCGGTGATCGAGCACGGTCTGGATCGCGGCGCACTGCCGGTCAAGCTCTGTTACGCCGGGCCCTTCTTCCGCTACGAACGTCCGCAGGCTGGGCGTTATCGCCAACTTCAGCAGGTCGGTATCGAGGCGATCGGCGTGGACGACCCCGCGTTGGACGCTGAGGTCATCGCGATTGCCGACGCCGGCTTCCGGTCACTGGGCCTGGACGGATTCCGGTTGGAGATCACCTCCCTGGGCGACGACACCTGCCGTGCCCAATACCGAGAGTTGTTGCAGGACTTCCTTTTCAGCTTGGAACTCGACGACGCCACCCGGGCGCGGGCATCACTCAACCCGTTGCGGGTGCTCGACGATAAGCGGCCGCAGGTGCGTGAGTTGACCGCCGACGCACCGGTGATGCTGGATCACCTCTCAGACGGCGCCAAGCAACACTTCGACACGGTGCTCGCCCATCTCGACGCATTAGGTGTGCCGTATGTCATCAACCCGCGGCTGGTGCGGGGCCTGGACTACTACACCAAGACGACCTTCGAATTCGTCCACGACGGCCTCGGTGCCCAGTCCGGCATCGGCGGCGGCGGACGCTACGACGGACTGATGGCCCAACTCGGCGGCCAGGATCTCTCCGGGATCGGGTTCGGCCTGGGTGTGGACCGCACCGTGCTGGCACTGCGCGCGGAGGGCAAGACCGTCGGGGATGCCAGCCGGTGTGAGGTGTTCGGGGTGCCACTGGGGGAGCAGGCCAAACTCGAGATCGCCCGGCTGGCTGCCCAGTTGCGCGGCGCCGGCATCCGGGTGGACCTCGCCTACGGCGACCGCGGCATCAAGCCGGCACTGCGGGCGGCCGACCGGTCGGGTGCGGTGATCGCGCTTGTGGCCGGCGACCGCGATATCGAGGCGGGAACCGTCGGAGTCAAGGACCTCTCCACCGGCGAGCAGGTCGATGTGCCGGTCAGTTCGGTGGTTGCCGACGTCCTTTCCCGGCTGACCTGACCCCGATTTCCGGCGCGGCGCGAAGGCTCACTGAATTCTTAACCTCGGCGGGGAACCGCTCATCGATGCCGAGGCGTTGACCGGTCATGAACACGCTGATCGAGGAGTACCTTCGCGCCAGGGGTGTCCGGTATTTCCGCGGCCACCACGATGACGAGTATTTTTTTCTCGTCGATTTCCAGTCCGATTTCTGCCTGGACGCCAGCCATGGTCGCCTTCACGTGCACCTCGAGGTGAGCGGCGTCGCGCGCGACAATGTGCAGCTGAGCATCACCCCGGACCGTTTCTATTCGGCGGCCAACCGTGACCTGCTCACGAGCCTTGCCACCCGGTGGACGGCGGGCAGTGGCGGGGCTGAGGCGGTGGTGCACGATTCGTCTGATCCGGCTTTGGTCGGAATCACCGTGCTGGACCGGTTCCGCCCGACCAGTGGAGCCGGTCTGGCCTACTTCGTGGACCAGTCGATAGCGTCGGCAATCGAGTTATTCGAGCAGGTCACCGCCGAGGCACTGCCGGCGCATCCGGGCCGCGCAGTTCTGCGTGATGCCGGCTGAGGCCGGTAGGTAACGCCGCCACGGCGAAGTTCGATATACCGTCTATGCGATACCTGACAGTTCTGGCTGCCGCAGCGCTGTTCGCCGGGGTCACCGCCGCGCCACCGGCGGGCGCCGATCCGGCTGCCGGCCACCAGGTCACCTACACGGTGACCACCACTAGTGATCTGACCGCCAACATCTACTACGTGACTTCCGATCCGCCCAGCCAGGCATCAGCCAACGATCCGCTGTTCATGCCCCTGGCCCGCACCGCCGTCGGCCCGGGCGCGCCGTGGGTCTTCCAGACGACGTTGACCAACCCCACCCAGTGGGCGTTCATCAGCGCCAGTGGCGGACTGCGGGTGAACCCCGAGTTCCGTTGCGAGATCGCCGTCGACGGTCAGGTCGTGGTGTCCCAGCAGGGCGGCAGTGGCGTGCAGTGCGCGTTGCGCCCGTGGTGAACGCGTCGGTCTGAGGTGCTGAGGTTCTGAGGCCTGGTTTCAGCCGAGGTCGCGGGCGCTGAAGGTGTCGCACTTCTTGGCGTCACCCGTCTGGTAGCCGACGGTGAACCATTTCTGGCGTTGCAGTGAGGAACCATGCGTCCACTGCTCAGGGTTGACCCGGCCGGTCGTCTGCTTCTGAATCCGATCATCGCCCACCGACGCGGCCGCTGAGAGCGCGTCGGCGATATCCTTGTCGCTCAACGGTTCCAGATACGTCACGTCGGTGCCCTGTTGCTTGGTGATCGCCGCGTAGTGCGCCCAGACTCCCGCGTAACAGTCGGCCTGAAGTTCGGAGCGGACCCCGCCGCCGGTGGCGCCCTGGGCGCCCTGCTGCGCGCGGCCGAGGTTGCCGAGCAGGTTCTGCACGTGGTGGCCGTACTCGTGGGCGACCACGTACTCCTGTGCCAGGGGGCCGCCGCTGGATCCGAACTCCGTCTTGAGCACGTTGAAGAAATCGACATCGAAGTAAGCCGTCTGGTCGGCCGGGCAGTAGAACGGACCGACATCGCTGGTGGCCGGACCGCATCCGGTCTGCACACTTCCCTTGAAGAGCTGTGTTTTCGGCCGCTTATAGCCGCGCAGTTGCTGTGCCCAGATCCCGTCGAGGGAGTTGCCGGTGGCCACCACCCGGCATTCGGCAAACCTGTTGGCGTCCGCGCCGGTCCGGCACTGGGCCAGGTCGAATCCGGGCTGGGACTGACTCGGTCCCATCTGCTGCTGGGGCATCGCCATCTGGCCGGGATCGACCCCGAGGAACAGCGCCAGCAGCATGATCGCCAGTCCGCCGAGTCCGCCGCCCACCGCGATGCCACGGCCGCCTCGGCCTCCGCCGCTGGATCGCGTGGTGCTGGTGTCGATCCGCATACCTTCGTTGAAGGTCATCTGCGCTCCTTGATGCTGCCGCTGCTCGGCGATGAACAACCCCGACCAGCTTGCCACAATTGTGTTTGCGGGTGGCGTTTGCGGGTGTTGGTCGTCACCACGATCGGCGCGATCCATACACTTGCCCCGTCGGATCCCCCTGTCGAGGAGTGTCATTGCTGCGCAGCCATACCGCCGGTTCGTTGCGGGCCTCCGACGCCGGGCAAAGGGTCACCCTGGCCGGCTGGGTGTCGCGCCGTCGCGACCACGGCGGAGTGATCTTCATCGACCTGCGTGATTTCTCCGGGGTTGCCCAGGTCGTGTTCCGGGACACCGACGTCCTCGAGCGCGCCCATCGCCTGCGCGCGGAGTTCTGCGTCGCGGTCACCGGCGTCGTCGAGATCCGACCCGAGGGCAATGCCAACTCCGATATCGCCACCGGCGACATCGAGATCAACGCGACATCGCTGACGGTGCTGGGGGAGAGCGCACCGCTGCCCTTCCAGCTCGATGAAGCGGCCGGCGAAGAAGCCCGGCTGAAGTACCGCTATCTGGATATGCGCCGCGCCGGCGGACCGGGCGACGCCATCCGGTTGCGCTCGCGGGTCAACGCCGCCGCCCGCGGGGTTCTGGCAGCCCGCGACTTCGTCGAGATCGAGACACCCACGCTGACCCGGTCCACACCGGAGGGCGCGCGCGACTTCCTGGTGCCGGCCAGGCTGCAGCCTGGCTCGTTCTATGCGCTGCCGCAGAGCCCACAGCTGTTCAAGCAGTTGCTCATGGTGGCCGGCATGGAGCGCTACTACCAGATCGCCCGCTGCTACCGCGATGAGGATTTCCGGGCAGACCGCCAACCCGAGTTCACCCAACTCGACGTGGAGATGGGCTTCGTCGACACCGATGATGTGATCGCCGTCGCCGAGGAGATCCTGGCCGCGCTGTGGTTGCTGATCGGCTACGAGCTACCGCGGCCGATCGCGCGGATGACCTATGCCGATGCCATGCGCCGGTTCGGATCCGACAAGCCGGATCTGCGCTTCGGCCTCGAACTCGTCGAGTGCACCGAGTACTTCTCCAACACACCGTTTCGGGTATTCCAGTCACCGTACGTTGGCGCGGTGGTGATGCCCGGTGGTGCGTCACAGCCCCGCCGGACCCTCGACGGCTGGCAGGACTGGGCCAAGCAACGTGGCCACAAGGGACTGGCCTATGTGCTCATCGACACCGACGGCGCGCTGAGCGGGCCGGTGGCCAAGAATCTCTCGGATGCTGAACGTGCCGGACTCGCTGCGCACGTCGGCGCGAAACCCGGTGACTGCGTGTTCTTTTCGGCGGGATCCGTCCGGACATCGCGTGCGCTGCTGGGCGCCGCGCGGCAAGAGATCGCCCGACGTCTTGACATGATCGACGCCGGCGTGTGGGCATTCGTATGGATCGTTGACCCGCCGCTGTTCGAAGCTGCCGACGACGCGACCGCGGCCGGTGACGTCGCGGTGGGTACCGGCGCGTGGACGGCGGTCCATCACGCATTTACCGCGCCCAAGCCCGAGTACGCGGACGTCATCGGCACCGATCCGGGTGCGGTGCTCGCTGATGCCTACGACATCGTCTGCAACGGCCACGAGATCGGCGGCGGATCGATCCGTATCCACCGCCGAGACACCCAGGAACGGGTGTTCTCGGTGATGGGCATCGACGCGGCCGAGGCGGACGAGAAGTTCGGGTTCCTGCTGGAAGCCTTCACTTTCGGCGCGCCGCCGCACGGCGGTATCGCGTTCGGCTGGGATCGGATCACCGCGTTGCTGTTCGGGGCGGACTCGATCCGGGACGTGATCGCATTCCCCAAGTCGGGCGGTGGTGTGGACCCGCTCACCGATGCACCCGCACCCATCACCGCCCAGCAACGCAAAGAGTCGGGCATGGATCACAAGCCCGAGGATCACAAGCCCGAGAAGTAGTTCCGCACCTACGATTGCTGCTGTGGACAACACGCTCGACTACACCGACCAGGCGTCCTTCCTAGGCTTGCGCGCACTCGGCCACGGGCCGCTGATCCAGTACACCTGGATATACGGTCACGACCTCGACCTGGGTGCGTTGCGACGGTTCCACCGCAACCTCGGATACGGAATTCTGGGCCGTCGTATCGAACGCTCACCACTGCCGTTCGGTCGGCATCGGTGGATCGCATGGGCTGGCCCGTCCGACGTCGTCGTGTCCACGGCCGCCCGGCCCCGCAGTGAGCTGACCGCCTGGGTCGATGAGCAGGCCGCGCTGCCGATCGATCCGGAGTTCGGGCCGTCATGGCGGTTGGCCGTGCAGCCCTTCGCGGGCGGTGATACAGCTGTGACCCTGGTGGTCTCGCACACTGTTGCCGACGGTGTCGGCATTGCCGTTTCGGTCACCGATGCGGCTAAGGGGGTGACCAGGAATCTCGGTTATCCGGATGGTCGTTCCCTACCGAAAAGACAAGTGCTGCTGGAAGATTTGCGCGCCACGGTAAGAGCGCTTCCGGAGATGGCCCGTGCGCTCGGCGCTGCGGCGCGAGTTGCTCGCAGTAACGGTGCTTCCGCGTCGCCCGGCAGGCCCGCGGCCGCCAACTCCGGAGAGGACCCCCGCGAGGTGGTGACCGTGCCCTCAGTCACCGCGTATCTCGACGCGCGCCAATGGGATGAGTGCGCGGAAAGCCTCGGCGGGACCGGTAATTCGCTGTTCCTGGGTTTGGTTGCCCGGCTCTGTATGCGGCTGGACTGGGTTAAAGCTGACGGCACGGTGACGCTGTCGATTCCCGTCAGCGAGCGAACCGAGGGAGATACCCGCGGTAACGCGCTCACTGCGGTGCGGTTGACCGCCGACCCGACACAGGTCACCGGCGATCTACGGGGTGTTCGCGCGGCGCTGAAAGTCGCGCTGTCCACCCGGGGCAAGGAACGAAACCAGCTGTTGGAGCCACTGCCACTGGTTCCGGTGGTACCCAAGGTCGTCGCACGCCGAGCTGAGGGCCTGGTGGTGGGCGGCAGGCTGATCGGCAGTTCCAACCTGGGATTGCTTGATCCGGCGGTGAACCGTCCCGATGGCACTGACGCCGACCACCTGGCGGTCCGGACCTACGAGCGCATCGATCGAGCGCACCTGAGGCGGCACGGCGGCGTGTTTTTCCCAGTGGTCGGAGCCCGGGTGCAGGATCAGTTTTCCATCAGCGTCGGCCATACCAACGCCGACGGCTCGACCACGACCGAACAGCTATTGGATGCTCTTGGCGGCGCGCTCGGGGACTTCGGGCTGTCCGGGCCGATCGAGTGAGCCCGACTACCGTGGCCGCGGTGGACAACACCCTCGACTACATGGACCAGGCGTCGTTCCTTGGTCTGCGTGCGCTGGGTCACGCACCGGTGATCCAGTGGACCTGGATCTACCACCGCGATGTTGATCTCGACGGCCTGCGGCGCTTCCACCACAACCTGGGCCGCGGGCTGCTCGGCCGACGAATCGAGCGCTCTGTGTTGCCGTTCGGTAGGCATCGGTGGATTACGTGTCGCGAGCCGGCCGATATCGCCCTCGCGCCTGAGCCCATGTCCGGTGACGACGTGCAAGCTTGGCTGGATGAGCAGGCGGGGATGCCGATTGACCCCGAACACGGTCCGGCGTGGCGTCTGGCATTACGCCCGCTGATCTCCGGCGGCGCGGTTGTGACACTGGTGGCCTCCCACACCGTCGTCGATGGGGTTGGTCTGGTTATCGCAGTCACCGAAGCTGCGACCGGGATTACTCGCGATCTCGACTATCCCGCAGCCGCGTCTCGTACGAAAAGCCAAGCGCTGCGTGAAGATTCACGTGCATTGGTGCGCGACGTGCCGGGCATGGCCAAGTCTCTGATGGCCGCGGCGCGGCTGGCGCGAAAGAACCGTGCTGAATTCGTGCCGAAGAAACCGCAGACCGCTGCGGTGAAAACTGAAGCTGCGGTGGGAGCTGAATCTGCGCGCACCGTGATCATTCCGGCGGTGACCGTTCACGTCGAGATCGGGCAATGGGATGAGTGTGCCGCACGCCTGGGTGGGACCCCGAACTCGCTGTCCCTGGGGTTTGCGGCCAGGCTCGGCCACAGGCTGGGCTGGTTGGGCGACGGCGGATTAGTCACCTTCTCGGTTCCGGTGAACGAGCGGTTGCCGGACGACAATCGGGGCAACGCCCTGTCGGCCGTGACGCTCAGCGCCGATCCGCGGATTGTCACCAGCGATCTGACGGGTGTCCGTTCGGCACTGAAGACGGCGCTCACCGACCTTGCGGAGACCCGCAACGAGTTACTGGCGGCATTACCCCTGACACCTCTGATTCCCAGGAGTGCCGCACAACGAGTCGAGGGCCTCGTACTGAAGAGCAGGGTGATCGGATCGTCGCACGTCGGGGATCTCGATCCGGCGGCCAACCGCCCGGACGGCACTGACGCGGATTCTTTCTCCGCACGAATGGCCGAGTGCATCACCTCCGACCACCTCCGACGGGTCGGCGGGATCTTTTTCCCACTGGTGGCCGGTCGTGTGCACGGCCAGGTGTGGATCTGTATCGGTTTCTGCAACGCCGACGGGACCACCACCCGGGAGCAGCTCACAGAGGTCGCACACGGGGCACTGGCTGACTTCGGGCTTTCCGGCACCGTCGAGTGACGACCGCATGACGCGTGTCACAGGTGTTTCGCATCGCGCAACTGTTAGCCCTACTATGTAGCGGTGGCGTCGGGGGTCTCCAACCCCTGCCGCATCGACCTACAGCACAGCGCGCCGGGCGGCGCGGAAGGGAGCCGGGCGTGACAGTGGACAGCCCGGCCGGCGCTGCGACAGACCGCCCCGCAGGGCACCGCGGTACGTCGGATCCGGACCCGGCACCGAAGTCGAAGCGGTTTCGTAGGCGTGACGCAGCGCCGACGACGGCCGGGAGTGACACCACGCCCAAGAAAACGCGGCGCAGCCTCGGGTATTGGTTGGTGAAGGGTCTGCGACGCATCTGGATGCCGCTGGTGATCGCGCTGGTGTTGGTGATCGCGGCGTTCGCCGTCGACCGGCTGCACGGAATCTTCGGCAAGAGCGAGCTCACCCGTCCCGGCAGCGGTCTGGCCAGCGATCCCGCGCCGTTCAATCCCAAGGTCGTCGTCTACGAGATCATCGGACCTCCGGGCACGGTGGCCACCGTGAATTACCTGGATCTGGACGCCGAACCGCAGATCGCGCGCGACGTGACGCTGCCGTGGACACTCGAACTCAGCACCACCGCGCCGGCCGCGGCCGCCAATATCGTCGCCCAGGGCGACAGCGACACCATCGGTTGCCGGATCACCGTCGACGGTGTGGTCAAGGATGAGAAGACCTCAACCGGGGTCAACGCCCAAACCTTCTGCATCGTCAAATCCGGATGATCACGCTGTCGCGGAAGCAGCCGCCGGAATCCGTCAAGCGCCCCGTGCGGCCGCATATCGCGCACTGGATCCGGTGGTTATCGGTTCCCATCATTCTGGGCTGGTTGGCTCTCACCGTCGTTACCAACACCGCTGTTCCCCAGGTTGAGGTGGTGGGCCAGGCACAGTCGGTTCCGATGGCGGCACCCGACGCGCCGTCGACGATCGCGATGAACAAGATCGGCAAGACGTTCCAAGAGTTCAATTCGAACACCTCGGTCATGGTCGTGCTCGAATCCGACCAGCCGCTCGGCGACGCCGCCCACCAGTACTACAACGAGGTCGTCAAGAAACTTCTGGCAGACACCAAACACGTCGAGCATGTCCAGGACTTCTGGAGTGATCCCCTCACCGCGGCAGGTTCGCAGAGCGCCGACAGCAAAGCGGCCTATGTTCAGGTGTACCTGGCCGGAAATATGGGCGAGGGGCTGTCCAACGAGTCCGTGGAGGCAGCCAAGCAGATCGTGGAGAGCGTGCCGGCCCCGCCCGGCCTCAAAACCTATGTCACAGGGCCGTCTGCGCTGATTGCGGACACCCATATCGCGGGCGACCGAAGCCTGCGGCTGATCACCGGACTGACATTCGGGGTTATCTTCCTGATGCTGCTGTTCGTCTACCGGTCCGTCATCACGGTGCTGTTGGCGCTGTTCATGGTGTTCCTCGAATTGGCCGCCGCCCGCGGTGTGGTGGCCTTCCTGGGCCACTACCATCTGATCGGGCTGTCGACGTTCGCGGTGAACCTGCTGACGATGGTCGCGATCGCCGCCGGCACCGACTACGCGATCTTCCTGTTCGGCCGTTATCAGGAGGCCCGGGGCAAAGGCAAGGACTCCGAGTCCGCCTATTACGAGATGTACCACGGCACGGCGCACGTGATCCTGGCCTCCGGACTGACCATCGCCGGTGCGATGTTCTGCCTGTACTTCACCCGCAGCCCGATGTTCCAGTCGATGGGCGTTCCATTGGCGATAGGACTTGTGGTGGTGGTGGCCGCAGCGGTCACACTGGGCCCGGCCGTCGTCGTCGTCGCCAGCCACTTTGGTCGGCTGGAACCCAAACGTGCTATGCGGGAACGGTTTTGGCGCCGCATCGGCGCGGCGGTGGTTCGCTGGCCCGGCCCGATCCTGATCGGGACCGTCGCACTGTCGCTGGTTGGTCTACTCGCGCTGCCCGGATACCGGACCGATTACAACGACCGCCACTATCTGCCCGGTGATATCCCGGCTGCCGAAGGGTTTGCCGCGGCTGAACGGCATTTCCCAGCCGCACGGCTCAGTCCGGAGATGCTGATGATCGAGAGCGATCACGACATGCGCAACTCGGCGGACTTCCTGGTGATCGACCGGGTCGCCAAGACCATGTTCCACCAACCGGGTATCGGCCGGGTCACCACCATTACCCGGCCACTGGGCACCCCGGTCGAACACAGTTCGATCCCTTTCATGCTCGGCATGCAGGGCACCACCCAGACCTTGAACCAATCCTTCTTGCAGGACCGAATGAAGGACATGCTCAAACAGGGCGACGATCTACAGGTCACGATTGACAACATGTCGCAGATGTACGAGCTGATGGGCCAACTCAACGCCGTCACCCACGACATGGTGGGCAAGATGAATCTGACGGCGAACGACATCGCTGACCTCCGCGACCACATCGCGGATTTCGATGACTTCTTCAGGCCGGTCCGCAACTACTTCTACTGGGAGCCGCACTGTTTCGACATCCCGGTCTGCTGGTCCATCCGGTCGGTGTTCGACACCATCGACGGCGTCGACACGATGACCGATGACATCCAGCTTCTGCTTCCCAGCCTGGCGCAATTAGACACGCTCACCGCGCAGTTGCGCACGCTGATGCCGCCGATGATCGCCACGATGCAGTCGATGAAGTCGATGCAGTTGACCATGCAGAGCACACAGTCCGGCATGTATGACCAGATGGCGGCCATGCAGGACAACCAGAGTGCGATGGGCAAAGCATTCGACACGGCCAAGAACGACGACTCGTTCTACCTGCCACCCGAGGTCTTCGACAACCCCGACTTCAAACGCGGCATGAAGATGTTTCTGTCTCCGGACGGAAAAGCAGTGCGGTTCATCATCTCCCACGAAGGCGACCCGATGTCGCCCGAAGGGCTGACTCACATCGACACGATTAGAAATGCGGCATTCGAGGCCATCAAGGGAACACCGTTGGAGGGTTCCAAGATCTACCTTGCCGGCACTGCTGCGGCCTATAAGGACATGCAGGAGAGCGCGAACTACGACTTGATGATCGCCGGCGTTTCGGCGTTATGCCTGATCTTTATCATCATGTTGATCATCACCCGGAGTGTTGTCGCTGCCGCGGTGATCGTCGGCACGGTGCTGATCTCGTTGGGCACCTCGTTCGGATTGTCGGTCCTGATCTGGCAGGACCTGCTGGGGCATCCACTGCACTGGATGGTGCTGGTGATGTCGGTGATCATCCTGCTGGCGGTGGGCTCGGACTACAACCTGCTTTTAGTCGCCAGATTCAAGGAAGAGAATTATGCCGGGCTCAATACGGGCATCATCCGGGCAATGGGCGGCAGTGGTTCGGTAGTGACTTCCGCCGGCATGGTCTTCGCGGTGACGATGGCCGCCATGGCATTCAGCGAGCTGAAAATCCTCGCCCAGGTCGGCACCACCATCGGACTCGGCCTGTTGTTCGACACCCTGGTAATCCGGTCCTTCATGACTCCGTCCATCGCTGCCCTCCTCGGCCGATGGTTCTGGTGGCCGCAGACCATTCGCCAGCGGCCCTACCCGCAACCCTGGCCAACGCCGCAGTCGGTGGATCCCGTCGAACCCGACGCCTCTGACGTATCGATCATTGACGTCACAAGCTCCGACCCGGTAGGCCCCGCTCTCCGCTGATCGAAGCGATCGCTGGCCCGAGCCGATCCGGACATGACGATGTTCTACGGCCGGCTTCCGTAGCGAGCCTCTAAAGAGCTCTGCCACAAAAAGCGGCACCCGGCCCCGCGCGGGTGCGCGAAAGCCGGGTGCCGATGATGCTGTGCGGGCGGAGCCGCTACTTGCGGCCCTTCATGACTGCGCCGACGATGGCCGTCAAGATGGCGCCGACGACGCCGCCGCCACCCACCGAGCCAGCGATCTGAGCGATGTCACCACCGGAGCCCAGGACGTTGCCGAGCAGGCCGCCACCCAGTGCGCCACCCAGGGCACCGGCGACGCTGTTTCCAGCGGTGCCGAGGCTGTTTTTGGCCGCCCCGGCGGCGTTGCCGCCGATCAGGCCACCAACGATGCCGAGCAGCCAGTCCAAATTACCCATCTGATTTCTCTCCTTAGTGGCGGCTGCCCTAACGGCAGCCTGTCGACCAGCCCTCGATGACCGCGCGTGCGGCTAGTCGGGGACGGAGTCGCTCTTGTCGGCAACGCTCGAATGCTGATCTCCGACGGCGTTGTTCTCATAGGTGACCTGGACGGCCTCGGTGGCCGCAGATGATTCCTCGTACCGCACCACGGTCGACAGATCGTGATCCGAGGCTTCAGTGCGGATGGTCGCCTTCGGCGGCTCCGACAGCAGCGGTCGGGGTGCCGGCGGCGGCGTCACCGGCTTGGGGGCCGGCGGCGGCGTCACCTTGGTGACCGGAGCCACCCTGGGCGGCGGCGGCGTCACCGGCTTGGGAGCCGGCGGCGGCGGAGCCTTGACCACCGGTGCCGGCCGGGGGGCAGGCGGCGGGGTCGGCTTGACCACCGGGGCACGCTCGGCGACCTTCACCGGAACAACCTCGGCGGGTTTGCGCCGCAGCAACCACCCAAGGCCCGCGACCAGCGGAATGCCGAGCAAGAGCCACAACCAGTTGAAGCCCTTCTTCTTGACGCCAGGATCGGCGGTCACCGAGGTGGTGGGCTTGCTCATGGACGTGGTCCCTTCTGCAGTCGGCGCTGTGGAGCCGAACCCGGGGATCTTGGTGGCCAGGGCGGCCGGGATGGTGACGAGTCCGGCGGCCTTAGACCACTGGATCTCGGTACCTTCGGGTCCGACGAACTTGCCGGTCTGTACGCCGTCTGCAATCGAGGTGTCGGCGCTGGGATAGCCGAACGGCCCGGTGATGGCACCGGACTGACGCCAGGCCTCAAGCACGCGGCCCTTGATCACCGATGCGCCCCACTGGGGATTCCAGTAGATAGCGGCGCCCTCGGGTGCGGAGAAGTCGTTGAAGCGACCGACGCTGTCGCCGGTGCCGGTCTCATCGTTCGTCGGGAACCCGAGTCCACTGGTGCCGGGGCCGCCGAGGGCTTTGTAGCGGTCCAGGATCACGCCGTACATCACATGCGCGCCGGTGTCCTTCGAGTAGAAGATGGAACCGCCCTGGTAATCGCGCTCAGCGCCACCGGGCACGTCGACGGCCTCGCCGACCGGCGAACCGAGCAGCGAGCTCTCCCCGCCGAAGGTGCTGTAGCGGTCGTTGATGGTGGAAACCGCGTCGCTCGACGGGGCGGCGCTCACCAGAGGGGCGCTCAAGAGCGCGGAACTGGCCACGATGAACATTCCGCCGAGGGCGAGTGGGACTCGCAGCGGCACGATTGGCGTCACAACAATCTCCTAATTTGATTCGGTTTGTCAGAGTTATTCGGTGGGGATTCGTGCGATGAACTTGTTGAGGTGAGATGACGCCGGGGCGGGAGGGGGTTCGACCGCCCCGGCGTCATGCCTGACGCGCAGCCGTCAGCGACGGTGCCGGGGATCGTCGGACTTCGGATCCACGACGTAGGACTCGCTGGCCCGGAACGCCGCCGACTCATCGCCGACGATGTCATCGTCGGGATGCTCTCCGGTGGTGCGCTCGACCCACTCGACCTCGCGGGCCTCGCGGTCGACGAACGTGGCTTGGACCTCGGAGGCCTTGCCCACGGACCGCCGGCTGACGGTGACTTCGTCCGCGCCGTGCTCGACGACCCGCTCGACCTGCCGCTCGACGTACTTATGCACGATGACCGGCTTCTCGACGACGATCTCGACGATCCGCTCGACCGGCTTCTCGACGATCTTCTCGACCTCGACGTACACCGGCCGCTCGACGATCTTCTCGACCCGGGTCTCCACCGGACGCTCGACGATCCGCTCGTTGACGTACTCGACGTCGCGCTCGATGAGCTTCTCCACCAGCACCGGGTTGGTCACGGTCTTCTCGATGATCTTCTCCGCCGGCCGGTCGATGACCTTCTCGATGATCTTCGGCCGCTCGACGACCTTCTCGACGATGCGGTCGACAGGCTTTTCGACGACCTTCTCGATCACGTTGACCTTCTCGACGATCTTCTCGACGATGCGGTCGACGGGCTTGTCGATGATCTTCTCGATGATGTTGGGCTTCTCGACGACCTTCTCGACGACCCGATCCACTGCCCGCTCCAGCACCTTCTCGACGATGTTGGGCTTCTCGACGATCTTCTCGACGACGCGGTCGACCGGCTTCTCGATGATCTTCTCGACGATGTTGGGCTTCTCGACGATCTTCTCGACGACGCGGTCGACAGGCTTCTCGATGACCTTCTCGATGACGTTGACCTTCTCGATGATCTTCTCGACGACGCGGTCGACGGGCTTCTCGACGGTGCGCTCAACCACGTTGGGCTTCTCGATGACCTTCTCGACGACGCGGTCGACGGGCTTCTCGATGACCTTCTCGATGACGTTGACCTTCTCGACGACCTTCTCCACGATGCGATCGACCGGCTTGTCGACGACCCGCTCGATGATGTTGGGCTTCTCGACGATTTTCTCGACGATGCGGTCGACGGGCTTCTCGACGACGCGCTCAACGATCTGCTCGACGACGACCTCGACGATCTTCTCCACGACCTTGACGACCGGCTTCTCGACGGTGATCTCGACGATCCTCTCGACCGGCTTCTCAACGGTCTTGTAGACGATCTTCTCGACCGGAACCTCGATGATCTTCTCGACGATCTTCTCGACCGGAACCTCGACCACCTTGGTAATGATCTTGTCAACCGGCTTCTCAACGACGCGCTCGACGAGTCGCTGAACCGGTACCTCGACGACCTTATCGACGATGGTGACCACCGGCTGCTCGATCAGGCGCTGGACAGTGACCGCCTTGTCGACAACGTTGTCCTGAACCTCGACGAGGAGTCGCTCCACCAGTCGCTGCACGTCGACCGACCGATCGACGACCTTGTCGACGATCGACACCACCAGCTTCTCGACCAGCCGCTGGATCTCGATCGGCTTATCGGTGATCTTGTCGATGATGTTCACGACGGGGCGCTCGACGAGGCGCTGGACCTGGACCGGCTTGTCGGTGATCGTGTCCTGCACGGTAACGACCGGGCGCTCGATCGACCGGCTGACCTTGACCGGCTTGTCGACGACCTGATCGACCACGGTGACGATCGGGCGCTCGATGGACCGGCTGACCTTCAGCGGCTTGTCGACGACCTGATCGACCACGGTGACGATCGGGCGCTCGATGAGGCGGCTGACGCTGACCGCCTTGTCGACGACCCGGTCCTCGACCGTGACAACCGGCCGCTCCAACTGGCGCTGCACCTTGACCGCCTTGTCGACGACCTCATCGACCACTGTCACCACGGGGCGCTCGACCAGACGCGACACCTGGACCGGCTTGTCGACCACCTTGTCGACGGTGTCGACGACCAGTCGTTCGATGATCCGCTCAAGCGTCACTGCTTTGTCGACGACCTTCTCGACGGGACGCTCTACCAGGCGTTGCACCGTGTAGGGCTTGTCGACGAAGTTCTCGACGATGTTGAGGGGTTGGTTGGGGTTGTTGTCAGCCACGGGGTTCTCCCTTTCGCGCGTCCGGACCAGGCGGAGCGACCGTATCAGGGTCAACGGTGATTCCGCCAAACAATCGGCACGTTGCTGTAACCGCACGTCGATGACGTGAAACAGTCCTCAGCATCGTTCCGAAGCAAGCCAGGTCGATTTTTGTGTTCGAGTTAGATCCATGAAGTTAGTCGCACGATTATTTGCCTTGCAAGGTTTTCGCTAAAGTTCTCCGGAACGACCTCTGCTGTTTACCGGTCGAGGTGCGCAGGTGGTCGCCACCGCGGGGGTTCGGCCCGATGCCGCCATGTTTTCCGATCATAACGACCCGATTTGATGACGGCTGGGTCGCGCCCAGCACCGGCCTCAATTGCGTGGCCGGCGCTGCGCCTAGTCAGCGCCGAGCAGTCGCCGCATCCGTCGATGGGCGCCGGCCACCACCGTGGCGCGGTCGGGATCGTTTCGGCCCGCGAGGTCCTCGGCGTTGCCACCGGCGATCCATACCGGACCATTTCCCAGCTGTACCAGGCCTTCTCTGGCCACATCCGCGGGCTCGGCGACGCGTAGGCCCGGCACGTCGAAGTTCAATCCGGCCCGCTCCATCGCAGGGGTCCGGGTGACGCCGAGGACGAGTTCCAGGACGTCGACATTGTGCTCGCGCAGTTCCAGCCAGAGGCCTTCGGCGAAGATCCGCCCGAACGCCTTCACCCCGCCGTACACGGTGTGCCGGGCCGACCCCAGATAGCCGGCCATCGAGCCGACGAGCACAATGCCGCCGCGGCGGCGGTCAACCATCGAACGGCCGTAATGCTGGACCAGTGCCATCATGGTGGTGACGTTCACGTCGATAACCCGCTGGAACGCGGAGAGGTCGGCGTCCAGGAACTCCGCGCTGGCCGTGTTCGCGCCGGCGTTGTAGATCAGCAACCCGATTTCCAGGCCGTCGGTGAATGAGGTGACCTCCTCCACCGCGCCACTTTCCGCGAGATCAGTTGGCAGAGTGCGTACTTCGACTCCTCGCCGCCGGCATTCCCGTGCTGTGGATTCCAACGGCTCGGGATTGCGAGCAACGAGAACGAGGTTGATCCCGGCATCGGCCAACAGCAACGCGAACTCGGCGCCCACTCCTTCCGACCCGCCGGCCACCACGGCCCACGGCCCGTATTTTGCAAACGACACCCGACGATCATCCCGCACATCGGCCGCCGCGGAGATCACCTGTCGGTTGGTGGCTGCGGGCGTCCCCCGGATCTGACGCGTGGTAAGCCTGACCAGTGTCTGACAGCCTGTTCGACCTCCCCGGCGACCCCGGGTGGGCGGCCGCGACAACGTCAGCGTCGGCGCCTTTGGCGGTCCGGATGCGCCCGGCTGCGCTCGAGGAGGTAGTCGGACAGGCCCATCTGTTGGGGCGCGGGTCGCCGTTGCGTCGACTGGTCGAGGGCACCGGCGCCGCATCGGTGATCCTTTACGGCCCGCCTGGCACCGGTAAGACCACCCTGGCCTCGCTGATCTCGCACGCGACCGGGCGCCGATTCGAGGCGCTGTCGGCGCTGACTGCCGGGGTCAAGGAGGTCCGGGCCGTTGTCGACACCGCCCGCACGGCGCTGATCCGCGGCGAGCAGACGGTGCTGTTCATCGACGAGGTCCACCGATTCTCCAAAACCCAGCAGGACGCCCTGCTGGCCGCAGTCGAGAACCGGGTGGTGCTGCTGGTTGCCGCCACCACCGAGAACCCGTCGTTCTCGGTGGTCGCGCCGCTGCTGTCCCGCTCGCTGATCCTGCAACTGCATCCGCTGACGCCCGACGATATCCGCGCGGTGGTGCGCCGAGCGGTCGAGGATCAACGCGGACTGGGCGGCGCGCTGGCCGTGGAGGACGACGCGGTGGAACTACTGGTCAAACTTGCCGCCGGCGATGCCCGTCGGGCGCTGACGGCACTGGAAGTCGCTGCGGAGACGGCAGCGGCGGCCGGCGACGCCGTCACGGTCGCGACCGTAGAACAGTCACTGGACCAGGCGGCGGTGCGGTATGACCGCGACGGTGACCAGCACTACGACGTGATCAGCGCTTTCATCAAGAGCATCCGCGGGTCCGACGTCGACGCGTCGCTGCACTACCTCGCGCGAATGCTGGTGGCCGGTGAGGATCCCCGGTTCGTGGCGCGACGACTGGTGATCCTCGCCAGCGAGGACATCGGAATGGCCGATCCACACGCGTTACTCATCGCGGTCGCGGCGGCACAGACCGTTGCGCTGATCGGCATGCCGGAAGCCCAGTTGACCCTGGCTCACGCCACCGTGCACCTGGCGACGGCGCCGAAGTCGAACGCGGTCACCACGGCGCTGGGCGCGGCGATGGGCGATATCCGGGCGGGCAAAGCCGGTTTGGTGCCTGGCCACCTTCGCGACGGTCATTACCCGGGTGCGGCCCAACTCGGTAATGCGCAGGGCTACCGATATCCACATGATGACCCGGATGGGGTTGTGGCACAACAATATCCGCCAGACGAGATATCCGACGTCGACTACTACCGGCCGACCGCACACGGGGCCGAACGTGAGATCGCCGGCCGATTAGAGAAACTGCGCGCCATCATCCGGCGTCGCCGTCCGTAGGCAGCCTTACGCTGCCAGTGTTCCGTAGACCCCCGGCAGACGGCTTGGGTCGGCTTCTGGCGTGGCCCGGCGGTTAGGCCCCGACCGGTAATATGAGGCACTTCCAGGCCCGATCGCGCCCCTATCGAGTCGTACCCAACACAAGGACACCCGTGCAGACACATGAGATCAGGAAGCGGTTCCTGGATCACTTCGTGAACGCCGGTCACACTGAGGTGCCCAGCGCCTCGGTGATCCTCGATGATCCCAATCTGTTGTTCGTCAATGCCGGCATGGTGCAGTTCGTGCCGTTCTTTCTGGGCCAGCGCACGCCGCCGTTTGACACTGCGGTCAGCATCCAGAAGTGCATCCGCACCCCGGATATCGACGAGGTGGGCATCACCACCCGGCACAACACCTTCTTCCAGATGGCCGGCAACTTCTCCTTCGGTGACTACTTCAAACGCCGGGCGATTGAACTGGCCTGGGGCCTGCTCACCAAGCCGGTCGCCGACGGTGGCTACGGGATGGACCCGGAAAAGCTTTGGGCCACAGTCTTTTACGACGACGATGAAGCCGTCACGCTGTGGCAGGACGTGGCCGGACTGCCGGCCGAACGTATCCAGCGTCGTGGCATGGCCGACAACTACTGGTCGATGGGTATCCCGGGGCCGTGCGGACCGTGCTCGGAGATCTACTACGACCGCGGGCCGGAGTACGGCATCGAGGGCGGACCGGAGGCCAACGAGGACCGCTATATCGAAATCTGGAATCTCGTCTTCATGCAGAACGAGCGCGGCGAGGGCACGTCCAAGACCGAGTTCGACATCCTGGGGCCGTTACCGAGGCAGAATATCGACACCGGCATGGGAGTCGAGCGGATCGCCTGCCTGCTGCAGGGCGTCGACAACGTCTACGAGATCGACCTGTTGCGGCCGATGATCGACACGGTGGCCGAGCGCGCGCCCCGGGACTACGGCGCCGGAAATGCGGCCGACGATGTGCGATACCGGGTCATCGCCGACCACACCCGCACCGCGGCGATCATCATCGGCGACGGCGTCACCCCCTCTAACGAGGGCCGCGGTTACGTGCTGCGCAGGCTGCTGCGCCGCATCGTGCGCTCGGCGAAACTGCTGGGTATCGACACCCCGATCGTGGGTGAGCTGATGGCGACGGTGCGCGACGCCATGGGCCCGTCCTATCCCGAACTGGTCACCGACTTCGACCGGATCAACCGGATCGCGGTGGCCGAGGAGACGGCGTTCAACCGCACCTTGGTGGCGGGATCCCGGTTGTTCGATGACGCCGCGACCACGACCACGTCGGCTGGAAAAACCGTGCTGGCCGGTTCGGAGGCCTTCGCGCTGCACGACACCTATGGATTTCCCATCGAACTCACCCTGGAGATGGCCGCCGAGGCCGGGTTGACGGTCGACGAGCTCGGGTTCCGGGAGTTGATGGCCGAGCAGCGCCGACGCGCCAAGGCCGACGCCGCCGCCCGCAAGCATGCCCATGCAGACCTGTCGGCGTTCCGCGAGCTGGTGGATGCCGGCCCGACGGAGTTCACCGGCTTCGATGAGCTGACCTCGCAGGCCCGGATCCTGGGCATCTTCGTCGACGGCAAGCGGGTTCCGGTGGTGGCCCACCATCCGCGGGAGCACGCGGAAGCCGCACCGCCCGAGCGGGTCGAGATCGTGCTCGACCGGACCCCGCTGTACGCCGAGTCCGGCGGGCAGATCGCCGATGCCGGTCAGATCACCGGTACCGGCGGCAGTGCGACGGCCAGGGCTGCCGTCACCGACGTGCAGAAGATCGCTAAGACCCTGTGGGTGCACCGGGTCAATGTCGAGTCCGGCGAGTTCGTCGAGGGCGACACGATCATCGCCGCGGCGGATCCGAAGTGGCGCCACGGATCCACCCAGGGGCATTCCGGCACGCATCTGGTGCACGCGGCATTGCGACAAGTGCTGGGGCCTAACGCCGTTCAAGCTGGATCGCTGAATCGGCCCGGATATTTGCGGTTCGACTTCAACTGGCAGGGACCGCTGACCGAGGAACAGCGCAGCCAGATCGAGGTGGTCACCAACGAGGCCGTGGAGGCCGACTTCCCGGTGAACACCTTCACCACCGGAATCGAGAAGGCCAAGGCGATGGGCGCGATGGCGCTCTTCGGTGAGCAGTACCCCGACGAGGTCCGGGTGGTGGAAATCGGTGGACCGTTCTCGCTGGAACTCTGTGGCGGCACCCACGTTCGTAACTCCGCGCAGGTCGGTCCGGTGACGATTTTGGGGGAGTCGTCGGTGGGATCCGGTGTCCGCCGCATCGAGGCCTACGCGGGTCTGGACTCGTTCCGCTACCTGGCCAGGGAGCGCGCACTGCTGGCCGGACTCGCCTCGAGTTTGAAAGTGCCGTCTGAGGAAGTGCCGGGCCGGGTTGCGACGCTCGTGGAGCGACTCAGGGTCGCCGAGAAGGAACTCGATCGAATGCGCCTTTCCGCCGCGCGCGCCGGTGCTGCGAATGCCGTTGCTGCGGCGGAGGTCGTCGGTAAGGTCCGTCTCGTGGCGCAGCGGATGTCGGACGGAATGACCGCGGCCGACCTTCGGTCGCTGGTCGGCGATATCCGGGGCCGCCTGGGCTCCGACCCTGCCGTGGTGGTGCTGATCTCGGAGGTTGCCGAGGTCCGCGATGATCAGCAGAGCGTCGCCGTACCGTTCGTCGTGGCCGCCAACGACGCTGCAGTGGACACGGGCCTGCGGGCCGGCGATCTCGTCCGGGGAATCGCTGACGCGGTGAGTGGACGCGGCGGCGGCAAGGCCGACCTGGCGCAGGGTTCGGGCAGCGATCCGGGGGGTATCGACGCTGCACTGGCCTGGGTTCGCGCCGAGTTGGCGCGGGACTGAGGCCGGTTGATGTCCGAACAGACCCGCATGCCCGACCGGCCGGGCGCCGACGACCCGGGGCGCGGCCGTCGGCTCGGCATCGACGTGGGGACGGTCCGCATCGGGGTGGCGGTCAGCGACCCGGACGGCATCCTGGCGACACCCGTGGAGACCGTGCGCCGAGATTCCCGCGGCGCGCACCTGCGTCGGATCGCCTCGTTGATCGACGAATTGGAGATCGTGGAGGTTGTGGTCGGCCTTCCTCGGACGCTCGCCGACCGCGCGGGGTCGTCGGCGCGGGACGCCATCGACGTCGCCGAGGCCATCGCAAACCGGATCGCAGCGGTACCGGTGCGTATGGCCGATGAGCGGTTGACTACCGTCAGCGCAGCGCGATCACTGCGGGAGGCAGGGGTTCGGGCAAAAAATCAGCGGGGGATGATCGACCAGGCTGCCGCCGTGGAGATTTTGCAGGGTTGGCTCGACCAACGCCGCAATGCGGCACCGACCCGTTAAGCCGCAATGCGGCACCGACCGGTGAGAGAGTGACGATGCTTGAAGACGAAGGCCAAGAGCCGGATCGCGGCCAGCCCGATCGCGCCGAGCCCGAGGCCGTCGGCGAGCCGCGGCGGACCCGGTCGGATCTGCGAGCCGAGCAGACCAGTCGCGGCCGCGGCAGGCTGCTGGTACTGGCGGGTCTGCTCCTCGCCGTCGTGCTCGGCGCAGTTCTGCTCGGCCCCAAGCTTTTCGGGGGACCCAAGGCTCCCGCCGACTTCACCGGTGATGGCGCCGAAGACATTGTGATCCAGGTCCAACCCGGCGATTCGGGATCGCTGATCGCCCAGAACCTGGTGGATAAAGGCGTCATCGCCGATATCGGCCCGTTTATCGCGGCGGCCTCCGGTAACGCAGAGTTGGCGGCGATTCAGCCGGGGTACTACCAACTCCGCACGGAGATCCCGGCGGCCACGGCGGTGGCGAAACTGATCGATCCGAAATCCCGTGTCGGGAAACTGGTGATCCCCGAGGGGCGACAACTCGACGATATCGAAGCCGTCAGCACCGGTGCGGTCACCGAGGGCATTTTCACGCTGATCTCTGACGCCAGTTGCGTGGACCTCAATGGCACCGAGAAGTGCGTGTCCGCGAAGGACCTCAAGGCAGCCGCGGAAGAGGGTCCGCTGTCGTCGCTGAATGTGCCGGAGTGGGCGGTCAAGGGAGCCGGGCTCATGGGCAACAGCCATCGCCGCCTCGAGGGCCTGATCGCCCCCGGAACGTGGAACATTGATCCGTCGGCCTCGGCCAAGGAGATTCTCGCCAAGCTGATCGCCCAGAGCGGTGAGCACTATGTCGACGGCGGGCTTCTCGACACCGCGAAGGCGATGAACATGTCGCCCTATGAAGTCTTGATTGTCGCGTCGCTGGTGCAGAAGGAGGCTAAACCCGCCGACTTCGCCAAGGTGGCACGGGTCATTTACAACCGGCTCAACAGCGAGTACGACCGGCTTGAGTTCGACTCGACGGTGAACTATCCGTTGGTTTTGCAGGAAGTCGCCACCACCGATACCGACCGCAAGACCGAGACCCCGTGGAACACCTACGCGAAGGCCGGTCTGCCAGCGACGCCGATCTGTTCACCCGGTGACGATGCGCTGGCCGCGGCAGAACGCCCCGATGAGGGAAACTGGCTGTACTTCGTGACCGTCGACCAGGACGGCACCACCCTGTTCACCAGTGACTATCAGGAGCACCTGAACAATATCGAGCAGGCGCAGAGCAGCGGCATCCTCAATTCCGGGCGATGAACGCACGCGATGAACCCCCGCAAGGCCGGAATCCTGGGTTCGCCAGTCGCGCACTCGCGTTCACCGCAGCTGCACCTGGCGGCCTACCGGGCGCTCGGTCTTGACGACTGGACTTATGACCGCATCGAGTGCACGGCGGACGAATTACCCTCGCTGGTAAGCGCTTTCGGCCCGGAGTGGGTGGGTCTGTCGGTGACCATGCCCGGCAAGTTCGCCGCTTTGCGCTTCGCCGACGAACGAACCGGGCGCGCCGAACTTCTCGGCTCGGCCAACACCCTGGTGCGCACCGGTGCGGGCTGGCGCGCCGATAACACCGATGTCGATGGTGTCGCCGGCGCACTGGCGCACCGACGTGATCTGCGCCGCGCGGTTGTCGTCGGCTCAGGTGGCACCGCACCGGCCGCCGTCGCCGGACTGGCCGGACTCGGCGTCACGGAGATCACGGTGCTGGCACGAAGTCGTGAGAAAGCTGCCGGCGTAATTGACGTGGGATCAGCCCTGGGGGTGGCGACGACGTTCGGTGACCTCGGTGCCGCGGATCTGCGCGACGTCATCGCCGACGTCGACGTCCTGGTGAGCACGATCCCGGCCGGTGCCGCGGCTGGCTACGCGGACCGCCTCGCGTCGATCCCGGTGTTGCTCGACGCGATCTACGACCCGTGGCCCACGCCTCTGGCGCAGGCGGTTGCCGAGTCCGGCGGCGAGGTGATCAGCGGACTGCAGATGCTGCTCCACCAGGCCTTCGGTCAGGTTGAACAATTCACAGGTCGGCCTGCACCGCGACAGCAGATGGCGGCGGCACTGGGCTAGCGTGCCCGGACATGGGCGCTGCCGGGTTACTGGGATGCGCAATGGTCGTCACGTGGGCGGCGGCACTGACTCTCATCGATGTTCGCGCCCGCCGCCTGCCTAACGCGCTCACCCTGACCGGCGCGGCGGTAATCCTGGCCGGCGCCGCAGCCGCAGGCCGGGGAATACCCGCACTGGTGGGAGGGCTGGCCTTGAGCGGGCTTTACCTGCTAGTGCACCTGGCCAACCCGTCAGGCATGGGTGCCGGTGACGTCAAACTTGCACTGGCCCTGGGCGCGTTGACGGGGGCGTTCGGGCTTGCGGTGTGGACGCTGGCCGCACTCGCGGCACCCATGCTGACTGCGCTCCTCGGTGTGATCGCGGTGGTGCGCCGCCGTCGTATCCTTTTGCCGCACGGGCCGTCGATGTGTGTGGCGAGCCTGGCGTCCACCGCACTGGCAGTGTTCTGAAGTTCGCGCGGCACGCACCACTCGGTCCGTCATTTTGGGCACCGCGTTGCCGCCGTGGGAAGATAATCGTGTGTTGCGATGGACCACCGCTGGTGAATCTCACGGCCGCGCCTTGGTGGCGGTGGTTGAGGGCATGGTTGCCGGGGTGCAGGTCACCTCCTCCGATCTCAGCGTCGAGCTGGCCCGCCGCCGACTCGGCTACGGCCGGGGTGCCCGAATGAAGTTTGAGCAGGACGAGGTCACGGTGCTGGCCGGCATCCGGCATGGCAGCACCCTGGGTGGGCCGATCGCCATCGAGATCGGCAACTCCGAGTGGCCGAAGTGGGAGACCGTGATGGCCGCCGACCCGGTGGATGCCGACGCACTGGACTCTGACAGCGCCCGCAACGCCCCACTGACCCGGCCGCGCCCCGGTCACGCCGATTACGCGGGCATGCTCAAGTACGGGTTCGATGACGCCCGGCCCGTACTCGAACGCGCCAGCGCCCGGGAGACCGCCGCGCGCGTCGCGGCCGGAACCATCGCCAGGGCGTTCCTGCGCCAGGCACTCGGCGTCGATGTGGTGTCGCACGTGGTGTCGATCGGCGCGTCGGAGCTCTACGACGGTCCGCCGCCGACCATCGCCGACCTCCCGCGCATCGACGACAGCCCGGTTCGGGCGTTCGACGCCGCCGCGGAGAAGGCCATGATCGCCGAGATCGAGGCCGCCAAACGTGACGGCGACACCCTGGGCGGGGTGGTGGAGGTCGTCGTGCACGGCCTGCCGATCGGGCTCGGGTCGTTCACCAGCGGCGAGAACCGGCTCGACAGCCAACTCGCGGCGGCGGTGATGGGTATCCAGGCCATCAAGGGTGTGGAGATCGGCGACGGCTTCGCCACCGCCCGCCGCCGCGGCAGCGGTGCCCATGACGAGATGTACCCCGGACCCGACGGGGTGATGCGGTCCACCAACCGGGCCGGCGGACTGGAAGGCGGTATGACCAACGGCCAGGCCCTGCGGGTCCGCGCCGCGATGAAGCCGATCTCCACCGTGCCCCGGGCGCTCGCCACCGTCGATCTGTCCACCGGCGAGCAGGCAGTGGCGATCCACCAACGCTCCGACGTCTGCGCGGTACCGGCCGCGGGGGTGGTGGTCGAGACCATGGTCGCTCTCGTAGTCGCGCGTGCGGCATTGGAGAAGTTCGGCGGCGACTCGCTGGCCGAGACCCGCCGCAACATCGACGGCTACCTGCGCGCACTGAGCGAGCGTGAGGCGGTCGCTGATTCAGACACGGTACGGCTGTCGGGGTAGCGGAGATGGCACCGAAAGCCGTGCTGATCGGGCTGCCCGGCTCGGGTAAGTCCACTATCGGTCGGCGACTGGCCAAGGCCGTCGGGTGCGGGCTGATTGACACCGACGCCGCGATCGAGCAGCGAACAGGCCGCACTGTCGCCGAGATTTTCAGCAGTGATGGCGAATCCGGATTCCGTCGAATCGAGGAGCAGGTCATCCGCGAGGCATTGGAAAGCCACGATGGGATCCTCTCGTTGGGCGGCGGCGCGTTGACCACCCCCGGGGTGCGCGATGCACTGGTCGGTCAGACGGTGGTCTATCTGGAGATCAGTGCTGCCGAAGGGATTCGCCGGACCAGTGGCAGCACCGTGCGCCCACTGTTGGCCGGGCCTGACCGCGCCGAGAAATATCGCGAACTGGTCGACGATCGGGTTCCGCTGTACCGCCAGGCCGCGACAATCCGGATCAACACCAATAGACGTAACCCGGGCGCTGTTGTCCGCTATATCGTTGGCCGCCTTGAAAATCCGGAGCCGCCGCGGCGTAGGAGGCCGCCCTGGCGGCGACCGTCGGCCACCGGCGGGGCCTCGGCACCGGTCGCTGAAGTCGCCAGCGCGGCTGAACCGGTCACACCGGTCACGCCCGCCACGTTGGCAGCCCGACGCGCCGGTGTTCGCAAATGAGCCCGACTGATACAGCGGCATCGCACACTGCTCCGGTCACCATCGACGTCGCCGTCGACCCGCCGTATCCGGTGATCGTCGGTACCGGACTGCTCGGCGAGTTGAGCGAGTTGCTCGGTTCCCGGCACAAGGTTGCGATACTTCATCAGCCGGTTCTGACCCAGACCGCCGAAGCAATCCGAAATCACTTGGTCGACAAGGGGATTGAAGCCCACCGGATCGAGCTCCCCGATGCCGAGGCCGGCAAGGATCTCCAGGTGGTTGCTTTCCTCTGGGAGGTGCTGGGCCGGATCGGAATCGGCCGCACCGACGCGATCGTCAGCCTCGGTGGCGGGGCCGCTACCGATGTTGCGGGTTTCGCCGCAGCGACCTGGCTGCGGGGCGTCGATATCGTGCATGTCCCGACGACGCTGCTGGCCATGGTCGACGCCGCCATCGGCGGCAAGACCGGTATCAACACCGACGCCGGTAAGAATCTCGTCGGGGCGTTCCATCAGCCCACGGCCGTCATTGTCGACCTCGCGATGCTGGAGACACTGCCGCCCAACGAGTTGGTGGCGGGAATGGCCGAAGTGGTGAAGGCCGGATTCATCGCCGATCCGGTGATCCTGGATCTGATCGAGGCCGATCCGCAGGCAGCCATCGACCCATCCGGTTCGGTCCTCCCCGAACTGATCCGTCGCGCGATCGCGGTCAAGGCCACGGTGGTGGCCGCCGACGAGAAGGAGTCGGCGCTGCGGGAGATCCTCAACTACGGACACACGCTGGCCCACGCCATCGAACGCCGGGAACGCTACCGGTGGCGCCACGGTGCCGCGGTGTCCGTCGGTTTGGTGTTCGCGGCCGAACTGGCCCGGCTGGCCGGGCGCTTGGACGCCGCGACGGTACAGCGCCATCGCGATGTGTTGACGGCGCTGGGCTTGCCAGTCAGCTATGACGCCGACGCCCTACCTGAACTTCTCGGTTATATGGCGGGGGACAAGAAGACCCGGTCGGGAGTCTTGCGCTTCGTGGTACTCGACGGTCTGGCCAAGCCGGGCAGACTCGAGGGGCCGGATCCGGCTCTGCTGGCCGCCGCCTATGCCGATGTTGCCCGCTCGGGCGAAGAGGAGACACAGCAGTGACAACGGTTCTGGTGCTCAACGGGCCGAACCTGGGGCGGCTCGGTCAGCGCGAGCCCCAGGTGTACGGCACGACGACCTATGACGAGCTGGTGGCGATGATTGAAGCCGAGGCCGCCGAACTTGGACTGACCGTCGTGGTCCGTCAGAGCGACAGCGAGGCGGAGCTACTGAACTGGTTGCACGCCGCTGCCGACGCTGAGGATCCGGTGATCCTGAACGCCGGCGCGCTCACGCACACCTCGATTGCGCTGCGGGACGCCTGCTCTGAACTGCGCGCCCCGCTCATCGAGGTGCATATCTCGAATGTGCATGCGCGCGAAGACTTTCGTCATCACTCGTATCTGAGCGCGATTGCCACCGGAGTGATAGTCGGTCTGGGCGTGCAGGGTTACCTGCTCGCGTTGCGATACCTGGCGACTCCGCGCTGAGGCAGAGACTTCAGTACCTGGTGTCGCCCTCGGCCTGAATTCGGTCGATCTCGGACTCGATCTGCGCGGTCTCGTCGTGAATCTGCCCGGCAATCTGTTCGGTGACGTCATCGGCTTCCTCGCGCTCGGCGAGAGCGACCGGTGACGTGTAGGTCTCCGGATAATCGACGGCGGCAACGCCGGCAGACGCGACCGCGACCGGCGCGATGGGTCCGGTCCGCGGATCATCGTCGCGCACCGCGTCGAACACGTCGGTCTCGACACCGTCAGTGACGCGGCGGCGCTCCTGCGGGGGCCGCGTGCGGTCGACGAGTCGGCGACCCACCGCCACCGCCAGCATCGCCGGCAGGAACACCAGGAGCGTCGTGAACGCCGCGAACACCGACAGTTCCGGCACGATGCCCTCGGCGTAAATGGCGTGGTAGACCAGCGAGATGAGAAAGACGACGAGGCCGCTGACGAAGCCGGCGAACAGGCCGGCCAACAACCAGCGCATCGCCAGGTCGCGACGGCGGTCCGGGTCCGGGTTGGCCCGCGCGTCGGACATGCCGTCCAGCAGGGCCCACACGAATGCCGCGATGCCGAAGATCACAACCAGCGCCAGGCTGATCAGGCCGGCCTTGGTGGGGTAGGTGTTGATCAACGTTCCCTGCACCAGGCGGAGCACCACCATTCCGATCGCGAACACCAATCCGCGCGGTAACCACGTAGTCATGGCTATGCAGCCTAGCGAGTACCGTCACCGACCGTGACACATTCCCAACGTCGGGCCCGGCTGGCGGACCGACTGGCGGCCATCGGCCTGGATGCGCTGCTGGTCAGCGACCTGATCAATGTTCGCTATCTGTCCGGATTCACCGGCTCCAACGCGGCGTTGCTGGTGTTCGCCGCTGATACCGATACAGGGACCGACTCGGTGCTGGTCACTGACTCGCGGTACCGGACTCAGGCGCTGCGCCAGGCACCCGACCTCGAAACGGTGATCGAGCGGGCCTGTGGCCGTCATCTGGTGGCCAGGGCCGCAACGGCGGGTGCTCGCCGAATCGGATTCGAGAGCCACGTCGTCACTGTCGACGGGTTCGACGCGCTCTCCGACGCGCTCTCCGATACGCACCAGGGGCATGGCGGGGCGGAACTGACGCGTGCATCGGGTGTTGTCGAAGCGTTGCGAGAGATCAAGGACGCCAGTGAGATCGCCCTGTTGCGGGCGGCCTGCTCAGCGGCCGACGCGGCCCTGGCGGATCTGGTGGGCAACGGTGGCCTTCGACCCGGACGCACCGAACGTGCGGTGGCCCGGGAGTTGGAGTCATTGATGGTCGACCACGGCGCCGACGGGCGCGCCTTTGAGACGATCGTGGCCGCCGGCGCCAATTCCGCAGTGCCGCACCATCGGCCCACCGAGGCGCTGCTGAGCCGGGGCGACTTCGTCAAGATCGACTTCGGGGCTCTGCTCGGGGGCTACCACTCCGATATGACGCGCACCTTCGTCCTTGGTCCACCGGCGGACTGGCAGCGCGAAATCTTCTGCGTGGTGTCGGCCGCGCAGCAGGCCGGCCGGGAGGCGCTGGAGGTGGGAGCCGGATTGCGCGATGTCGACGACGCGGCCCGACAGGTGATTGTCACGGCGGGCTATGGCGAGTACTTCGGCCACGGACTCGGACACGGCGTCGGATTGCAGATCCATGAAGCCCCGGGAATCAACGCGGCGGCCGCCGGTACACTTCGTGCTGGCTCCGTGGTGACCGTGGAACCCGGTGTTTACCTGCCCGACCGAGGCGGTGTCCGCATCGAGGACACTCTGGTCGTCGGCGAGCGGGGCCCTGAGTTGTTGACCCGGTTCCCGAAGGACCTGGCCATCCTCTAGGCGGCCCCGCAGAACGAAGGAGAACGACCCACCGTGGCATCCACTGCCGACTTCAAGAACGGCCTCGTGCTGAACATCGACGGCCAACTATGGACCATCATCGAGTTCCAGCACGTCAAGCCAGGTAAGGGACCGGCCTTCGTCCGGACCAAGCTCAAGAACGTGCTCTCCGGGAAGGTCGTCGACAAGACCTACAACGCCGGTGTCAAAGTTGAGACCGCAACCGTGGACCGGCGCGACACCACCTATCTCTATCGGGACGGCAACGATTTTGTCTTCATGGACAGCCAGGACTACGAGCAGCATTCGCTGCCCGAGTCCCTCGTCGGTGACGCCGCGAACTTCCTGTTGGAGAGCATGCCGGTGCAGATCGCGTTCAACGAGGGTGCTCCGCTGTACATCGAACTGCCCACGACCGTCGAACTCGTGGTTGCCAGCACCGAGCCTGGTCTGCAGGGCGACCGCTCCAGTGCCGGCACCAAGCCGGCGACGCTGGAAACCGGCGCCGAGATTCAGGTCCCGCTGTTCATCAACACCGGCGATAAACTCAAGGTGGATTCGCGCGACGGCAACTACCTAGGGCGCGTGAACACCTAGCCATGGCCGATCGCAAGCCCGACAAGGGTCGTCATCAGGCCCGTAAACGGGCGGTCGATCTGCTCTTCGAGGCCGAGGCCCGCGGATTGTCCGCAGCCGAAGTGGTAGATTCGCGCACCTCGCTGGCCGGGTCCAATCACGATGTCTCAGCACTGAATCCGTACACCGCGACCGTTGCCCGCGGCGTCACCGAACGCGCCGCACATATCGACGAGTTGATCACCTCACACCTGCAGGGCTGGACGCTGGAGCGCCTGCCTGCCGTCGACCGCGCCATCATGCGCGTCGCGGTGTGGGAACTGCTCTACGCCGATGACGTGCCGGAACCGGTCGCCGTGGACGAGGCGGTTCAGCTCGCGAAGGAACTCTCCACCGACGAGTCACCCGGTTTCGTCAACGGAGTTCTCGGCCAGCTGATGTTGCTGACACCCCAGATCCGCGCTGCGGCGGCAGCGGTTCGCGCTGCCGCGCCCGAAGCCTGAGGCTTACAACCCCAGCGATTGGTAGGTGCGACGGACGAATTTCGGTTGTGCCGTCTGCAGTTTCGCCAGTGAGGTGTTTCCCGCTACGGCCGCGGCCGCGGCCGCATTGAGGTCGGGATAGTTCTGAATCAGGTAGATCAGGATCAGATCGTTGGCCGGATCTGCTTGCCACCAGGTTCCGTAGGCACCCGGCCAACTGAACGCGCCGAGTCCGCCGGCACCGAACAACTGCGCCGCGCGCTCCGGATCGGTGACCACGGTCAGGTTGAGTCCGAAGCCCCGCCCCATCCAGAACGGCGCGCCCAGGAAGGGCTGACCTTTCTGCTCCTCGGTGAGCCGGTCGGTGCGCATCGACATCACCGAGTCCTCGGACAGCACCCGCACCCCGTCGACCGTGCCGCCACCCAGCAGCATCCGCGCGAATCGCAGATAGTCATCAGCCGTGGACACCAGACCGGCGCCGCCCTGACAGAACCTCGGTTCCTTGACTGGAATAGGACCCATCATGTCGTGCTGCAGAGCGCCTGCCTCGTCGAGTCGGTACATGGTTGCGGCACGTCCGCGTTTGTCCGCCGAGATGAAGAAGCCGGTATCGGTCATGCCGAGCGGTTCGAGGATCCGTTCGCTCAGCACTGTGTGCAGCGGCTTGCCCTCGATGCGCGACAGGGCGATTCCGAGGACCTCGGTGCCGTGGCTGTAGGTCAGCCGCTCGCCGGGCTGATGCATCAGTGGCAGCCCCGCCACCTCTGCCAGCCAGTGATCCTGATCCTGCCGCAGTGACACCTGGCCGTAGGCGCGGCTGATCGGACCTCCCACTGAGAACGCATAAGCCAGCCCGCTGCGGTGGGTCATCAGGTCCTCGATGGTCATCGGCCGCCGGGCCGCCACCGTGTCGTCCAGCGGTCCGGTCGGATCGACGAGCACCCGCATGTCGGCCAGCTCGGGCAACCACCGGCTGACCGGATCCGTCAGCGCGAGCTTGCCCTCCTCGGCCAGCGCCATCGCCGCGGCGACCGTCACCGGTTTGGTCATGGAGGCGATCCGGAAGATCGTGTCCCGCTGCATCGGCAGGCCGGCCTCGACATCGCGGTGACCGATCTCGTTGACCTGAACCACATTTCCGCGATGCCACACGCACGTGACCGCGCCGGACAGGAGACCTGCGTCGACCGCCGCGGCCACCGCGGTCCGGTTATCTGCGAGGTTCACCGTCGGGAGTCTACTGAAGCCCGAAACGGTAGGCCGGAGTGCTACGCTTTGGCCGCAGTAGACATCCTTTAACGATCCGTCCCGAGAGGCGGAGAAGGAGGTCCGGGTAGCTCTTGGGCGCCACCGACCGTGAACTCTCCTCCGATGCGGACGTCGGTAGAACCGTTTCCCGCATGGCCCACCAGATCATCGAAAAAACCGCGCTCGACGGTGCTGACGCGCCGACCGTCGTCCTGCTGGGTATTCCGACCCGCGGGGTCACTCTGGCGACCCGGCTCGCGGAGAAGATCGACGAGTTCAGCGGCGTCACCGTCGCCCACGGCGGGCTCGACATCACGCTGTACCGCGACGATCTCGACTTCAAGCCGCCCCGCGCGCTGGAGAAGACCTCGATACCCGCGGGGGGCATCGATGGCTGCCTGGTGATCCTTGTCGACGATGTGCTGTACACCGGGCGCTCGGTCCGCTCGGCGCTGGATGCACTCCGCGATATCGGCAGGCCGACAGCGGTCCAACTGGCGGTGCTGGTCGACCGCGGACACCGTGAACTGCCGCTGCGGGCGGACTACGTCGGCAAGAACGTACCCACCTCGCGCAGCGAGAACGTCAAGGTGCGACTGGCCGAGAACGACGGCGTCGAGGGGATCTGGATCGCGCCGGAAGGCGGGCCGGCCCGCTGATGAGCGCTTGCGCGAAGAAGAGATGGCAGCGATGAGCGCTTGCGCGAAGAAGAGATGGCAGCGATGAGCGCTTGCGCGAAGAAGAGATGGCAGCGATGAGCGCTTGCGCGAAGAAGAGATG
>Ga0114964_10000235_pt1 | contig 41973 bp, 39 predicted proteins | sample C_131016_MF_Meta_FD_92638 | JGI IMG/M metagenome (GOLD analysis project Ga0114964, IMG submission 92638) | Freshwater microbial communities from Lake Croche, Canada to study carbon cycling - C_131016_MF_MetaG | ecosystem: Environmental > Aquatic > Freshwater > Lake | place: Lake Croche, Canada... | reverse complement strand
GCTGATGCGACAGTACTAGCCAGTTATGGTGGGTCAGACAGCTTTAATTTACCCTTTGTGCATGAAACGATTCTCAAAGTTCTCAATAAACGCAAAGACATTTATTTTATCTTTATGAACTTTGCACCGTTTGCCCAGCATGAGCGCCTACTCTTTTTGCCGGGCAATTCGGATATCAACTACAAGATGCGCTTGATTAATACGGCTGATGGCATGATTCATGGGCGTGGCATTGGTGAGAGCTTTGGATTGGCGTGCGGTGAGTTTTCGATTAAGAACAAACCCGTGATGACCTACGCGATGTCACCACAGCGTAGCCATATTGAGATTCTAGGAGAAAAGGCGCTCCTTTATAAAGGCAGAAGCGATCTAGAGGCGCTTTTAATGGACTTTAATCAACAGGTGCAGCATGAGAAAAGCTGGGATGCTTATAGTGAAGAATTTTCACCGCAAGTGGTCATGCCAAAATTTGATCAGGTGTTTATTAAGGGCCCCAACTTTGATCCTAAATCCATTGGACCACTTAATAAGTTGGCAATAGAAGGCTATCGCTTTGGACGTAAGCTTCGCAATTTATCTAAGAAGATTTATTTATGACTAACCTGGACTCATAAGTGATGCCAACCTCAAGTAAAACTAAAATTTTTAGCATTTGCATGTATACACAGGCCGTTTCTTTTGCGGTTCTGTATGCAATCTGGATTCTGCCCAATACAATTTTAGTTCGCAATGTTTGCTTAGTCTTGGGAGCTATTATTGGGATATATCAAATCTACTCCTTTCGAAAGGAGTTTAGATTCTCTCAATGCCTTTCTATTATTCTTTTATTAGCCTTATTTGGGTGGATGACTGTGCATCTACTATTTTTAAGCAATAACTTTAGCATGCAGTATGAGGAGTATAGGAGCGTTTGGAAGCGTAGTTTTTTAGCATTCACGTTCGCCCTTGGATTTGGGATAACTTTGGCAAATACAACTCCAAGTAATAGGCGACGGTCTTGGGCAATTTTTTATCTGGGCTTGCTTGCGCCAACGTTAATCTATATTTTCAGATACTTAGTTGTACTTTATGGACAGATCGAGCATATAGAAATTTCTCAGTATTGGAATTTATATCCGGTTTGGTCGGACTCTCCATATTATGTTGCCAAGACTGCCTATGTGGGTTTTTGTGCCCCAACTCTCTGTATTGCCTTGGGGCAACTTTACCGTCAAGTGATGAATGGGAAGTGGCTGAATTGGGAAAGCTTAATTTATTTTTTAACTATCCCAGCGGTCTTATTTGTTTTCTACGCTCAGAGCATTACGAATGGTCTGTTATATAGCCTTTTATTTACTTTAATTTTCCTTTTCTTAATTGTGGTGAAGAAGTTTTGGAATGCGCCGATTAAAATTACAGTTTTTATGATCATTGCTTTATGTGCTGTATCATTCATTGTTGCTCAGTACATTCAAAAAAATGATTCGTTGAACTCTTTATATGCTGACACTAAGATTGCGCTACAGGTTGATCGTTATGAGCATTGGAAAAATTATGACGATAGAGGCTATCCTTTCAATGAATTTGGTCAGCCTGTTGCAGTTTCATACTATTCACGGCTGGCTTGGGGAATCAATGCTGCTAAGCTAGTGCCTGTTTACCCACTGGGTTTTGGTCTGATTGAGCGCTCCTTTGGTCAAATTGGAAAATTGCGGTGGCCAGGTTCAAACCTCGACCAAAGCCATAGTGGGTGGTTGGACCTCACTTTGGGGATTGGTATTCCAGGAATCATACTGGTTTTAGGCTCCTTAATATCGAGCTTGATAGGGTTGGCAAAGACCAAGTTTCAGATAGATGAGTTTCTTGGGCCTTGGCTAAGCATGTCGTCATGGGCGCTACTGAGTTTCTTGCTAATTTGGTGCACTACTGAAATCAGTCAAAAAGTATTCTTTGAAGAGCTTATATTTTTCTTGGTTTTTTCAGGCACTCTAGTAGGAGTGCTGCCTAAATCAGTTGAATATAAAAGCTAACTGCAGACTTTCTGTCAAGATTGCTTTGGCTTAATTAGCGCTTGATTTCACAAAATCAATTTATTTTTGTGAAATCATTTACTATTGAATAAGTTCCCTTGGGCTACGGTACGAAATTAATAGCAGCTCACTAGATTATGAAAGACTTTCTATTTAATTTTATTTTCGTTGTTATTAATGAGGATAGTCTAAAGCAGTAATGTGCAAGCCTTTACCAACTGGACCCGTATCTAATGTTATATTTATCTCACGTTTCATTTATATTTCGCCTATCAACTTTCCGTTAGCCATTAGTGATAGATATTAACTTTTCTAGGCAAGTAGGCAGAGATAGCTTACTGAATCCGATAAAGAGCGAGCCACTATTTTCTATTTTTTTACCAGTTCGAAATGGTTGGCCTTACATTCAAGAATGCGTTGAAAGTATCTTGGGTCAATCATACAAGAATTTTGAGTTGAATATTCTTGATAATAATAGTACAGATAATACTTTCCACTGGCTCAAGTCATTAGGCGACCCCCGCATACGTATTTGGCTAAGTGACTCAGATCTTTCAATTGAAAAGAGTTGGGATCGCATAAGAGGTATGCCCAAGCTAGAGTACATGACCATGATAGGTCACGATGATATGTTTGATTCTGATTTTTTAATGGTGATTAAAAATTTAATTGATTTGCATCCTACCGCCAGCTTATATCAAACTAGCGGTAGATTTATAAATTACAAAGGCAATGCTATTCGAGCTTTTCTTCCGGTTCCAATTGTCGAGAATGTTCAAGAGTACATTATCGGTAGGTTAACTTTTAAGCGTGATATTTCTGGTACAGGAGTAGTAATGCGGTCTAATGATTACGATCGCGTTGGAGGAATCCCCTTATTTGAAAAGCTGTTTTTTGCTGATGATGTACTCTGGCTATCATTAATGCAAGGATCCTATAAAGTCAGTAGCTTAAGCTGCCATTACTCTATAAGAACGCATCTTGAGAGCGCCTCAGGATCTTTAACTTCAAAATGTGACACAATTATTCGGGGATTAAATCAATTTGTAGCTTATCTAAATAGCTTAGCAGAAGTTGATAAGGACATACGTTTGGCCTTAAGAATTTTTTTACCAAAGTTTCTCATCAAGTATTATCGCAATGCCTACATGTACAGGTTAATTGAGGCATCTTACATCGGGCATAAAATATCTAACGATATTTTTAAGAGTCTGCAGAGATCCTTTGTTGTTAATAGCTATCCCTCCCAGAAAATCTTAAGACGTTCAGTTACTATTATGATTATTGAGGCTATTAACGCATCTCCATTTAGTAAGGCGACATACCAACTATGGCTCTCCTATCGTAAATTTCTTCAAAGGGGCAGATAAAATAATTAACCTATTTAGCTCTAATATCAATGAGGGCACGATGCGTTTAAGTTTAAGGTATTTAAAATAATGCGAATTCTTGTTCTTGGCGCGTCGGGGATGTTAGGCCATGTAGTTTTTCATGTCCTAAGTGAAGAAAAAAAATGGAAGGTATTTGGAGTTAACCGATCTGTTAATTCTAAAAATTTATTTCCTGGTAAATTAGCGCGCCGATTAATTTCTGGGATTGACCTAACTAATAGGGATAGTTTATGTAAAACTTTTGAAAAAGTGAAGCCAGATTTAGTTATCAATTGCGTATCCCTTAGTAAGACTTTAAGAAATTTAAATTCTCCTGTAGATTTTATTCAAACTTATGCATTACTCCCGCACCAAATATCTTTATGTTGCAAAAATTTTGGAGCAAGACTGATTAGTATTAGTACAGATGGAGTATTTAGCGGCAAAAAAGGAAAATATACAGAAAGTGATCTTCCAGACGCAAATGATTTGTATGGAGTGACAAAGCTATTGGGTGAAGTTAATAATCAGCATTCAGTCATAATAAGGACTTCAATAATTGGGCCGGAATTATTTGACGGTAATGGGCTTCTTAGTTGGTTTTTATCACAAGACAAAATCTGTAATGGGTATAGAAAAGTAATGTTCTCAGGGCTTCCAACTATTTTATTGGCTCAAATAATTCGTGATTACATCATACCAAACCCACATATTTTTGGCTTATATCACGTAGCTGCAGAATCCATCTCAAAATTCGATTTGTTACAGCTTATTGCAAAAATATACGGAAAGTCTATTAGTATTATACCTATTGATAATCCGATTTTTGATAGGTCACTTGATTCAAAAAAATTTCAACTTGCGACAAATTATGTAATACCAAGCTGGCCAAAATTAATAAAGACTATGCATGAATATAAATTTCAGGATTGCTAATACTTGGTAAATAAAAATTTTTAGAGGTGATGAACCAGAAAGCATAGTATTATATACCTAGCTGTAGGTGGGATAATTTATCCTATAGTGCGCAAATTGATTTAAGGATGTATACATGAGCTTTAAGGAAAAGGTAGTGGTTATAACTGGAGGCACTGGATCCTTTGGGAATGAAGTGACTCGATTTTTTTTATCAACAGATATTGCTGAAATTCGAATATTCAGTAGAGATGAAAAGAAGCAAGAAGAGATGCGCTTAAGTCTCAATGACAAAAGGGTGAAGTTTTATATTGGAGACGTGAGGGATTATGCAAGTGTCTACCAAGCAGTACGGGGTGCCCACTATTTGTTTCATGCAGCCGCACTAAAGCAGGTACCCGCTTGCGAGTTCTACCCGCTAGAGGCAATTAAAACCAATATTCTAGGCGCTGAGAATGTAATGGCAGCTGCAGTAGAAAGTAGACTAAAAAAAGTAGTCATTCTTAGTACAGATAAAGCTGTTTATCCAGTTAACGCAATGGGTCAATCCAAAGCATTAATGGAAAAGGTGATGCTTGCAAAGGCAAGAACACTTTCAGCGAATGAAACCATCCTCTGCGCAACGCGATATGGCAATGTAATGGCATCACGTGGGTCAGTTATTCCTCTTTTTGTATCTCAACTACAGGATGGGAAGGCCCTCACTATTACCGATCCATCAATGACCCGATTTTTAATGTCTTTGCCTGAATCTGTTGAGTTAGTTTTGCATGCTTTCCAACAAGGGAATCAGGGTGATATATACGTTCAAAAAGCCCCCTCTTCAACTATCGGAGATTTGGCTCAGGCCTTAAAAGAGATTCTCAAAAAGGATAACCAAGTTCAGGTTATAGGCACTCGCCATGGAGAGAAGTTATACGAATCTCTAATCTCTCGGGAGGAGATGGCAAGGGTAGAGGATTTGGGCCGTTATTACAGAATTCCTTCTGATGATCGAGATCTAAATTATGCAATGTATTTTACTGATGGTGAAAAGAAGATTTCTAATCTAGAAGACTACACATCTCATAATACAGAGAGAATGAGCGTGCCCGAAATAAAAGCATTATTAATGAAATTAGATTTCATTCAGCAGGTGATAAGTAATGAAAATCCATCTATCAAGAATTCCCAATCTTGATTATGACTAATTTATCTATGAAGTCATTTTGCTGTGCATTTTGTGACTCGAAAAATTTATCGGAAGTAATTGATTTTGGATCTGTTGCTCTGGCTGGAGGATTTCTTAAGCCTGAGGGATTTGCTGCAGAACGTGTTTATCCTCTACGAGTTTATTTTTGTCAAAATTGCTATGCGTTGCAAGTTATAGATGTTGTCCCTGCAGATATTTTATTTAATAATTATTTTTATTTTTCATCGTCAATTGGTACGTTACGAGAGTACTTTAAGGAATACGCTGAGGAAGTTAGTACCCGTTTTTTAGAAACCCCCTCTAGATCAGTTGTCTTGGAATTTGGTTGTAACGATGGCGTGCTACTAAAACCTTTGGCTGATTTAGGCATTGGGACCGTTATTGGTGTTGATCCAGCAGAAAATATTGTTTCTACAATCAAGGACCCCAGAATTAGCATAGTTAATAACTTTTTTAACGAAGAGGTTGCCGAGGAAGTTATCGACAAGTTCGGCCATATAGATCTTATTATGGCCAATAATGTTTTTGCACATATTCCTGATATCCAAGGAACTACACGCGCGATCTCAAGAGCATTGAGTAGTGATGGCGTGTTTATATTTGAGGTGCACTACCTTGGAAATGTCATTAATGAAATGCAATATGACATGATTTACCACGAACACCTCTATTACTACTCATTGTTATCAGCTCAAAAACTTTTTGAGCGTTATGGGCTAATGGTGTTTGATGTTAAATTCACATCCATACATGCTGGCTCTATTCGTTTTTATGTTTGCAAGATTGGTAGTAAATATAGTCAGCTGGTATCAGCTGCAGTACGTCAATTAGAAGAGCATGAGCGAGAGCAGGGATTCGATAGGTATGAAACATATCAAAAATATTCAGATCAAGTTGCAAACCATAAAAAACAATTAATTTCTCTGCTTGAGGATTTGCGTAAGCAAGGCGCTCGTGTCGTCGGTTATGGAGCCTCAGGAAGAGCAAATACAATATTACAATATTGTAAAATCAACCATCATCAGATGGAATATATAATAGATGATGCACCTGCGAAATGGGGATTTTGTACACCAGGATCGCATTTCGAGATTCATTCAAGCGATATTCTAAATGCTGAGAATCCACCAGATTATGTTTTGGTTTTTGCATGGAGTTTTTATAAAGAAATTTCTCAAAAGTCAGCTAGTTATTTAGCGGCAGGCGGTAAGATGATTTTGCCTCTTCCCAGGGTTTGCATAAAGCCTTAAATTTCAATAGATTTCAACGGAGTATTTATGAAGGTAATGTCGATTTTTGGAACACGTCCCGAGATGATCAAGATGTGGGGGACACTAAAAAAACTTGATGAACTGAATTTCGAGCACGTGATGGTTCATACTGGTCAAAACTTTACCCCAGAACTAAAGGATTTTTTTTTCGAGGATCTGCAATTACGAAAACCTGATTATGAGTTAGGTATTGATACATCTAGCTATGGAAAAGAGGTTGCAGACGTAGTCAGAAAATCTGATGATCTGATGGAAAAGATCAAGCCAGATGCTTTATTAATATTGGGCGATACTTATAGTGGGTTATCAGTTTTACCTGCTGCTAATCGAGGCATCAAAATATTTCACATGGAGGCCGGTCTGCGGGCATGGGATCGAAGGATGCCTGAGCAGCGTAATCGAATTTTAATAGATCACATTAGCAATATTCTTCTGCCATATAACCAGTATCATCGCGAGAATTTGATCAGAGAAGGTATACATCCTTCAAAAATTATTGTTACTGGCAATACAACATTTGAGGCAATGCGAAAATTTTCCCCGCAGATTCAAGCAAGTAATATATTGGCTAAACTAAAATTAGAGACTAAAAAGTATATTTTAGTAACCGCTCACCGGAGTGAAAACGTTGATAAGCCAGAATCACTCGGAATTATTTTTAATGCCCTTGGTAAATTAGCTGATCGTTTTCAACTTGAGATTATTTATCCAATGCATCCCCGCACTAAAAGTAAGTTAGCAGGGATGGATATTCCTCCGCGTGTGCGGATCATGGCTCCTTTGGGGTTTTATGATTTTAATCGTTTGCTAAAAGACTCATTCTGCATATTATCCGACTCTGGTACTGCTGCGGAGGAGGGCCTTTTTTACAAAGTTCCAAATGTAAGTCTACGTATGGCCACTGAGCGTATGGAAACTATTGAAAGCGGAGCAACAATTGTTTCCGGAATGAACTCGGAAAATATAGTAGAGTCAGTTGTTACTGCAACGACTCAACCATGGGGCGCTCGTTATCAGCTTGAGGAAAATTTTTCGCCGTCTTCAGTTGTTATTAATGCAATTCGTACGCAGATTACAAATTTTTTCTGATCTAGTTTTGAGTGAATTTTAGGAAAATGGGTAAGCGCAAGCTTCGAGTTGTACTAATTTCAGTTCACTATCCACCATTACGCACATCTGCAGCAAAGCAAATGAGCGATTTAGCTCGGGAATTTGTGAGCCAAGGATATGAAACGCTAGTTATTACTCCATTTGAGTGCCTAAACTCACGCTGGTCAATTGAGCTTATAGATGGTGTGCAGGTACTACAACTTGCTGGTATAAAAATGTCTCTAAAGAGTCACGTGCGACGGACTTTATTCGAATTGACCCTACCTTTCCTGATGATTTTTGGGCTCCGAAAAAGCCCATATAGAAATACTAAATGGGACCTAGTTGTTTGGTATTCCCCTACTATTTTTTTTGGTCCTTTAGTTCTTTATATAAAGTGTAGGTCTCATTGCTACGCATATCTTGTTTTGCGCGATATTTTTCCTGAATGGGCTTGTGATCTAGGAATAATCCGCAAAGGTTTTGCATATTATTTTTTCAAAATTGTGGCATATTTTCAGTATGCAATAGCAGATACCATTGGAGTTCAAACATCATCTAATTTAAGCTACTTTTCTGGATGGGAAAAGAGGTCTGGAAAGAAGTTGGAGGTACTACAAAATTGGCAGACTCCAATAGAAGATAACGTTTGTAGCATTCAGGTTCAGAATACTAGCCTGGTAGGTAGAAAAATTTTCGTCTATATAGGTAATATGGGAATTGCTCAAGGAATGGATATCATGATTGATCTCGCTGATCAACTCAGGCAGCGAAATGACATTGGATTTCTATTTGTAGGTCGCGGATCAGAAGTAGAAAGGTTGAAAATTCGGGTTGCAGGACTTTCAATATCAAACACCCTGTTTTTTGATGAGATTAAATCTGAAGAGATGCTTGGCTTATTAGCGCAATGCCATATTGGCTTGCTTGCTTTGGATCCAAGGCATAAGAGTCATAATATTCCAGGCAAGTTCCTAACTTATTTAATAGCAGGTCTTCCAGTTTTGGCGCGAGTCAATGCAAATACTGATTTAATAGAGGTCATTCATCAGCAAGGAGTGGGGAGAGCTTATGTTGGCGAATCAGTTAAAGATTTTAAAGAAATAGCTGAAGAGATCATCGATAATTCCACTCAATATCAGCAGATGGCAAGTAGGGCACTCATTTTAGCCAAAGAAAAATTTTCCACTCCTACTGCTGTTTCTCAGATTATTCAAACTGTTCGTTGAGTGACATTCAAATTAATAAGCTTGGGGATGTTTTTGATATATCATTCATTTGCACCATTCCATAGATTTAAATTCTCCTTATCTACTGGATCTAGTTAGCATGACTAAGGACACAATGAGACGGCAAATTCTTATTACGGGATCAACCGGTTTTATTGGCATCGCTTTAATCGCACGATTGGCTGAAGAAAATTTTAATATTCGTGCCATCGTTCGTAACAATAAGGCCACTACTTTTAATGAGGAAGTAAAAGTTATAAATGTGGGCGAACTAACCACCTCTATTAATTGGAAACAAGCCTTAGAGGGCGTAGATGTTGTAATTCATCTTGCATCTCGTGTTCATATCATGAATGATCAAGCCGCAGATCCAACTGCAGAATATCAACGCATTAATGTTGACGCTTCTTTAAATCTTGCTCGTCAAGCGGCCGATCTTGGTGTTAAGCGGTTTATCTATTTGAGTTCTATTAAGGTGCATGGCGAATTTACGGAGTTGAGTAGGCCTTTTGTTGCTGATGACATGCTATTTCCCCAATCTTCATATGCTATCAGTAAGTATCAATCTGAATTAGGTTTGCGTGAATTGTCTATAGAAAGCGAGATGGAGATCGTAATTATTCGCCCTCCATTAGTTTATGGGCCAGGTGTAAAGGCAAATTTTTTAAGCATGATGAAGTGGCTTTCACGATCAATTCCCTTGCCATTTGGGCGAATACATAACTTGCGTAGTTTGGTTGCCATCGATAATTTAGTAGACCTAATTGTGAAATGTATTGATCATCCTGCAGCTGCAAATCAAGCTTTTTTAGTGTCTGATGGTGAAGATCTTTCAACACCTGATTTGTTATATCGCATGGGAGTTGCCCTTGATAAGCCTGTTCGATTAATTCCAATACCAGTTTTATGGCTGCAATTTTTTTCCTACTTATTTGGGTTTGACTCAACGTTCGAACGTCTCTGCTCCTCTTTGCAGGTTGATATTTCAAAGACTCAGAAGTTATTGGGATGGGATCCAATTATTGGGGTAGATGAGGGTTTGCGAAGAGCAGCCCAGAATTTGAAAATTAAATGAAACGACTTTTTGATATTGCAATGAGCTTTTTAGCTCTGATATTGCTATCTCCTTTGATCATTTTAGTTGGATTACTAGTTAAATGCACTTCTAAAGGCCCTGCTCTATATTGGTCTGACCGTATAGGCCACTCTAATATCATTTTTAAGATGCCTAAATTTCGTACGATGCAAGTTGGAACTCCTGCTATAGCAACCCATCTCCTCTCTAACTCATCTCAATACCTCACTCCAGTAGGTACTTTTTTGAGGCAATACAGTCTGGATGAGCTGCCACAGCTCTGGAGTATTTTGATTGGTAATATGAGTTTTGTAGGTCCCAGGCCAGCACTATTCAATCAAAATGACTTAATTGCTTTACGAACACAATATGGTGTAGATAAGCTAGTGCCTGGATTAACTGGATGGGCGCAAATAAATGGCCGCGATGAATTATCAGTCCCGGTCAAAGTACAGTTTGAAGTAGACTATCTTCAGAGGCAGTCATTTTGGTTTGACATTAAAATATTGGGCTTAACTTTTCTAAAGGTAGTACGAAGGGTTGGAGTTTCTCATTAGACTCAGGCTTTTTCAGTGTATTTTTTATTCTTTTGCTGACGTGATCTACTTTGGAAAAATTCTCTTTAGTAATGTTGCTAGATGAATAGTAAATCAAGTCTGCTAGTACTGATCTTAGAAAAGAAAAAATGACTATTTGTGTCGCTCATCTTGTAAGAAAGCAAAATGGGATAGAGCCGTTCCTAGCTTTTTTAAACTCTTATTTAGGGCACCCTACAGGCATTGATCATCAGTTACTAATTCTTTTTAAAGGATTTTCTGATGACGAAGATATTTCAGAATATAAGGCAGCTTTAATAGATATTCGTTATAACTACATCATGCTTTTAGATGCAGGGTATGACCTAGGCTCTTATCTCACAGCTGTAAAGAAAACAAATTTTGAGTATTACTGCTTTCTAAATTCTTTCAGTATTATTTTGGGAGATAATTGGCTACTAAAAATGTTTGAGATTTTAAAAAAGCCTGGAGTCGGTATAGTCGGGGCAACCGGCTCTTGGCAGTCAATAGCAACTGGCTTTCCGTTCCCTAAAAAAAATTCACCCCTTTGGAAGCTTTTATTACAACGTTTATATTCAAAATTAGCTGGGCCCTACTATAGTTTCTTTTTTCATCGGTTCCCAAATCCACACATTCGATCAAACGCATTCATGGTTTCGAGGGCCATTATCTGTAAAATTAAGTATCCCAGGCTGAGATTTAAAATGGATGCTATTCGTTTGGAGAGCGGAAGGGATAGCTTGACAAGACAAATTGAGTCAATGGGACTATCCTCTCTAGTTGTTGGGAATAATGGCGAATCTTATCCAAAGAACCTATGGAATAAGAGTGGAACTTTTATGAACGAGTCCCAATCTAACTTATTAGTTGCCGATAATAGAACCCAAAAATACAATGGAGTTTGCGACACTGAGCGCGAGAGATTTAGAAAACTCGTTTGGGGGGAATAATTGAGTAGGATTAAATAATCCCCTCGTAATGTCTTAGAATTGACTAAATACCAATTATTTTATAAGTTTTGAATTTCTAGGGACAGATTTATGAAAGCAGTAATTTTAGCCGGTGGGCTAGGTACTCGTATATCAGAAGAAACGCACCTAAAGCCCAAGCCAATGATTGAAATTGGCGGACGACCAATTTTATGGCACATTATGAAGCAGTATTCTGTTCATGGTGTTCACGACTTCATTATTTGTTGTGGGTACAAGGGCTATCTTATTAAAGAATATTTTGCTAATTATTTTCTTCATATGTCTGATATTACTTTTGATATTGAAAATAATTCGATGGAGGTACATCAAAGGAGTGCTGAGCCCTGGCGAGTAACTCTTATCGATACTGGTGAGACTACTATGACAGGTGGCAGACTACTCAGAGTGAAGCAATATTTGGAGCAGGAAGATTCTTTTTGCTTTACCTATGGTGATGGGGTATCAGATGTTAATATTTCTAAATTAATTGAGTTTCACAAGATGCATGGAAAGTTAGCTACAGTTACTGCTGTCCAGCCCCCTGGACGATACGGCTCATTAAAGATCAGTGGCGATCAAGTAACAGGATTCTTAGAAAAGCCACGCGGTGATGGCGGGCTGATTAACGGTGGCTTTTTTATACTATCACCAAAATGTATTGATTTAATTTCAGGCGATCAAATGAGCTGGGAAAATGAGCCTTTATCCCAGCTAGCGGATGAAGGGCAGCTAGCGGCTTTTCATCATGAAGGGTTTTGGCAGCCAATGGATACATTGAGGGAGAAAAATTTGCTAGAAGAGCTTTGGACGTCTAATAGTGCACCTTGGAAAACTTGGAAATGAATCAAGATTTTTGGGGTGGTAAGCGAGTTTTCCTTACTGGGCATACTGGATTCAAAGGCGGGTGGCTAGCACTTTGGCTTTCCAGTATGGGTGCAGAGGTCCACGGCTTTGCCTTAAATCCGCCTACAAATCCCAATTTTTTCAATGTCACAGACCTTGATCACAAAATAAAAAGTAGCACGATAGGCGATATTCGAAATATTGAAGTTTTATCTGATGCTTTGAATAAGGCTCGCCCTGAGATTGTATTTCACCTTGCCGCTCAGCCACTTGTTAGAGAATCTTACGCAAAGCCATTAGAAACTTATGCTGTAAATGTCATGGGTACTATCAATCTATTTGAGGCAATTCGAGGGTTAAAGGGCGTGAAAGCAGTCGTTAATGTAACTACCGACAAGTGCTACGAAAATCGAGAATGGTTTTGGCCCTATCGAGAAAACGAGGCAATGGGCGGCTTTGATCCATACTCAAGTAGTAAAGGATGCTCTGAGCTTGTTACGGCAGCTTATAGACGTTCTTTTTTTAGCTCTATGAGCGTACATTTGGCTAGTGCCCGTGCTGGGAATGTCATAGGTGGAGGAGATTGGGCATTAGATAGATTAATACCTGATTTTCTGCGTGCTTTAGATTCCGGAACTCAACTCGTCATTCGCTCTCCTGATGCTATCAGACCGTGGCAGCATGTTCTTGAACCTCTATCCGGATATTTGTTGCTTGCTCAATACCTGTTCCAATTTGGGCCAAAATTTGCTGAGGCTTGGAATTTTGGGCCAGAAGAAGGCGATGCAAAACCTGTTCGGTGGATAGTCGAGCATTTATGTAATGAGGTATCAAATGCTTCCTGGAAATGCGATGATTCAGATCAGCCGCATGAGGCGGGTTTACTGAAATTGGATATCTCCAAGGCTAAGCATGAGCTTGGGTGGAATCCTCGGTGGGATTTAAAGACAGCATTAAATGCTACGCTAGCTTGGAATGAGGCCTGGAAGAATGGAGTAGCTATGGCTGATTTTAGTCTGGAGCAAATCCGATCATATGAAAATTGGAGCGTGCCTTCGTGAATGCGCGCTTTGAGATTTTTGATACTCCATTATTAGACTTAAAGCTTATCCAACGAAAGCTTCTTGGTGATCATCGCGGGTATCTTGAGAGGCTTTTCTGCAAAGAGGAGTTTCAGGCTATTCTTGGCCACAAGATAATTGCTCAAATAAATCATACCTTCACTGCAGAACAGTCAACCATTAGGGGAATGCATTTTCAACATCCTCCTTTCGCTGAGACTAAGTTCATTAGTTGTTTGAGGGGAGAGGTTTTTGATGTGGCGGTTGATTTACGCGCAAGTTCCCCAACTTTTTTGAAGTGGCATGCTGAATTACTAACGGCAGATAACCAAAAGACACTTTTGATACCTGAAGGTTTTGCCCATGGTTTTCAAACGCTTACTAAAAATTGTGAAATGTTGTATTTTCATACCATGCCCTATCAGCAAAATGCAGAAGATGGCCTTCATCCTGCTGACCCTGCGTTGGGAATTACCTGGCCAATGCCTATTACTGAGATGTCATCCAGGGATTCAGGACATCTTTTTTTAAATGAAAAAAACTTTAAAGGGCTGTCAATATGAAATGCCGCCACTGCCATACCGAACTTGAGTTGCTGATGGCGGACCTAGGTAGCGCTCCCCCTTCCAATGCATATCTCACCAAGAAAGCGCTGCAGGCTCCAGAAAAAGCCTACCCACTGAGAGTGTTGGTTTGCAAATCCTGCTGGCTTGTTCAGACTGAGGATTTTGCACAAGCGGAAGAATTATTTGACTCTGAATATGCTTACTTTAGTGGTTTCTCTGCCAGTTGGCTTAAGCACTCCGAGAGATATGTGGATGAGATGATAAGCCGATTTGCTCTCAATGTAGACAGTCATGTTGTTGAAATTGCAGCCAATGACGGCTATCTTTTGCAGTATGTTTTAGCTCGCAATATTCCTTGCACTGGGATTGAGCCTACAGCTAGTACTGCAGCGTCAGCTCGGATAAAAGGGATTCCCATTATTGAGGATTTTTTTGGAGTGCGCTTAGCAAAAAAACTAGTTGCCGAGGGAAAGCAAGCAGACCTGACTGCGGCCAATAATGTGCTTGCACATGTTCCTGATATTAATGATTTTGTGGCTGGTTTCGCATTACTGCTTAAACCCAATGGTGTTGCAACTTTTGAATTCCCTCATCTTCTCAAGCTGGTAGAGGAAAATCAATTTGATACGATTTATCACGAGCATTTTTCTTATTTGTCGCTTAGTGCAGTTGATCATATCTTTAAGAAAAACGGCTTAAAGGTCATTGATGTTCAAGAGCATGGTACACATGGTGGCAGTTTGCGGGTTTTTGCTCAGCGGCTTGATACTGGCAAAGAGCAAGCTAGCAATGCAGTAGCAACAATGCTTGCGCGAGAAAAAGAATCTGGATTGCTTTCTGAACAGTATTACAGCAGTTTTCAAGAGAAGACAGAAAAAGTGAAGAATGATTTTCTTGAGTTTTTACTGCAGGCCAAACGGGATGGAAAGCGTGTCGCAGCTTATGGAGCTGCGGCTAAGGGAAATACGCTCATAAATTATGGGGGGATTCGCCCTGACTTAATTTCGTTTGTAGTTGATCGAAATCCGTCAAAGCAGGATAAATTTATGCCCGGTAGCAGAATTCCGATTGTGGCAGAAGAGGTTCTGCAAGAACGCAAGCCCGATTATGTTGTGATTTTGCCTTGGAATCTCAGGGAAGAAGTGATGAGTCAGTTGGAATATATTAAAAAATGGGGTGGTAAGTTTGTCACAGCCGTTCCTGAGATGAGAATTATCTAGCCTTGAATATGAAAATCGCTGTGACTGGTGCTAGTGGCTTCATTGGGAGTTATGTACTGGAGGCACTAGAGGTAGACTCAGTTGACATCGTTGCTGTCACTCGCAATCCAGCGAAGCTAGCTAAAAACGAGAGTATCAGGAGCATAATCAATCTTGACATCAATAATCCTGGTGAGAATATTTTTGAGCTTCTGGGATGCCCAGATGTCTTGATTCATCTTGCTTGGAGTGGCCTTCCAAACTACAGATCTTTGCATCATGTTGACGCTGAACTCCCAGCCCAATTTAATTTTCTGAAGAATTTGATTGAGGGCGGTCTCAAATCTTTAATTGTGACTGGTACATGTTTTGAATATGGCATGCAATCTGGACCACTTGCGTCTAGCCTCATCACAAAACCTGATAACCCATATGGTATTGCAAAAGATACCTTACGAAAGGACCTTGAGTTTCTTAAAGCTAGCCATCCATTTGAGTTCACGTGGGCGCGCCTCTTTTATATGTTTGGAGATAGGCAGTCCCCTTCGTCTCTTTACTCGAGCTTAAAGGAGGCAGTTTTACGTGGAGAGAGGGTATTTAATTTATCGGGCGGTGAGCAGATACGTGATTATTTACCGGTAAAAGATTTGGCCAGTCAGCTTGCTACTATGGCTATGGATGGTCGTGGCCGCGGCATAGTGAATATATGCTCTGGAAATCCTATTTCTGTTAGAAACTTAGTTGAGCGATGGTTGCTGGAAAATCAGTGGACGATTGACCTCAATTTTGGTTATTACCCTTATCCTGAATACGAGCCAATGGAATTTTGGGGCGTGAAAGATATTATTTAGTTTACTTATAATGATTTATTTGTTAGTTTGATTGTATAAATAAAATATGTCCACCCAAGCAAACATCAACCTTTACTACATATTGCAGTATTCCTTAAATAAAGATGACTATTTGTGTAGCACACATTGAGAGAGTAAAATGGGATAGAGCCATTCCTTGCCTATCTTAATTCTTACAAAAGTCATCCCTCAGGTCTAGATCATCAGTTACTAATTATTTTTTTAAAGGATTTTCTGGTGAATAAGATGTTGCAGAATATAAGCAAGCTTTTTAAGCGTAAATTATCGTTAGTATTATTATGCGAACCCCCCTTAAGGCTGACGTTAATACTCTCATCGTTTATTTTTTTGTCTCGGTTTTAGAGTGGAAATATGCAGATCATAAAATCGCTGGATAGAGCTTGCGCAGCTGGGCGCTAGTGATGTTGATAACTCGTTTGGGGAGAGTAATTGAGTAGGTTAAAAAAAATAATCTTCTCGCGAGGGCTTAAAATTAGCTTAATTGCCAATTATTTAGCGAAATTTTGGACTGGCCTCTTAGGTTTAGTTTTTGTACCTATCTATATTCACTTAATGGGAATTGAGGTATATGGCCTATTGGGAGTTTTTATTTCCCTGGCTGCGGCAATAGCATTACTAGACATGGGTATTAGCACTACACTAAATCGTGAGCTATCAAAATTAACTGCACTTGATAATTCAGTTGAAGAGTCGCGCCATTTAGCAAAAACTTTTGAGATTGTGTATTGGGTAATTGGATGCCTGGCCGGATGCTTGATTTTTCTACTAGCTCCTTTAATAGCAAAATATTGGATTAATTCTAGCAATCAAGATATTTCATTAATTACACAAGCGCTGATGATCATGGGATTGATGGTCGCAGTTCAATGGCCTGGGGGATTATATGCAGCCGCATTGATGGGGCTCCACAGACAGGTTGAATTAAACATTGCCCGCACTGTTACTGTGACTCTTCAGCATCTTGGCGCAGTACTTATATTGTATTTTTACTCTAGATCAATCCTAGTTTTTTTTGCATGGCAATCTTTTGTAGGGCTCCTAACTTCAATAATTTTTGCCATATTAATGTGGCGTACACTAAAGAAAAATAAAACCTCTGCGCGATTTAAAAAAGAATATCTCTTTAAAAATCTGAGTTTTGCATCAGGTGTTACAGGAATTTCTCTCGTGACAATTTTACTAACTCACCTTGATAAGGTGCTATTAAGTAAGCTAATTTCATTAGAGTCATTTGGTTACTATATGGTGGCATTTACGATCGCAAGTGCTTTGAATATTATCGTCAGCCCCCTTCACCTAACATTTTTCCCAAAATTTACACAATTAATAGCGGCGGGCTCTGAAAATAGCCTGATACCCCTTTATCATAAGGGTACGAAATTAGCGGCAGCTTTAACATTCCCAATTGCAATCAATTTAATATTTTTTTCCAAAGAGATATTAACAATTTGGCTAAATAATCAAATCATTCCTTCAATCATCCAGCCTATTTTAATTTTATTGGTAATAGGCACTGCTATGAATAATATGATGATGATGCCTTATACACTTCAGCTCTCAAACGGATGGACTCGTTTCACAATTTATACAAATACTTTTGCAGTAATCTTGCTTGTACCTCTGATGATATTATTGGTTGAGAGATATCAAGGAATGGGTGCGGCCTTAGTTTGGCTCATTCTGAATATGGGCTACTTAATAATTCAGGTTCCAGTCATGCATATGTTTCTGCTAAAAGGTGAAATGGTTTCTTGGTATCTACATGATCTCTTGTATCCATTCATTGCTGTTTGCCTAGTGGTGCTCCCATCATTTTTTTTCATGCCAGCTGATTTGCCGAAGATCGGTATAATTTTATGGATAGCATTTACATTTTCTGCTTCACTCATAGCTTCTTTGTGGAATACAGGGTATGTTAGTGTTGGCAAAATAAAGGACACTTTTACATGACTATCAAGTGTGGGAATTGCGACGGAATTGCGAGGTTAGTATTTGCCAGTAAGGATTTGAACTGGGGAATTACGAATATTACGTTCAATCACTATAAATGTTCAGATTGTGGTTTGATTTTTATTTCTCCGTTGCCACAAGATCTTGGAATGTATTATCGGGAGAATTATTATTTTCCGAAAGATTCTGAAGAATTATTGAGGGTTGCTTCACTTCCAGAGCGTTTTAAGATCGAGTTGCTTCAGTCCTTTATTCGTTCAGGTAGATTGCTGGAAATTGGCCCACTTCTGGCTCTTTTGCTTATCTTGCAAAGCAAGCTGGTTTTCAAGTTGAGGTAATGGAGATGAGTCAAGAATGCTGCGATTCTTTAAAAAATATCTTGGGAATAACGGCTATTCAGACATATAAGCCTGCCGATGAATTGCTTAAATGCGAACCCTATGATGTTATAGCGCTATGGCATGTTATTGAGCACATACCTAATGCATTGGAACTCTTGCCCACTATTTCTTCTCGGCTAAATCCTGGCGGCATATTGGTGATGGCCGCTCCGAATCCAGACTCCTTTCAGTTTAAGATCATGGGCCGATATTGGCTTCATCTTGACGCACCAAGGCATTGTCAATTGATTCCAATGAGCTTATTAAAGGAGAAATGTGCGACTTTGGGAATGAGCCTTGAATTAGCAACAACTCGGGGTGGAGGGGCTGCTGGTTTAAATATTTTTGGCTGGGCATGCTCTTTTGGCAACTTGACTTCAAATAGATTTTTGAAGAAAGTGCTTTATTGTTTTGGCTATATTGCTGCTCTTTTCTTGTCTCCAATAGAAGCTAAAGAAGGCAAAGGAAGTTGCTACACCATGGTTTTTAGAAAAAATTCTTGAGATTGCGTGATCAATTTTTTAGTTGCCTCAAGTTGGTTTTTGGCTAAAATCGATTCCATTTTGTATAGCCAGACCTAAATAAACTATTCCAATGAACGAAGGATTTTGAGCGGGCAAATAAGTTTGCTGTGCCCTGAAACTGCTGTGTTTATGCGGCAAATGACGTTTAGAGGCCAGCCTAGGGCCCAGGTCAATGGCCGTGATGAATTGCCCATTCCACAAAAGGTAAAATTCGATCATGAGTACCTATTGCGCCGATCCTTCTTATTCAATGTACAAATTTTATGGATGACTTTCCTAAAAGTCATACGTCGTGATGGGGTTTCGCATTGAGTTTAACTTTTAAGAGACTATCTAATGCGGTCTAGGGAAACTTTCGTTAAGGCAGTATTAGATCTTCCACGAAGTATTAAGCGTGGAATCGTATTTTTATTAGATCTTGCTTTATGTGCTTTAGCTGTTTGGGTTGCATTTTATTTAAGGTTGGGTGAGTGGATTTCTTTTTCTAACCCAAGCTGGAATCTAGACTACGCACTGATTATAGGTTTGCTGTTATCAATTCCTATATTTATCATTTCGGGATTTTATCGGGCTATTTTTCGTTACTCTGGCTGGGCGGCACTCAAGACGATCGTTCAATCTTCCACCATTTATGGCAGCATTTATGCCCTCATATTTACATTCTATGGGGTGTCTGGCGTCCCTAGAACTGTTGGCTTCATCCAGCCAATCCTGTTACTATTTTTTGTTGGCGCAAGTCGAGCTCTTGCTAGCTATTGGCTTGGCCAGAGTTATAAGAAGAGGCTGCGTTTAGATTCTCCTAGCAGAGCATTGATATACGGCGCTGGATCTTCTGGAAGGCAGTTAGCTGCAGCCCTAGTCAATAATCATGAAATTCGTGTGCTGGGATTTATTGATGACGATAAAGCATTATCAGGAAGCACTATTAATGGACTATCGATTCATCAGTCAAACCACCTCACTGAGCTTATTCGTAAAAAACGCATTACAGATGTATTGCTAGCCATACCTTCCGCTTCAAGACAACGTCGCAATGAGATCTTAAAAGATTTGCAGCAGATCCAGGTGGCAGTCAGAACTCTTCCAAGTGTTGTAGATCTTGCCACTGGCAAGATCGATATCCTGCAAATGCGTGAGCTAGATGTTGATGATTTACTTGGTAGACAACCAGTTGCACCAAATCAGCGATTACTACAGGCTTGCATCAGCAATAAGATAGTCATGGTTACTGGAGCAGGAGGGTCGATTGGCGGTGAGTTGTGCCGCCAAATTTTGGTTCAAAAGCCCAAGACATTGTTATTGACTGAGCAAGGCGAATTTGCTTTGTATCAAATACAAGAGGAATTACTCTCTAGACAAAAGCATGAAAGCAAGGAAAGGGTCGAGCTTATTCCACTGATTGCATCAGTGTGCGATAGAAGAAGAATGAATGAAATCATTGCTACATGGAAGCCCGATACTATTTTTCATGCGGCTGCTTACAAGCATGTGCCATTGGTTGAGCATAACCCTACGGAGGGCATTAGAAATAATGTGTATGGTACTTTAATTACTGCACAATGCGCCATACAAAATCAGGTGAAAAATTTTGTGTTAATTAGTACCGATAAAGCAGTGCGTCCGACCAATATTATGGGTGCCACAAAGAGACTCGCAGAAAATGTTTTACAAGCTTTATCAACTACTACTCATAGTACGATTTTTACAATGGTGCGGTTTGGTAATGTTTTAGATTCCTCGGGATCAGTGGTTCCTAAGTTTCGGCAGCAGATTGCTGCCGGTGGGCCAATTTCTCTAACAGACGCCGAAATCACGCGTTATTTCATGACAATTCCAGAGGCAGCCCAACTAGTGATTCAGGCTGGAGCGATGGGATTGGGTGGAGATGTCTTTGTATTGGATATGGGCGAGCCAGTTCGCATTATGGATTTAGCCCGCAACATGATTGAGTTATCCGGCTTATCTATCCGTGATGAATCCAATCCGGAGGGTGAAATTGCAATAGAGATTACGGGTCTGCGACCTGGAGAAAAGCTGTATGAAGAATTGTTAATCGGCGACAACCCCATACTTACTAATCACCCCAGAATCATGAAAGCCCACGAGGACTTTATTCAGTGGGATGTATTGGAGTTCAGGCTAGCAGAATTAGAAAGTTTGCTTGAGACGGGCGACCCAAGAAAAATTAGGGAAACATTAGCAGAGCTGGTCCCAGGCTATAAGCCCACAGGAGAGCTTGTGGACTGGATTCTCCTCAAAGAAGCAGAAAAACCCTCTTAAGCTATAAATAATAGTTTATAGCTCTTTCCTCAGATTTAACTTGATTATTTTTAGAATTAAAAATGATGGGCGGATTAAAAATTGCCTGTAATCAATGGGTTAATCTTTTTGATTCTGTTTATACATAGCCCACGATTGTCGGGGTCATTCAATATTCATCAAACTACTTAAAAGTCTACTCTATATAACCTTTGGCTATATAGGATAGAAAGTGTATTTAGACTGCAAAAGTCTGCTTCAATAGCTTTAAAGGGCATACACCAAGACGAGTCTCATAGAAAAAATAGAAAAATTTGGAGAGAACATGAAGAAATTACCGCTAATTGACCTATCCATTGCCCTAGGGGCTTGCTTGCTCCTAAGCTCACCTCTTTTGGCGGCTGATACTTCAAAAGCACCTTTGCCACTTAGCAATCCTCCTGGTCAAGGCTTCACCCAAGACGGTCTTAAAAGAATTGTCCCTACCTTGCAAATTGCTTAGACCATGAAAGTTGCAGTTACAGGGGCTGGCGGATTTATAGGACGATATGTAATTGCTGAATTAAAGAAACACCCCTTAGAGATAGTCGCAATTACAACTGATGAAAAGCGCTTCAGGGATAAGGAATTCAGTGTTGATCGAGTCATTCAATTTGATATTGGCAATGCTGATGAAAAAGCTTTTGAAGTTATGGGTTTTCCTGATGTATTAATTCATTTAGCCTGGGGTGGTCTACCGAACTATAGGTCTCTTAGACACATCAGTGAGGAGCTTCCAAAGCAGTTTAACTTTATTCGTTTTTTGGTAGAGGGCGGTCTAAAATCTCTCGTTGTATCTGGAACATGCTTCGAGTATGGGATGCTTTCAGGACCTATTCCCAGTACGTCGCAAACTAACCCTACAAATCCTTATGGATTTGCCAAGGATACCCTCCGCAAGGAAATAGAATTTTTGAGAGCCCAAACAAATTTTAATTTTGCATGGGCTAGATTGTTTTATTTATATGGCCTTGGCCAATCACCAACTTCATTGTTTAGTCAAATTTGTGAGGCTTCTAAAAGAGGGGATGAGGTATTTCAGATGTCTGGTGGTGAACAGCTTAGAGATTATCTGAGCGTTCAAGAGGCGGCTCAAAAATTAGTTGAATTGAGCTTAAATCCCAAAACCATAGTAACTAATATCTGTTCCGGTAAGCCAATTTCAGTTAGAGCTTTAGTTGAGTCATGGATTAAAGAGAATCAATGGAGCATAAATCTAGAGTTAGGCGTCTATCCTTATCCCGATTATGAGCCTATGGCTTTTTGGGGTGTTTAATGCTACTTCTATCCAAAAGGCTCGGAAGTATTCCAATGTGCCTCTTAATGTTTTTTTGATATGCGGGCTAGACAGAAATTTGTATTATGAAGGATGTGGAATTAATCATCAAATTTTTTTGTAAGAAAATATACGGAATAGACAGTGTTTATGGATGAAAAGAGTTCTTTGCGTGTACTGGTTTTTTATTTAGTCAGAAAATCAAATCCAATATTAGTATTTAAGAATTTTATTGATTCTTATTCTCGTCATGAGTCAGGTATTGACCATACACTAATATTAATTTACAAGGGATTTCAAAGTGATAAAGAAGTTATTCACTTTGAAATAGAAGCTAGCCAAATACCTCATAAAGTTATTTTCGTTAGTGATATTGGGTTTGATCTACGGGCTTATTTTTCTGCCGCATCTGCTACAGAGTCTGAGTTAGTGTGTTTCATTAATTCGTATAGCAGAATTGAGATCAGTGATTGGCTTCTTAAGCTTGTAAATAATATAAAAATTCCAGGGGTGGGTCTAGTTGGAGCCACTGGTTCTTGGGGCACAAATAAGTCTAGAACCAACAGTGGACTAAAGAAGAACTTATGGGAACTATTAAGAAACAATGGAACCCCTTTGTATATACGAATCTTTGTGAAAGTCATTAGTGCATTATTTTTTGATAAATATTTTCCCGCTTTCCCGAATCCTCATATTAGAACCAATGCATTTTTAATGAGAAGAGCTGATTTTCTGGCATTACATAGGAATTCATTGAAGTTCAAAATGCAAAACTATTTATTAGAGAGTGGCATTGATTCATTGACCAATCAAATATTACAGAAGTACTCTGAAGTATTAGTGGTCGATAAAAATGGAGTTGGATACCCTGTTACAGAATGGCCCCAGAGTGAAACCTTTTGGTCTGGCAGCCAACAAAATTTAATGATCTCTGATAACAAAACCAGAAAGTATACTGAAGCGTCTGCTAGTGAAGCTAAATTTTTGGAAATTTTCGCGTGGGGTAAAAATCATCAGAAATAAAAGGGAAATTTGGAAGTCATCAAGACTTGGATTATTTTCAAATTATTCATGTAAATTAATTACTTCAGCCATGAGCATATTCATGGTGCCTATTTATTTACAGCTCTTAGGGGTTGAGGTATATGGAATTTTGGGGCTCTTCGCTTCGTTAACTGCTGCAATAGCACTTTTGGATATGGGGTTTGGCCAGACCATAACAAAAGAAGTTTCAAGATTGGCAATCGGTGTAGATAGTTACACCAAGATTGCAATATTAATAAAAACTTTTGAGATATATTATTGGGTTTCTGGTTTGATAATAGGTATGCTGATAATTAGCATCTCACCACTAATATTGAGGTACTGGGTTGTAGCACCTGCTATTAATCCTAACGACATTCAGATTTTATTGATCATCATGGCCATAACAATAATTGTTCAATGGCCTAATACTGTCTATGGAAGCGCATTGACTGGACTACAGGAGCAGTTAGCTATTAATTGCTTAAGAATTGCATTAGTTATTACACAAAATATTGGGGCCATATTAGCGCTTAGTTTTATTGGACCCACTCTTGAAAACTTTTTTTTGTGGCAAATGATAATGAGTTTACTGGGAACTGCAATTTTTTCTTATGTCCTTAGGGTGAAAATAAAAAATACAACTCTAAAATTTAAAGCTCATGTCAATTGGCATATTCTTAAAGAGACTTGGAAATATTCTGCCGGGATCTCGGGAATTTCAATAACTACTTTTTTTTTGACTCAGTCAGATAAAATTATACTTATTGGGGTCATTCCAATAAATATTTATGGCTACTACATCATAGCTACAAATGTAGTCAATGCTCTTGCAGGTTTAGTTGCACCCATTAGCGAAGTTTTTTTTCCAAAGTTTGTGAGAGATATTAATTGCAAAGATCAAGACAGATTAATGAATTTATACCATTTAGCGGCTCAACTGATTGCGATTATCATTTACCCTATATTTTTAACTATTGCGATATTTTCAATACCACTTGTTGGGGCATGGTTACAAAGTCCAGAATCAGTTTCTAATATTGCACCCCTCGTAACTCTTTTAATTGTAGGCGCATTACTAAACTCAGTCATAGTATTGCCTTATTTGATTCGTTTGGCTGAGGGTCGACCTAGAATTATTGTAATTGCGAATATTATTGCTCTACTACTTCTAGTGCCATTAACAATATTTCTTACAAAAAAATATGAAGGAGTTGGTGCTGCATCAGTATGGATAATATTAAATTTAGGGTACCTTTTTATACTACTTCCATTTTTATTTAAAAATTCTTTGAGTGGCGAGTATTTAAAGTGGTTAGTTAGGGATGTAATTATTCCAACTGCTAGTGTTTTGATGGTTTCAAGTATTTTCTATGAATTTATGCCACTTCATCTATCTAGGATTCAAACAATTCTATATGTGGGATTGTCATACTTAGTATCAATAGCATTGCTCGCCTTTATATTGGGTAGTGTTCGGCAGATTATTAGTGATGAAATTAAGGAAAAATATTATGCAAGATAATTTTTTTAAAAATTATGAGAAAATTTTAAGTGATTTTAAACTGCAGAAAGAGATTTACAAGCCATCTAAATTTTGGGAAAAATTAAATGAATTAAATTTAGAGTGGATTAGAATTGATGGGATTAATACATTTAAGAGGAGCGTGAATAATAATTATTTTAACTGGATGGTCTCCTTTAAGTCTGACTATTTTCAGGAGATTTTAAAGAGTTACTACAGACGGAATAAGAAAAATATATTTTCCTTAATTAAACTTTTTTTTCTTAAGATTGATAACTTTGAGCACCGTACTTATACAAGTAGCATTACTCGTTTGAGTTTTCTGAACAGAAGGTTATATGCCATATATCTATATTGCCTGGCAAATTACGTTGAGGCACAGGATTCTAAAGGATTATTCGTAACTCTTGAGGAACCATCCTTTGGTAGCCCTGTTATTTTGAAGCATGGCCATCGAATAATAAGTCAGGACATTTGTAATTCTTATCTCGAGTATCTTTATATCAGTGACAGTCTATCCGAAAGTTTCGAGAAGGTAAAGGTTATTGCTGAGATAGGCGGAGGATACGGTCGTCTAGCCTATGTGTTCCAGAAAATCGAAAAGTCAGTTAAATACATTCTGATCGATCTCCCCCCGGCGCTCACAATTGCTCAGTCTTATTTGGAAGAAACACTGCCTAATAAAAAAATATTGCAATATCAGAGGTACGATTCTTTTGTAAATTTTGTAAAAGATTTTGAGGATGCCGACGTTTGTTTCCTACTGCCAGAACAACTAGAATTTCTACCAAAAAATTATATTGATTTAATCATCAATATTAGCAGTTTTCAGGAAATGACAATTCCGCAAATTAATCATTATTATGATTTGGTTAATGAGAAAGCTAAATTTTTTTATACTAAACAGTGGTTATTATGGAAGAATCCAGACGATGATATTTTGGTACCGGCTATTATTTATCCAACTAAGCCAAATTGGAAATTAGTGTCAGCAAGGATCAACCCAGTTCATCAAAATTTCTTTGAGGCAATTTTTGGAATTGAAAATGGAATTTAAATGTCAAAATTGTGGAGCTAGTAATTGTTTTTTAAAATTCATTACTCAGGACTATAATAGAAAAATTGGTAATGATAATTTCATGCATATCGAGTGTAGACATTGTGGGGTAATTGCTATTTCAAATCCCCCTCAAAATCTATCAGATTATTATCCCGAAACGTACCATCATCCGCATAAAGATATTAATATCCTGAAGGCGAACGCTTCACATGAGGCCTATAAAATTGATATAGTAAAAAAATTCAAAGATGGAGGCTCTCTTCTCGAGATAGGGCCCTCTTATGGCGCCTTCACCTACTTAGCTTTACAGTCGGGATTTGAAGTCAGTGCAATTGAAATGGATGAGGAGTGCTGCAATTTTTTAACGACAGTTGTTGGAATTGATGTAACTCAATCTGATGCTCCAGAAAAAGCTTTAATTAATTCAACCAAAACATATGATGTTATTTGTCTTTGGCATGTAATTGAACATCTTCCGAATCCATTTGAGGCATTAAGCGCAATGTATTCCAAACTGAACTCAGGGGGTATCATTGTTTTGGCAGCACCAAATCCAAAGGCTTCACAATTTAAAATAATGGGTAAATATTGGCCCCACGTTGATGCCCCACGACATTTATTTTTACTACCCGAAAAGACTATAAGAGGGCATTTGGTTAATTTGGGAATGGATCAGCTTTTATCAACTACCCGTGATTACGGTAGCCTTGCTTGGAATATTTTTGGGTGGGAGTATCTTTTGATGAATTTGAGTAGAGCTAATCTTCCTAGACGATTTCTTGGCAAGCTGGGCAAGCTAATTGGCTGGGGAATGAAATGTGTTGATAGTATTGAAGGAAATGGTAGTGCGTATACCCTAGTTTTCCAAAAAAAATGAGTATCAAATTTTCAGTCTTACTGCCTACAAAGGATAGGGTTGATTTATTAAGACTTGCCTTGAGCACAATCGTTGATCAAAATTATGCGAACTGGGAGGTCATCGTATCTGATAACAACTCGTTAGAAGATGTTAGGTTATGTGTTCAAGATTTTCATGATGATCGTATTATATTAATTAGATCCGAGACATCTATATCAGTTACGGATAATTGGAATTTTGCGCTGAGCAGAGCTACTGGCGACTACATCATTATGCTCGGCGATGATGATGGATTGACTCATAAATATTTTAGCTATCTTGCTAAATTAGTGAGGGAATTTCAAGAGCCAGAATTGCTTTATACGGGCGCTTATCTATTTGCTTACCCTGGAGTATTGCCTGAGCTTAAGGATGGGTTTTTAAGAAGCTATGAAAAAGCAGAAATTTTTAAGAATTCTTCGTCTCCTTTCTTTTTGAGTAAAGAAATTGCAGCAGAGTATGTTGCTTCATCAATGCAGTTCCGGATGAGATTTGATTACAATATGCAGTTCTTTTTAATGAGTTCAAAATTAATTAAGAGACTTCAGGAGAGTGGTCCTCTATTTCAGTCTCCATATCCTGATTATTACCTTAGTAACGTCATGTTTTTAGAGGCGAAAAATATTCTAGTAGTCCCTAAGTGCTTATCAATAATAGGCATTAGCAAGAAATCTTTTGGGTATTACTACTTTAATAATAATGAAAAAGATGGCGATATCTTCTTGCAAAACTTTGAAGAAGATTCAACTAGAAAAAGATTAAAAAATATCATCCTACCTGGGGTGACAATGAATACTTCATGGCTACTATCCATGGAGTTGCTCCTTAATAATGTGGCAAAAAATTATGGACTTTCTGTTTCTTATGAAAGGTACAGAATGATACAAATTATTTCCATTTTTCTGTCCTGCAAATCTATTGGGTTTAAAAATAATAAGGAAAAGCTAAGAGAGCTAAATCAGAAGTCAACAATCTCTGAAAAATTATTATTTATCTATCCACTTTATCTATTTGTAAAAACTGTTACATATTTTCCTAAAAGATTACAGGCTAAGGCCTTTACTTTATTGAGTAAGTTAACTGGGACTCATCATAGCTACGATATTACCGAAATTGGAGTTGGCTTCAGTACAATTCTTGATGCCCGTGATGCTGTGGGTTCAGCCATCTGAGATGCAAAAATTGTGCTTCCCCTTCCGGTCCACAATGTTGAAAGCTTTAATGGCCCCATGGTAGTTCGTCCCAAGATCAGCGTTTGTATACCCGCTTTAATTAAAAAAATATAAATAAGAAAATAAATACTATATTGACTCAGATGAAAAATCCACATCAAACTCAGCCAACTTCGCTAATGGCACTGATCAGTAGCTTGATTAACAATCGTCATCTGATCTATCAAATGACAAAGCGCGAAGTAATAGGGCGCTACAAGGGGTCTCTTTTTGGCATTTTCTGGTCTTTTTTTAATCCCATTTTGATGCTCGCAATTTATACCTTTGTTTTCACGGTTGTTTTTAAAGCCCGGTGGAGTATGGTTAGCAGTGATAGCAAGTGGAATTTTGCGCTAATGATTTTTGTTGGAATGATTGTTTTTGGAGCATTTTCAGAAGCGGTTAATCGTGCCCCAACTATTATTATTAATAACGCAAATTATGTTAAGAAAGTGATATTCCCGCTTGATATATTGCCAGTAATTGGGTTGGGAGCATCTTTATTCCATGCCCTTATAAGTCTATTTGTGTTAGTGGGGACATATGCCGCTCTTAATGGTTATATTAATTGGACGGTTATTTTTATCCCATTAATTTTTTTGCCTCTAGCGCTCCTAACACTTGGAATTTCCTGGCTCTTGGCTTCCCTTGGAGTGTATATGCGTGACGTTGGCCAAACTATAACTATATTAATCTCAATCTTAACATTTCTTTCCCCAGTTTTTTATCCTATTGATGCATTACCGGTGGAGTATCAATCTTGGATGATGATTAATCCACTTAGTTTTATTATCGAGCAGGCTAGAGCCGTTCTAATACTTGGTAAGCTGCCGAACTGGTTTGATTTGATATTGCATACAATTTTTTCATTGTTTGTAACAATGCTGGGATTTTCTTGGTTTCAAAAAACGAGAAAAGGATTTGCAGATGTCCTCTGATGAAATCTCAATTAGAGTAAGCGGTATCGGTAAGCGTTATGAGATCTATAAAAATCCCTTAGATCGCTTAAAGCAATTTCTTTTCCCAAAATTATCACACCTACTTAAAAATCTTCCGATATCTTATTTTGAAGAATTTTGGGCCCTCAAGGATATATGTTTTGAGGTAAAAAAAGGCGAAACAGTAGGAATTATTGGTAGCAATGGTTCTGGTAAATCAACATTATTACAGTTAATTTGTGGAACCTTGAGTCCAACAAATGGAGATATTCAGGTAAATGGAAGGGTTGCGGCGCTACTAGAATTGGGATCTGGCTTCAATCCAGAATTTACTGGGCGCGAGAACGTATATTTAAATGCTGCGATATTGGGATTAACAAAAAGCGAAATTGATCAAAGATTTGATGAAATAACTTCGTTTGCTGACATTGGGAGCTTCATTGACCAACCGGTAAAAATTTATTCCAGCGGCATGTACGTGCGACTTGCATTTGCAGTAATAGCCCATGTTGATGCAGATATATTAGTTATCGATGAGGCGCTTGCTGTTGGTGATATGGTCTTTATACAAAAATGTATGAGATTTATCCGACAATTCCAGAAAAGTGGGACTTTGCTTTTTGTTAGTCATGATGCCGCAGCAATTCAGAGTCTCTGTAGTCGCGGGATTTGGTTAAATAATGGAAGAACTGAACTCATAGGCTCATCAAAAAAAGTTTCAGAATCTTACTTAGAGTATTCATTGCAAAAAATTAGCGGTGAAGAGCAAACTTCTAATTCTAAGGAAGTCAACCCTAATCCACTAAAGATTGATTCGGGTGATGATTTTTCATCCGTGATTAATTATGATGCTGTAAATACAGTCTCGGATAATATCGCCAACGCAAGCGGTTGGAGAACTGGCAAAGCTGAAATTTTGAGCATAAATTTTTCTGAAGTTTCCTCCGGTATGAATAAAGTTTTACAGGGAGGGGAAGTGGTGCGGGTGAGGATACGAGCAAAAGCATACGAAGACTTGCCGAAACCTATTATTGGGTTTGTGTTGCGAGATCGTTTGGGACAAGATTTATTTGGTGAGAATACCCTACCCTTTACGGATATAACAGAGCTGCTAATTAATGGGGGGCAGGAGTTTGAGGGAGTATTTGAATTTATATTGCCAATGTTACCAAATGGACAATACGCATTAATGGCTTCAGTAGCTAATGGCAGCTTATTCGATAATGTGCAACATCATTGGATGAATGATGCTCTGGTTATTAATGTATCTTCAAGCAAAGTTAGATATGGCCTAATAGGTATTCCTTTCAGAAGCGTGGATATGCGGGTAATCCATGGTTAGGAAATTATTTAGCGAAGTCAACGCTGAGCATACCGGCAAGGTATCAGATAAATGGTATTTATATCTGCGAGAGTACGATCGTATATTTAGTCAATTTAAAGAAAGCCCTATTTGCATTTTGGAGGTTGGGATTCAAAATGGCGGGTCACTTGATATTTTGTCAAAGTACTTTATTAGGGCCAAAATAATAGTTGGATGTGACATAAATGAAGACTGTCATCTTCTCAATTATGAAGATGACAGAATAAAAATAGTTGTCGGCGATATAAAGACTCCAAAAACTAGAGAACAGATACTTAGGTCATCTCCAAAATTCGATATTATTATTGACGATGGGTCGCATCTATCAAGCGATATTATTGGCACTTTTCTTCTCTATTTCCCCTATCTCGTTGAAGGTGGAGTCTTCGTTATAGAAGATCTGCATTGCAGTTATTGGAGTACTTTTGAGGGCGGTTTATTTGATCCAAAATCTTCAATAGCATTCTTCAAGACGCTAATAGACCTGATTAATCATGAACACTGGAATGTACCCATTGAGCGCAATGTTTTATTGCAAAAACTCTTAAAAAAATATGGCCGTAATATAAGTTTTGACGCCTTATTCCAAATTCATTCCATAGAGTTTATTAACTCAATGTGTGTTGTACGCAAAAGTCCTCAGGCTGACAATAGGCTTGGCCATAGAGTTATTGTGGGCTCATCTGAATTAGTGTTGCAGGGGCACTTATGCTTAGATAGAAAATTATATGAGTCTGATCTGGTATCTAATGTCCCTTACAGCTCATGGGATTTAAGGGGCACTCCACTAGAAGAGTCATTGCTAGAGAGTGAACAAAAGCTAGCACAGGCCAACCACTCATTGCTAGAGAGTGAACAAAAGCTAGCACAGGCCAACCACTCATTGCTAGAGAGTGAACAAAAGCTGGTACAGGCTAATCAGTTAATTCAAGCTTATCGAGACTCTACAAGCTGGAAAATAACTAGACCCCTAAGGCTTCTTGGCGGGTTAATAAATGGAATTGAATTTTTATGTAAATTTATATTTTTAATTCTGAAAAATTACAATGAGGTTTATGCAATTTTTATTAAAATTAAAAAAAATGGATTTAGATTTTTATATAACAAAGCTAATTCTATTCAAAGCAAAGAATACTCTCGTCAGGTAATGGTAAATCGCGGAATGTCACCTGAATTTTTTGACGCATTACTTTATATTAGTGCCAAAATAATAAAATTTAGGTGGTGGATTGATCGTGATGCTACTCGTAAAGAATGTCTAGAGCGATTTATATCAATTAAACGGGGCGAAATCTGGGGCATCAAAAAAAACTTAGACCCCAACCTTAAGGTTCATATTGACAGCCCCAGCAGAATATTTGAAATTGTTCATGGTGATTTCTTCGTTTCGGGGTGGTCTGTGAATATAAATTCATGTACTGCTGGAAATGTAAGGGCGAGAGTTGGAAATATTCAGTGCCCTCTGGTTCTCGTAGATCGAGAAGATGTGAAAAATGTCTTTTCACCGAACTTCCAATTAAAAGGAGAGCTTGGATTCAAGGCGGCACTGCGACTTTCATTCGGTTTAAATGTATGCTGTATTGAAATCAAAGATATTGATGGAATTTGGAAAACAATCAAGCGAAGTTTTCTTTTACGTGTTCCAAGGTCCTTAGTTATAAGGACTTTGGACTCACATTCTTATGAAGCTTTTCAGGTTCAGGAAATAAAAGATTTAAAGCGGGAGTTGATCGAGTTAACACGGCATATGGACATCATGATCTATAAGCCAATATTTACAGTTGTTATTGATGTTAGGTTTGGCGATCTTGGTTTTAACAATTCCTTAAAATCGATTTTTCAACAAATCTATTCACTGTATGAGATTTATGTCCTGAGTAATGCTGGTATTACTAAATTATCTCCGAATCGGAATTTAGACGAGTTATGCGAAATCTCATTATCTGAATTGCCTGGGGATTTCATGGTTTTTATCTCAAGTGGACAAGAGCTAGCATCTGCTACCTTTTACGAATTTGCAAATGCGATTAACCAAGACCCCGAGCTAGATCTAATTTATGGCGATGAAGACTATCTGCTTAAAACTGGGAAGAGATCTAATCCATTTTGGAAGCCAGACTGGAGCCCAGATTATTTAGAAACTTTTAATTATGTTGGTTTTCCAAGTTGCTATCGGCTTACTTTATTGAGTAATTTTCCACGCCCTATAAATTTATATGATTTAGTATTGCGGTTTACAGAACTTACCTCGAAAATTCGACATATACCTAATATTCTTGGGCATAACAGTTTGCAATTTTCTAAGAAACACTTTTTAACTCCAGATGTGTCTGCTTCTAATTGCATTGCGCTTAAGGGTCGTCTTGAGCGAACGGGGCGTACTGGAATTGTCTCTGAGCATAAAGTCCACAGGGGTTGCTATGAAATATGCTTAAAGATGAGATCTGAGCCACTAATCTCAGTAGTTATTCCAACTGCTGGAAAGATTATTGATATTGGGGGGCGTCGGATTGACCTTATCGTAAATATTGTTAAGCAAATACGCAGTTCAAGCTATAAAAATATTGAAATTATCATTGTTGACAATGGCGATTTAACCCGCAATCAGATCTATCATCTTAAAAATAATAACTGCGTATTAATTAGTTATAAAGAGCCTGTATTTAATATTTCAAAAAAATTAAACCTGGGAGCTTCGGTCGCGAAAGGTCATTTTCTACTTCTGATGAATGATGATATTGAAGTTATATCCCCAGATTGGATCAGTCGCATGGCAGAGCATTTTGAGAAGCCGCATGTTGGTGTTGTTGGTGCAAAGCTCTTGTATCCCAATGAAACAATTCAGCATGTGGGTATTGTTCATAATTACGGTATGCCAGATCACGTTCGTAGACTTTATCCGAAAGAGGATGCCGGATATTTTTTTAGTACATGTGGGGTACATAACTATATGGCGGTTACCGGCGCTGTGATGATGACATTACGGGATATCTATTGGCGGGTTGGGGGGTACAGTGAAGAGCTTGCTGTTAGTTTTAATGATGTTGACTTTTGTCACAAGATTCGAGAATTAGATTTAACAGTTGTCTATGCACCACAGGCAGAATTGATACACATGGAGTCACTTTCTTGTACCCGTTCAATAGCAAATATCAAAGAACTATCTTGGTTTATTACAAGATGGTCCCAAAAGCTAGTATATGACCCTTTTTATAATGAACAATTTTTGTCAGTTGCTCGACCAACATTTGAGCCTTCAATAAATAAGCGCTTATTATGAAGATTCATAAAATAAACATTAGCCAAACGATTGCTGTAGCTTACATTGCACGTGGGGCTGATAAATATTGGCTTATCTCTTGTGAGAGATTTTTAAGGTCCTACATTGAAAATCCTGCCGGCATTAGTCACGCCCTTTATATTATTTTCAAAGGGTTTTCCTCTGCCGAGGATTTGGCGGACGCCAGACTCATTTTTGATTGCGTAAAGTATGTCCCAATCTTTCTAGCTGATGAGAATTTTGATATAGGGGCTTATATAGAATGGGCTAATAGTATTAATGAGGAACTTATCTGCCCATTAAACTCGGGAACTCAAATTCTTTCTCATGACTGGCTTTACAAGTTGGCAATAAATTTATCAGAACCCAATGTGGGGCTAGTAGGAGCAACCGCTTCATATGAAAGTCTGAAAGATTTAAATTCGTTATTTCCCCCATTTAGAAATATCCATATTCGCTCAACTGGCTTTATGATAAAAAGAAAGCTATTTTGTGAGCTTACTCTGAGCATGCCAATGAGATCAAAAATCGATGCTTATCAATTTGAAAGTGGGCGTAAAAGTCTAACCAAAATGGTTGTCGGTAAACGGTTAAATGTACTGTTGGTTGGACGTAATGGACGAGGTTATGCACCAAAAAACTGGATAAATAGCCAAACTTTTAGACAAGGTAGTCAGTCTAATTTGCTTATTGGGGATAATCAAACGCGAAATTATTTGGCCTTGACATGGAGCGAAAAGAGAGACTGTGTTTTAAGAGCTTGGGGTTTAAATCGTTAAAATATATGTTTTTAATTAATAGAATTAAAAACATATATTTTTATGAATATATTTTATTTCTAATGCACGAAATGGATTTTTAATGAAGGCATTAATCTTAGCGGGAGGTTTGGGTACTCGCATTAGCGAAGAATCTCATTCGAAACCAAAGCCTATGATAGAGATTGGTGGTAAACCAATTCTTTGGCACGTAATGAAAATATATTCACATTATGGAATTAACGATTTTATTATTTGTCTTTGCTATAAAGGTTACGTAATAAAAGAGTATTTTTCTAATTATTTCCTTCATATGTCGGATGTGACCTTCTCTATGCGTGAAAATACCACTGAAATACATCAAAAGTTTGCAGAACCCTGGAGGGTCACGCTTGTGGATACCGGCGAAGAAACTATGACTGGTGGCCGTTTAAAACGAGTGCTACCGTACATTGGAGGTAAAACTTTTTGCTTCACCTATGGTGATGGAGTTTCTGATATTGATATTTCGAATTTAATTGCCAAACATAAAGCAAATGGATTGAGCGCAACAGTGACATCAATCCAATCCCCTGGACGCTATGGCGCTTTAAATATTAAACGTTAAGCAAGTGTAATTGAGGCAAAATTTCAGGTAAAAACACCGTTTTTACAAAACGGACGCATTCTCAATTAGATAACTGCAAAGCCTGATGTTGCCGTTCAATAATCGCTATTTCTCTATAGTTTATTGACGTAAAAAAGAGGTCCAAAAGAACCTCTTTTTATAGACTAAAAGTGATCTAAAAATTTGCTAATTTTAATTTAATAGACCGAGGTAAGAGTACTAATACCCTATATCAACCAAGTAATCTACTTCTTATAAATACCAAAATTACTTTTGATTGCTGCTTTTCGCTGGGCTTAATGACTGTATTTGCTTTGACGGTGCCCATTGTATTTTTGGCAATATCTATTAGAGCGCTAACCTTACGCACTGCTGCAATGCCCTGTGCCGCAGCATCCTTCTAGGCATCTTTTGCCAAATGGGGCTATCCCCCTTTACTTCTAAATAGTGCTCTCGAACGGTAATGGGTAATATTCGGTCTTTTCGATAAATCGAGCATTCCACCCATTCTGGCACTCCCTCGATTTGGGTTTCTGCCTGGGTAAAGACAAGCCCATTAAATTGCTCATGGGCATTAAGTAATTTAGAGCACCCCTCAATACTGATAAAAGTTTGCCATCCCCCATCGTCGTATTGGGTAAACCCAATCTCTTCATTTAAGGGATCTAAATGTAAAGCTTGCACCGTGCGTAGTAAAACCAAGATGGTTTTAGCAGGCACTTCAATATGCAGATCAATCCAGGCTTTGAGCTGTTCATTTGCAATACCCAGTCCTTTAGCCGCTTTGCTAATTTCGTGTTCAATGAGGCCATGGAATAACGCTAATGACTGTACGTAGCTGGTTAAAGATTTTTTTGGGCTCTTTATCTTTGGAGCTGGAGGGCTCAAGAAATCTTCTTGCAAATCTAATAATGAAGTGGGCAAGCACTCTTTATCACCAGCATCACTAGCATCATTATGCTGAGCCTCTTGGGTAACAGCTGTTTGCCGCTCTAAAATACTTTTCAGAGTGTGGGTGCGTTTATTGGCCGCTCGTTTCATGATGATTTCTCACACAGGTTTTTCACAACCAGACGTCGGCTGTTTTGCATGGGGGTGCGATAGTTCTCAAATAGGTCTGGATGCTCTTGTTCCATCCTTTTGGCATCTAAGCGATAACTGGTCTTAGGTGCTTTCCAGGTAGCTAAGAGCTGGCCTTGGTAATACAAGCTTTCAGCGTGGCCCATAGCACTCATCAAGCACTGCTTGATATTAGATGCCTCCTCTTCACGCTGGGCAATTTGCGCATTTAAAAACTGCAATTGCTTTGTAGACTCGTACATCGCCATATCGGCTTCTACTCTTTTATCACTCTTTCCCTGACTAAAGAGCAGTTGGCAATCAGATACGCTACTGACTGGTGGTGCAATATCTTTAAGAACATATTCATGCCAAAAGTCATAGGCTTTTTGGATCACGAGTTTTTCAAGATCTTGGTCTCGCATGATTTCATAAATTCGAAACTCATGATTACCAAAAAGTACTGCTAGATCAGTCTGCTCAATTCCAGTAATGGCCATATACCAAGCACACTGTGCTAAATAGCTCATCGGCACTTCATCACTGCCTACTTGCCCCCAATCTGATTTGGCAAATGCATTGGCCGTTTTGCACTCTAAAATTTTGGTGGGTAGCGCTCTTTCTGCGCCCAAAATAAATCGATCAATATGCGCGCACATATAAAAATGCTCTGGGTGGATATGGATCGATTGGTCATGTGCTAACTGCGCATTGGTTGCGCGGGCGTATTCCCTAGCGACAAACTCCTCGGCAAAAGAGCCAAATCGCATGGGTAGCGAATCTTTGCTAGCTACTTCTTTGCCAGTTTTTTCCAGCCAGACTTCTAAAGGGGTGCGGTATTTAGATAGACCCAAAATAGCCCCAATGTCAGATCCACCTATATATTTAGTACGATCTACGCTAAAATCTTGATTAATAAGCATTTTTTATCCTTTATAAACAATAAAAAGTTCTTTAAATAGAACAATTTATTCTATTATAGTAAGAAATTATTGTGATTACAAGTGGTCAAATAAAAGCAGCTAGAGCGCTCATGGGTATGACAGCCAGTCGCTTGGCTGACCTTTCTGGAGTTGCATACACCACTGTTGTTCGACTGGAGTCTTCAGATGGAATACCAGCAGGACAAGTCAAGACGCTTGATTCGGTACAAAAAGCATTGGAAGAGGCCGGCATCGAATTCATTGGAACCCCAGAAAACGCTGCTGGCGTGCGCTGGAAGCCTAAATCCTAAAATTTTGTACTTTTTGTATTGTTTGTAATACAAATGATATAATGAGGCTATTCAATGTTTAAGGACTGCCCAATGGCTGTATCGATCCGTTTGGACCCCGACACTAATGAGCGACTAGAGCAATTGGCTGCCCAAACTGGCCGCTCAAAATCATATTATTTGCGCGAGCTCATTGAAGGGGGTTTGGAGAGTTTGGAAGATTTTTATTTAGCTGATGCCACGATGGAGCGGGTGCGTAAGGGCCAAGAAAAAGTATTGGGCGCTGCGCACGTGAGAGCACAGCTTGACCTGGGGGATTAAGTACACCGAGTCTGCGCTACGCCAACTCAAAAAATTGGATAAACCGATTGCGCGCAAGGTTCTTGATTTTATGGATGGGCGCATTGCGCATATAGAAAATCCGCGCAGTATCGGAAAAAATTTAGTAGGGCCTAAAATGGGATCCTACTGGCGTTATCGTATTGGTGATGTGCGTGTCATTTGCGATATTGAGGATAGTGAGCTTGTGGTTTTGGTCATTGAACTTGGGCATCGTAAAGAGATTTATCGGTAGTTAAAGATAGTAGTTAAAAATAGATTTTTTAAAAGCCTGCAAAGATTTTAAAAATTTTGTAAAATAGCATTAGTAGTAATTTTGTAGAAAACTTCAGACAGAAGTTTGCCACCATAGAAGGCACACAATCTTCCTTGGCGCTATAAGATCTAGCAGTACCCACCTCAAACAGGTGGACCCCTGACAGACAGGGAAAAGGCAACAACGCTCGGACATGAGCGGGTAGTAGGCGCCCCAGACAGATTGGGCGGGTTTTTATCAGCAACCGGATAAAACTTGCAAGAGGACATTCTTGTAACAGTAGGCTTGCAGGGTCCGTGACCCAATTCACGTGTAAATCCATGTTTTAAAACAGCGCTATTGGTGCGTCCATTTTTTGGGCTCGCCTATGGCATTTAAATCTATGAAAGGACCGATATGGTTAAGCAATTTATAAAAGAAGTTAGCAAAGCAATACCCGCAGCAAGTGATGGAGTAAGTGAAGTAGTAAGTGAGGTAGCAAGTCAAGCAGCTAATGAAGGTATGAACGAAGTAGCCGCCCAGGCAGTTGATGGGGCGGTGGATCAAACTTCGCAAGCTAGCAAGCAAGTTGCCAGTTCAGAACAAAGCGTAGAGAGCGATAAAAACCGCAAAGGCAAAGCCCATAGCCAAACGGGGCCTAAAAGCGTGCCAGGTAAAAATAAGTCACGCTGGAATGCAATGGTAGATGGCGCTACCGCCAAAAGTTCGGTCTTGCCCTTTGAAGATGAGCGCGTGTATCGAGCCCATATTAATGCTGTTGAGCAAGCATTATGTCCGGCCAATTACATTGAGCAGCAGATGGTGCGCGAATATGCTGAGGGTCTGTGGCGCATTATTCGCCATGAGAAACGCGGCGCCTATGAGCGTGAGGCAATTTTAAATCACTTAACACCGGCGATGGCGGCGCAATTTTTGGGTTTAGAAGAGGTCTATGTGCGCTGCGCACCTCAGTGGTTAATTGATCCACGGCACCGGATCTCAAGACAACAGCAACAATGGGCCAAGGATGTCCTAGCGCAATACCAGCACTTAATAATGAATGCTAAAGGCATTGCCAACTTTAATATGGTCTGGCGTCAATATCCTCTGCTATTTCTATCAGTTGCTGAGTGGCTGATTGCACAGCATCCCAACGCAACCCCACTCATGACGAGTACAGGTAAGGATGTCAGTTTGGCTTGGCAGCAAAATCCACAAAAGCTTCTAGAATTTATCGAAGAATTTGCCAATCAAACCTACTTTTTTGCTCACTATGAAAACTTTAAGCCCAAGGTGCGAGTCTGGATGGAGTCTTGGTACTTCCTACAAAGAACAGAGTTGCATCGCCTTGAGCGCTCAGAACAATTACTGCTCAAAGAGCGCAATTATGCCTCTAGCATTTTGGAGCGTTTAATGCGTTTTCGTAAAAGCAATGTGTATTTAGAAAGTGTCCCAGCTAGCGTGCGAGCAGGTTTTGTAGAAAACGAAATGACACAAAGTAGATTCAAATCAGTAGCTTGGGATTTTTTGCTGTGCGTGTTTTACCGCTATTTTGGCAGTAAACAGGTCATTTTGCTAATGCGATTTGCCTAATGTTCTTTAACAATTTGAAAATTGATTGTCCTCGCGATCAAAGTGTGTGATCGCGAGGAAAGGGGTATCTACGCCCATGATGTTTAAGGCACCAAGCTTAAAAACAAATACTCAAAAAAGATAATCAGATGCACCACCCCTTGTAAGAGAGTGGTTCTGCCAATAGCTAAGGTTAATGCCCCAATAAAGAAGGACAGGTACATCAAGGTCATATTGAGATTACTAATCCCTAGACTTAAGGGTAGATTAAAGAAGATGGCTATAGCAGCTACTGCTGGAATAGTTAAGCCAATACTGGCTAAAGCTGAGCCTAGCGCTAAATTCAAACTGCTTTGCAGGCGATTGGCTGTTGCTGCTCTGAGGGCTGCAAAGCTTTCTGGCAGGAGTACTAAAAGTGCAATGGCAATACCCACAATCGTTTTAGGTGCCCCTGCTGCTACAACCCCAGCCTCAATAGCAGGACTGAGCATCTTTGCCAGACCGACTACTGCAATCAGGGAAGCAAGGAGTAAAAAGGCACTCACGGTAGTTTTTACATTACTGGGTTTTTGTGCATGAACATGAACATCGGTTTTCTTCTCCTTCTCTTTAGGTAGGTAATAGTCACGATGGCTTACTGTCTGGAAAAATAAAAAAGCAATATACAAAGTAAAAGAGGCAATGCCGGCAAAGGCTAGCTGACTTTTCGTAAAGTCGGGACCAGGAGTGCTGACTGTGACGAGTGGCATCACCAAAATAAAGGTTGCTAGTGCAGTGAGAACAGCGAGCATGGAGTTGGTACCTTCATTACGAAACACCAATTCATGATGCTGCAGGCCACCCACAAAGATACAAAGGCCAATCACGCCATTGATAATGATCATGACAGTAGCAAAGATGGCATCTCTGGCAATAAACTCTGAGCCTTCGTGACCTGCTAGCATCATCGAGATGATGAGTGCCACTTCAATAATCGTCACGCTTAATGCGAGCACTAGGGTACCAAAAGGTTCCCCCGTTCTATGCGCAATCACTTCAGCATGGTGAACTGCAGAAAGAACGGCCCCAATTAACGTGACGCTCATTAAAACAATGAACCAGGTTTGACTTAGAAGATTGGCCATATGCGCACTATTGAGTAATTAGAGTTAAGCTTAGGTCAGTTTAGAAGATTATTGAGAAAAGACGACATCTATGAAAGCAATCATCCTATTTGGCCATGGAGCCCGCGATATTCGCTGGCGTGAGCCATTTGATCGCTTAGCCAGCTTATGGCGCAGCCAGCATGTAGGGGTGCCTGTAGAGCTTGCTTTCTTAGAAATGATGCAGCCTAGCTTAGATGAGGCAGTTGCTGCTCTAGGGGCTCAAGGCGCCACGTACATTACCATCGTGCCGGTCTTTTTTGGTCAGGGTGGCCACCTTCGCAATGACTACCCAGTACTACTTGCCACTTGCCAAGAAAGGTTTCCGAAGATCACCTTAAGCACGACGAGCGCCGTAGGAGAGAATGTGGCTGTTTTGCAAGCTATCGTTGATTTCACAGCTAAGGCTATCTAAATTTTCTGTTGTGTTGCGCTTCACATTTTTGTCTACAGTTCTTAAAGCCTCACCAATCATAATGAGAGCAGGCGAGCTACTATCAAACCATGGATCTGCTTTGCCAGCTGCTAATTCTTGCAAGGTACTTGACCACAAACGTTCTCGTGCAGTAGAGACTGCTTCTAGAATATGCACGGGTGTATTGCCAGTGTGATTTACACTTTGCGCAATGAGTTGCTGCGCAATCTTGGCGCAATCGTTGCGACCCATGTAATACACCAAGGTATCGGCGCTTGGATTACTGATCGGTTGGGCTACCTCAGCTTTACTCTCAGTACTATTTTGTGTTGCTTGTGCCAAGGTGATAAAAGCCACGCTTCTGCTTATTCTGCGCAGTGTTAAGGATTGCTGCAGGCTCGCAGCGCCAGCCAATGCTGCAGTAATACCAGGCACAACTTCTACCGCAATCCCCATTTTTTTAAGCGCCCCAATTTCTTCATCGGCTCTACCAAAGAGCATGGGATCGCCACCCTTAAGACGCACAATTATTTTGTACTGTTTGGCAGCATCAACTAAACGCTTATTAATAAAGTGCTGGACAGAAGACAGTTTGCCGCAGCGTTTGCCAATAGGCACTAAGATTGCTTGTGGGCACAGCGCTAACATCTCAGGCTCTACAAGCGCATCATGAAACACAATATCGGCT
>Ga0114964_10000232_pt1 | contig 42083 bp, 39 predicted proteins | sample C_131016_MF_Meta_FD_92638 | JGI IMG/M metagenome (GOLD analysis project Ga0114964, IMG submission 92638) | Freshwater microbial communities from Lake Croche, Canada to study carbon cycling - C_131016_MF_MetaG | ecosystem: Environmental > Aquatic > Freshwater > Lake | place: Lake Croche, Canada... | reverse complement strand
GTCTTCCGCTGAACAAGTCTTAGTCATTCGCCGTTCCCTCTTTGACGAGTTGGGCGCCTTCCATGGTCTGAACGCCCAGGTCAGCCGTTATCTCCCGATCTTTCTTGAGCCTGGAAACCACTTCTTCGTCGCCCGTGCCGAGGCGGAAGAAGATCCCTCCCTCAAGCAACTCATCCCCTATGTCGTGGTGACCTCTGGTGACAAGATCCTCCACTACCGCCGTGGCAGTGGCTCAGGCGAGACACGACTTCTCAAGAAGGGCTCTGTCGGGATCGGCGGTCACATCAATGATACCGATGGCTTGGGAGAGGCTTTTGACGCACAGGCTTACCAGCGCGCGCTCATGCGTGAGCTTCAGGAGGAGATTGCAATTGCGAGCGCCTTTGTGGAGCGCCCACTGGCGCTGCTCAATGATGACACCAATCCTGTGGGTGCAGTACACCTCGGGATCGTGCACCAGTGTCAGCTCTCGGAGCCGGAAGTGACGGCCAATGAAGAGGCGATCGCAGAACTTGGTTTCCTGACGCTTGAGGAATTAGTGGAGCGTCATGATCAGTTGGAGAGCTGGTCTCAGCTGGTGCTGAAAGGATGGAATGATCTGAAGAGAGTGGGAAAGTAAAAAGTCGGAAGGTGGAAAGGTACGAGGCAGCCTTTTTGTATCTGCACCTTGTTACTTGCACACCTTTTACCTTCATACTCCATCCCGACACACGGGATGATTACCAGTTCTTGATCCAGGTATTGGAGTTTGCTGATCCCCCTGCAGTTGACCAGAGATCGTAATTATTAGTGCCGTTATTGGGTGATCCGTTGGTGTAAATATAGCCGTAGGGGTTTCCGAAGGGGTCGAGTACGCCGCTGGTATTTGTCTCCTTGCTCTTGAACTCAAAGTAGACCTTACCACCGACACTAGAAGGGGGCATCAGGTTGGTGACAAGGTTCAGGCAGTTGTTCGGTGTGCTGTTGCTGGGGTAATCTCCATTGTCCGACTTGTAGCTCTCAAGAGCGGCACCAAGAGCGGCAATTTCGGCCTCGGCGCGGGAACGGGCACTTTTCTTCTGTACGAAGCCGGCCGCCGAAAGGACCAAACTTGCCAGGATGGCAATGATGGCCATGACAACCAGTAATTCAATGAGGGTAAACCCATCGCGGTAAGTTTTTTTCATTGTGAACGCTCGCAGAGGTTATTGCTGCATGCCGCTGATGATACCAATGAGTGGCAGGAAGAGCGCGATGACAATTGAACCCACGACCACGGCTAGGAAGACGATCATGATCGGCTCCATGAGTGAGGTGAGTCCAGCGACGGCGTTATCAACCTCGTCGTCATAGAGATCAGCGACCTTGAGAAGCATCTCCGGGAGTTGACCGGTCTCTTCACCTACATCGACCATGCTGATCACCATGGCTGGGAATACTCCGCTGGCCTCCATCGGGTTGACGATTGATTCGCCCTCTTTCACGGCATCATGAATCTTGGCGATGGCGGTGGATAGGACGGCGTTTCCAGCCGTCTCCTTGGTGATATTGAGGGCCTGGAGGATCGGTACGCCGCTGGTCACCAAGGTGCCGAGTGTGCGGGTGAATCGGGAGATGCCGTTCTTACGGGTGAGGTCACCGAAGAGTGGTGCCTTAAGCATAAACTGGTCGAAGAGGACTGCTCCCTTTGGGGTGGAGACGAGATATTTCATTCCCACGACGATTCCCACGACACCGAGGGCCAGCCAGATGATATTATTTTGGATGCCGCGGCTTGCTCCCACCACGATCTGGGTGAGAAGCGGGAGTGGCTTGCCTCCCAGCATGTCAGCGAAAATCTGCTCGAACTTGGGTACGATGAAAACCAGCAGAAATCCCATGATAATGACGGCGATCACCATGACGATGGCGGGATACATCATGGCGGACTTCACCTTGCCCTTCACTTTCTGGGCCTTTTCTTGGAACTCGGCCAAACGGTTTAGCACGACCTCAAGCACACCACCAAGCTCGCCCGCCTTCACCATGTTCACATAGAGCTTGTTAAAGATCCTAGGGTGACCCGCAAGACCATCACTGAAGGTTCCGCCACCCTGTACCGCCTCGGCAAGCTGGGTGATGGTTTTCTTAAGGACCGGATCGGGTTCTTGTTTGCCCAGCACAGTGAGTCCGCGGAGAAGGGGAAGGCCTGCATCGATGAGCGTGGCCAATTGGCGGGTGAAGACCATGAGGGTCTTGCCTTTGATCGTCTTCTTCTCCAGAAAAGGGATATTTAGTTTTATCTCTTTGGAGCCACCGCGCTTGGTCCCAGTTTTTTTGCCCTTGATGGCGGTAGCATCGCCTTGAGCCTGCTCCTTAACGCTGGTCGGGAAGAGCCCCCTCTTTCGCAGAGCGTTGACCGCTTCAGCTTGGCTAACTGCTTCGATAGAAGCACTGAGCTGCTGCCCTTGGGCATCTAAGGCAATATATGTAAAGGAGGGCATCTCTTGAAATTACTTGATTGGAAAGATTGGTGTCGAGCCTGAGCGGGGTGAATTTAATTTAAAATCTTTTACTCACTCCACCTAGTTCCCTTGAAGGTAGGGGTTGTTTGCTTTCTCCGCCTCGATCGTCGTGTGGGGACCATGTCCAGGGAAGACAAGCGTCGCCTCGGGAAGTGGTAGTAATTTTGTGTGAATCCCGCCAAGGAGAAGGTCTCTGTCTCCGCCTGGCAGGTCCCAACGGCCGACACCTCCAGCAAACAAGACATCACCACCGAAGAGGTGCCCGGAGGAGGAATCATAAACACAGACGCTTCCCGGGCAGTGACCGGGGACCTCATGGATGTCGAAATGTTGCCCCATCAAGGACTGCCCATTGCCCTCCTTAAGGAGAATGTCGGCCTTCACTGGTCTGACCTCGAGGTCGATCCCAAAGCGTCGCAGGAGATTCTTATCAGCCATCATTTCCTCTGTGATTGGGTGCATGGCTACCATGCATTTGTGCTGAGCAACGATCTCGGCGGCATCCCAGACGTGGTCGTAGTGGCCGTGGGTCAGAAGGAGAAGATTGATCTGGTGGTTGCGGAATGCCTCGGCGGCGCCCTCCGGTGCATCAATCAGGATGTTCCCCTCTGGGCAACTGATCAGGTAAGAATTCGTTTCAAGGCCACCTCCTGTGAACATTTTAGGGGGGGGGGATGTCTTATTCTTGCTCATTTCATCATGTTTGCTTTTCCCCCATCTCTCTGCAACGGTTCTCTTACATGACCCGATCCTTTTTGAAGTTCTTAGTAGTACCCTTGATTTGCTGGGTTTGCGTCGGCTTTGCCGACGCCGCTAATTCCACCAACACGGCCACAACCGACATGGCTCCGGTTGCGGCTACCGTGGCCAGAATGCTGGAGCAGGGGCACTATCTTCACCCGCTGTCTCTTTCCGAAAAAAATCCTCCCCGATTGGAGTCTGAACCTGCGCAGTCAATGTCGGAGCGCGTGCTGAAAAACTATTTTCAGATGCTGGACTACACTCACCTCTACTTCACCAAGGGTGATGTGGATGAGTTCACGGAGCGTTTTTCTCCCACCCTATCCGCTGACACCCTTCACGGCGATCTCACCGCTCCCCGAGAGATATTCACACGCTTCCGCCAGCGTGTCGAAGAACGTGTTGCCAAGAACAAGGCATTGGCGTCCGCTCATCATGATTTCACGAGCGATAAGACAGTTCAGATTGACCGTAAGAAGGCCCCCTGGCCATCCGATCTCGACGAATCTGACAAACTCTGGGCCGATAGGATAGAGGCTGAACTTCTCCAGGAAAACCTAAACGAGCATCCCCTGAATCCCCCTGATAAGGTGGTGACCAAGCGTTACGAACAGTTCCGCAAGAGCGTTAACGAACAGAGCGATGAAGATGTGGTCAAGACCTTCCTCGTTGCTCTCTCGCAAAGCTACGACCCGCATTCTGAGTACATGAGTCCCTCTGACATGGAGAACTTCAATATCCAGATGAGGCTCTCCCTTGTCGGGATCGGTGCGGTTCTCAGGACTGACGATGGGTATGCCAAGATTGTCGAAGTGGTACCCGGAGGGCCCGCCGACAAGGATGGGCGTCTCAAGGCCAATGACAGGATCGCTGCCGTGGCTCAGGGAAAAGCCCCCTTTGAGGATGTCGTCGACATGAAGCTCGACAAGGTGGTGGAAAAGATCCGCGGTTCCAAAGGGAGTCAGGTGCGTCTCCAGGTGATTCCTGCCACTGCCACTGATCCCTCCAAGAGAAGCGTTATTGAGATCACCCGTGAAGAGGTGAAACTCAAAGAGTCTGAAGCCAAAGGTGAGGTGATCGACTCCAAGAATGCTGATGGGAAGAGCGTAAAGCTCGGCTGGCTAACGGTCCCTTCGTTCTACGCCGAGATGGATCGCCATGGTGAGGCCGATGCCAAGAGTACGACCAAGGATGTGCGCCGCATCGTCGAGCGGATGAAAAAAGAGGGCATCGAAGGGCTTGTGATTGATCTTCGCCGTGATGGTGGAGGCTCGCTTGAGGAAGCCATTAATCTAACCGGGCTCTTTGTCGGGCCCGGGCCGGTTGTTCAGGCCAAGGACTCCAATGGCAAGGTCTCCGTTGCCAAGGACTCTGAAAGTGCCCCATTTTATTCAGGCCCCATCGTGGTCTTGATCAATAGGCTCAGTGCTTCTGCTAGCGAGATCTTTGCTGCCGCGCTTCAGGACTATGGACGAGCCGTCATCGTGGGTGATGAGAGGAGTTTTGGAAAGGGAACAGTTCAGACCTTACTTGATGTCGGCAAGTTCATGCCGCTCTTCCATGATCAGGGCTCCAAGGCCGGATCATTGAAGCTGACTATCCAAAAGTTCTACCGCGTCTCCGGTGGCTCCACGCAACACCGTGGTGTCCTTTCCGACATCGTTATTCCATCCCCTACTGATACGTCTGAGATCGGGGAGAGTGCTCTGCCCAATCCGCTTGCTTACGATGAGGTTGATCCTCAACCAGTGAAGAAGTTCAGCTTCACCTCACCGTTCATCGACACACTCAAGCATCGGTCAGAAGAGCGTGTCGCGAAGGACCCTGAGTTTGCCTACATCAACGAGGATATGAAACGGTTCAGAGAGCGCCTCGACCTCAATCAACTCTCCCTCAACCAAGCCGTTCGTAAGCGTGAACTCGCTCAAGACAAAAGCCGCAAAGAAGAGCGGAAGATCTTGAGGAAGACGAACCATGTCCAGGAGCCACCTGCCTACGAGGTGACGTTGGACACAGTCGATCAGGCCACACTTCCGAAGGTTACGGTGAAAAAGAAACCAGCCAAAGAGAAGGTCGCCAAAGATCCTGATGCTGAAGAAGACGAGGTTGATGCCGTCGGCACGCCTGACCCAGTAAAGCATGAGGCCCTTCGCATTCTTCAGGACCTCACTTCGGAATTCAATAGTCTCCGCACCGTCAAAACTAGCCAGACTGAGGGGGCCTGATTATTCGGAACATCTCTAGGGAACCGCTGATTTAATCCCATGATGGCCGCTGAATGGCAGTTGCTGATTTTTGAAGGCGCAATTGCTGGGCAACACGGAGCGACGGGAGCGGTTTGGGTAGATTTGCCGTAGATAAACCCGACAGGGCGAGCCGAGCGGGAGCGAGCGAGTCAATACCCGCAGCGGTCTCGCCCGAGCGAGTAACGCCACAACATCGAGTGTCGGGAGACACGATGTGGCCTGCGAAGCAGTCCGAAGGACGAACCAAACACCCAGGAGGGTGTGCGGAGATCCAAGCCAAAGGCCACAAAGCCTTTGGTTTCGTGGCGTGGCACGGGGCAGACTGTGTTGCCTTGGCACTATGCTAGCCCGGCCGTTGCTTCGCTTCTGTTACGGCAGCCCACTGCGGGGACGCTCGAGCCAAGCCGCCTTGCCCGCAGTCCATTGGCTAGCCCGGTCGTTGCTTCGCATCCGCTACGGCTTACCGCAACAGCCTCTGTGCGATTATATCAGCGGTTCCCTAGTCGATTGTTGAAGCCGGTTCCATGGGGGCAATCATGAACGGTTTCCATGATTTGAACTGAACTCTCTGATCAGCAGAGTGATTGACACTCACGCCATGGGGTTATAACTTTTGTTCCTCTTTTTCACCGTGAGCGACACTTCTCCCCCCAACGACCCTTTACCAGCTCCTACGGGAGGCCCTGTTAAGCTGCCGCCGCTTAAGTTGCCCCCCAAGCCGGTGCCTGCAACTACATCTCCTGCTTCGCCTGCTGGAGTTGTCCCTAGTCCAGGAACAACTCTCCCCTCGAAATCACCTCTGCCCCCGATGCCTGGAGCTGCACAGCCCTCCGCTGGCTTGACGCATCCTCCGAGTGGCCTTGCCCCGCTCAGGCCCCCCTCTGGATCCAAGCCCCCTGAAGCAGTGCCACCACTTGCAGCAATGCCGCCGGCATCAGTTGCGCCCGCTAAAGCCTCGCTGCCTACCAAGGCTCCAGCCCCTCCCTCTGCAGTGCCTCCTGCATCGGTTGTTCCGCCAAAGCCTCTTGCCGCTGTCATTCCCGGAGCCCCCCCATTTTCCCCCGCACCGCCACCTGCTTCGGCATCCCCGGCATTGAAAGGGATTACCGCTGTTCCAGCAGTAGTAACTGCAACAGCATCAGGAACTGCATCTACTCCGCTTAAGCCCGTGGCTGTCGCCCAGCCTATTTCAGCAAAGCCAATGCCTCAGGCTACCATCAAGCTTCAGGTTGCACCAAAGCCTGCAGCCGCAGCTCGCAAGTCTGAGGAGGGTGCCGTCAAGCCCGCTGACTCTTCCCTCAAGATGACCGAAACGGCAAGTGTGAGTTCGATATCCAATGCCGCAGTCATTACCCCTGATGCGGAGGGTGGCTATGCGGCACCCGAGGTGCCTCTCCCCATTGCCATTGCCGCAGCTGCGCTGGCCTTTGGTGCGGTTGCGATCCAGGTCTGGACTTTTATTTCTTAGTCAATTTTTAAACAACATACCAACCAATTACTACCATGGCCTCCGAACTTGTCCTTGAATTGAATGACGCCTCTTTTGACCAGACCGTTGCATCTTCTCCCGTTTTGCTCGTCGATTTCTGGGCTCCTTGGTGTGGGCCTTGCCGCATGATTGCGCCGGTGATTGAGGAACTTGCCAAGGAGTTGGCCGGTAAGGTCACGGTTGCCAAGGTCAATGTGGATGACGCAGCGGGAGTGGCTGGTGCACACAACATCACGGCAATCCCGACGCTAATGATTTTCAGGAATGGTGTCCTTGCCGAGCGCATGACCGGTCTTTCCTCCAAGGCTGCGCTTCTCGAGAAGCTTCGGTAGTCCTGGGCACAGGGCCTATCACGTCTCGCGTGACGGATTCAGCCGCAACGCCGCGTTCTTTGGGTTATTCCATGCCTGCGGAGTGGGAGCCGCACGAGGCTACGTGGATTTCTTGGCCACATCGTGAGGGTCAGAGCTTCCCCGAAAGCTATGACAGGGTGGTTCCGGCGCTGCTCAAGATGGCTGCTGCCATCGCTGCTTCTGAAATTCTCCGGGTTAATGTTTCTAGCACAGAGCAGGAAAAAGAGGTTCGTTCGCTACTCTCAAGTGTTGCGCCCATAGAGCGCGTGGAGTTTCACGGGAATCCCAGCAACGAACCTTGGTGTCGCGATCACGGACCCATCTTTGTGACGCGTGTCGATGATCCGCGCCTCGCCGTGAACGACTTCGGGTATAACGCCTGGGGAGGGAAGTACCCCCCCTTCGATTCTGATGACGTGATCCCTACCAGGATTGCACGCCACCTCGGGCTGCCTCTTTTTGAGCCACCTTTCATCCTTGAGGGGGGATCAGTGGATCCAAATGGTGCCGGCACCCTACTAACTACGGAATCATGCCTCCTGAATCAGAATCGTAATCCTTCGATGTCGCGTGATCAGATCGAGCAGGGGCTGCGGGATTTCCTAGGGGTCGAGCAGATCCTCTGGCTCGGAGATGGCATTGAAGGTGATGATACCGACGGCCACGTTGATGACATCACTCGCTTTGTCTCCCGTGACACCGTGGTGACCGTGGTGGAGCCCAATCAGGCTGATCCAAATCACGCGCCATTGCGCGAGAATCTTGAGCGGCTCAGGGGGATGCGACTCGCCGATGGATTGCCCCTGAAGGTGATTGAGATGCCGATGCCCCCGCGGATTGACCGTGAAGGAATAAGACTGCCAGCCAGCCATGCCAACTTCTACATCACCAACGAATCGGTGCTGATGCCAGCCTTTGGCGGAGATTCCGATGTGGAGGCCGTGGAGATCCTCGCGGAGCTCTTCCCGAGCAGAATGATCCGACCGATCGACTGCACCGAGCTCATCTGGGGACTGGGAGCCTTCCATTGCCTCACCCAGCAGCAACCGGCCGTTTTGTAAGCGATTCGAGTGTGTCAAAAATGTGAGGGATGGAGGCTTGCAAAAGCCGAGAGAGCCGTTTGTTCTAAGTGCCTGTTTTTATGAATAACACAATCCTCCAACTTGCAGCCCGTGATGCCCGCGGTATTGCCATTGACGCCGTCACCGCCTGCAAGTCAGGCCATCTTGGCCTGCCTCTGGGATCTGCTGACATCGGAGCCGTGCTCTTCGGCGAGGCTCTTCATCTCGACCCCGCGAATCCCCGCTGGCTAAACCGAGACCGCTTCATTCTATCCGCCGGTCACGGCAGCATGTTCCTTTACACATGGCTTCATCTCGCTGGATTTGACATCCCGCTCGATCAGGTCAAAAAGTTCCGCCAACTCCACAGTATCACGCCTGGGCATCCCGAGTTCCATGAGACCCCCGGCGTCGAGGCAACCACCGGCCCTCTTGGACAGGGTGTCGCTAATGGTGTCGGCTACGCAATGTCCCAAAAGATGGCCGCCGCCCGCTTCAACACCCCCAATCACACCATCCTCAACAACCATGTCGTGGTTCTCTGCGGAGATGGATGCCTTCAGGAGGGCGTTTCTGGTGAGGCCTCCTCACTGGCTGGTCACCTTGGCCTTGATAACCTGATCCTCTTCTTTGATGCCAACAACGTGACCCTTGACGCCATGCTCAACGTGAGCCAGAGCGAGGATGTTGCGTCCCGTTACAAGGCCTATGGCTGGGACGTTCAGGAGATCGACGGTCACAACATGGATGAAATCCTTGCTGCCTTTAACAAAGCCAAGGCGACCAAGGGTAAGCCTCACATGATCATGTGCCGCACCATGATCGGCAAGGGGATCCCGCAGGTTGAGGGAACCAACAAGGCTCACGGCGAGGCTGGCGTGAAGTTTGCCGATGAGGCCCGCAAGGGGCTCGGTTTGCCTGATGAGAAGTTCTTCGTCTCCCCCGAGGTCACCGCTTACTTCGCTGAACTGAAGACCAAGCGTGCCGCAGCGCATGCCGCTTGGGAGAAGGAGTTTGCCGCATGGCGTTCTTCCAATCAGGAGCTTGCAGCGCTACTTGACGCTGGCATCGAACAGAAGGTCCCCGATCTCCTTTCACTTATCCCTGCCTTCAAGCCGGATGAGACCATTGCGACGCGTAAGGCTGGAAGCATTGTCCTTCAGCCAATCTCCAAGGCCATGCCTCTCCTCGTGAGCGGCAGCGCCGATCTCTTTGGCTCCACCCTCAACTACATCGAAGGGGGAGGTGACTTCACCCGCGAGAACAACGAAGGTCGCAATCTTCACTTCGGCATCCGCGAGCACGCCATGTGCGCGATCATGAACGGCTACGCCTACGACGGCATCTTCCGCATCGCCGGCGCCACCTTCCTCGTTTTCAGCGACTATGGTCGTCCCTCCATCCGAGTGGCAGCTCTCTCGAAGCTTCCGACCACCTACATCTTTACCCACGACTCCGTGGCGGTTGGAGAGGATGGCCCTACCCATGAGCCTGTCGAGACAGTGGCAGCCCTCCGTACTATTCCAGGTCTGGATGTGATCCGTCCTGCCGATCCTGAGGAGACTGTTGGAGCTTTTGCCGCCGCCATGGAGCACACCGATGGCCCTACACTACTCTCCCTCTGCCGGCAGAATGTTCCGAATCTCAGCGAGATCCCCGTTGATGTCCGCCGTAACGGCGTCTTCAAGGGTGGTTACATTGCCCGCAAGGAGACTGCCCCCCTTGAGGTTATCATCCTCTCCAGCGGCAGTGAGTTGAGTCTCGCTCTTGAGGCTGCCACCACACTTGGAGCTGGTGCCCGTGTTGTTTCCATGCCATGCATGGAGCGCTTCGAGCGACAGAGTGCCGCTTACCGCGAGGAGGTACTTCCCTCGGGCTGCCGCAAGCGTGTCTCCATCGAGGCTGGTATCTCCGAGCCTTGGTTCCGTTATGTCGGACTTGATGGCAAGACGGTCGCCATCGACCGCTTCGGCCTGAGCGCTCCGGGAGCCACCGTACTCAAGGAACTTGGCATGACTGCGGAGAACGTGGTCAAGACAGCCCAGTCTCTCTAATCAAAAACTTCACAAAAGCCCCCACGGAGCGATCCGCGGGGGCTTTTTTGTTCCCGGGGACTCCCATTGATCAGCATGACGCCACTTGCAGGATTTCACGTTTCAGGTTTCACGTTTCAGGTTTCATCCCGTAGCATTTCCCCGTGCTCACCACTCCCTGGTTCCAGTTCAGTCTGCCTGACTTCCAGTACGCCTTCTTGAGCATTTTGCTGGAGGGGATTCCCTTCCTGCTGGGAGGAGCCATCCTCTCCGGTTTGCTGGAGGAGTTTCTCCCCCAGTCCTTGATGACGCGACTTTTGCCCAAGAATCCCCGGACAGCGGTTCTTGTCAGCGGGCTCCTCGGAGTGATCTTTCCTGTCTGCGAGTGCGGTATCGTTCCCGTGGTGCGCCGCCTCATGCGCAAGGGCCTTCCCGTCTCCTGCGGCGTCACCTACATGCTCTCAGCTCCCATTGTGAATCCTCTGGTCGTCCTGAGTACTCTGGCTGCCTTCCGCGGGCAGGGGGCCTGGGAGATGACGATCCTGCGCTTTGGTCTGGGACTCTTCGTGGCCCTTCTTGCCGGGTGGGTGGTCAGCTACTTCGCCCCCTATTCGATTTTACGACCGGGTCTCTTCGCTCCGGAAGAGGATCACCATCATCATGGAGGCTCCGGTGCTCCTCTGGATCGTCTCCAGAATGCGGCCATGGTCGCCACGCGTGACTTCCTGGATGTCTCCGTCTACTTCGTCATCGGTGCGGCTGCGGCCTCTCTCTTCAGCACTGCCGTCAATCAGGAGATCATCCTCCCTCTCGCGGCGAATCCCCCCCTTGCCATTGCCTCCCTCATGGGGTTGGCCACTGTCCTCTCGGTCTGCAGCACCACCGATGCCTTCATCGCAGCGACACTCACTACCTTCCCGATGGCGGCCAAGCTGGCGTTCCTGGTCTTCGGCCCCATGCTCGACCTGAAGCTTCTCTTCCTCTACGGAGCGGCCTTTTCCAAACGGTTCATCATCCTGCTCGCCCTCGGCTTGTTTGTGGTGATCGGCCTGCTCTGCTGGAGGCTGGCCTTGCTGAATCTGGCGTGGTGATGCACTCATTCCGATGAAGAGACTCCGTGATTCCCTGATGCTGGCTCTCTGGGGGGGCTTTGTGCTCTGGCTCTCCTTCACGGGTCAGCTCTCCACCTACCTTCATCCCTCGCTGCAGCCCTACACCACCGCAGCTGGAGTGATCCTGCTGGTGCTTGCTGCCTTTGCTGTGCGTGCTCTCCTGGTGACTCCTCGGATGCATCACGAGTGCTGCCACGGCCATCATGATCACGCGGATCATCCTCATGATGGGCAGGCTGGGGATCCCGCCCACGCCGGGCACGATGCAGGTCATCTGCATGGAGAGGATGAGTCGGGCTGGCTCGTGTTGCTCTTCAAGACGCTTCTCCTCCTGTTGCCCCTTGGCATCATCCTCTGTGGGCAGGGCACCAAGTTCACGATGACCACCGTCCAGAACCGCGGAGTGGTGGATGATCTCCTGAGACTCCCCTCGGCCAAAGTGTCAGCCGCTTCTGCTGCAGCCACAGCCTCTTCGACCGCTAGCGTTGCTGCAACTTCCACACCCCAAGGGGCCTCCTCTGGAGCCATGCCTGTTCAGATCATCGACATGCTCTACGCTGTCCAGATGCCCTCCTACCGAGAAGAGTTTGAGGGGAAGGAGGTCGAGTTGATCGGTCAGTATGTCCCCCTGACGACGGGGAATCCCAAGGGGGACCGCTTCCAGGCCATCCGGATGTTCATGACCTGCTGCGCCGCGGATGCCAAACCGGTTGGGGTCACCATCCAGTACCCTCCCGGTGTCCCTCCGCTCAAGGTGCCTGAAATGGGCTGGGTCAAGATCATCGGGAAACCTGTTTTCCCCATGGAGGGTGGTCGTCGCACCGCGATCATCGAAGCAACCAAGGTTGAAGAATGCGCCGCTCCCTCCGAACCATTTGTCTACTAGGAGTCCTCGCGGCTCAGCTTCCGGCAGAGCTACACTCAGCCGAAGTGACAGGCTGGCGCACTGCCCTGCCGGGATGGAAGTACGAGTTTCCACGGGATCACGGCCCGCACCGTCAGTTCAAGACCGAGTGGTGGTACGCCACAGGGACTCTGGCCGACGCCGAGGGGCACGAGTACGGCTTTCAGCTCACCTTCTTCCGCGAGGGGATCAATCCCGGGGAAAAACCACCCGGATCCTCCCGTTTCCGCGTCAGGGAACTTCCCTTCGCCCATTTTGCTTTCACCGACGTCTCGGGCAAGAGCTTCCGCTATTTCCAGCGTTCCTCCAGGGCAGCCTTCGGCGAGGCTGGCTTTGGCATCCCGAGTGAGAAGGATCCCCGCATGGCTTGGATGGAGGACTGGGTGCTGGAGCAGGATGAAAATGGAACACTCCGTTTAAAGGCGCAAGCTTCTGACAAGAACGGGGGGAGGGGTATCGACCTCACTCTCATTCAGGAGAGAGAACCCCTTATCCATGGATCCGGTGGGATCAGCCCCAAGTCGGCCAAGCCGGGCCATGCCTCCCATTACTACTCACTGACCCGCTTGAAGGCATCGGGGAGCGTCCAGGTCAATGGGAAGAGCCGTCCCGTGACGGGGCTAGTCTGGTTTGACCATGAGTGGGCCACCAACTCGCTTGATTCCGGAGAGGCTGGATGGGACTGGTCAGGCCTGCATCTGAGCAACGGGGATGATCTCATGCTCTTCCGGATCCGTGACAAGGAAGGGAAGACGGTTTTTGTTTCCGGCACTTTGAGGACGGCAAGCGGATCGGTGCGCCAGATCCCGGATCTGGAGTTGACTCCCCACGGGACGTGGAAGAGCCCTCACACGGGAGGTTCTTATCCTGCCGGATGCGAGGTCCGGATTCCCTCGATGGATCTCACCCTCGACCTGAATCCCAAGCTCGCCGATCAGGAACTGGTCCTGGCTCCCTTCGCCTACTGGGAGGGTGCGGTGAAAGGGGAGGGGCTCATCAAGGGGCTTCCAGTCACAGCAGAAGGATATCTCGAGATGACCGGGTACGGAGGGAAGGTGATCGGGGTGAAGGAAAAATGATTCTAAGATGCTGCGTAGATTCTGATGTCAGGAAGGTTTCGGTAGTTTCCAGCTAGATCCAAACCGTAACCGATGACGAAGGTGTCTGGGATATCAAAGCCGATGTAGTCGGCGACTAGATGTTTGGCATACTCCTTCCGAAGAAGCACGCAGGTGCGGACGCTCTTGGCACCGGCTTCCAAGAGGTGAGAGCGGAGTGTCTGCAAGGTTTTGCCGGTATCGAGGATGTCATCGATGAGGAGGCATTCCTTACCTGAGACTCCTTCGGGGATACCGAGTGGAATCTCGATTTTCCCTGAGCTGGTAGTGGCGTTGCCATAGCTGGAGGCTTTTATGGGGCAGAGGGTCTGGGGAAGTGAGATCCCGCGCATGAGATCTGCGGCGAAGATCATCCCCCCATCCATGACCGGGACGATGCAGAGATTGGCTCCCTGAAGGTCACGGTTGATTTCCGATCCGAGTTCGGCGACGCGAAGGGCGATTGTTTCCCGGTCCAGGAGGATCTCGAAATGCTCTGGGTTCATTGACGTGGAATGCTAGAGAGTCACCATAGTTTATTCCGTCGGATCGATATCGCCGATCGTACGAATTCCCTTTTTTGAAAGCTCGAAGAGCTCGGTAGAGAGAGGCTGCGGTGAGATAAGGTAGTCGTCACGGATAGTACCTGCCATGGCTTGGAGTTGGTTTGCGAGCTTTGGAAAAATGTAGATTTTGTTGCGAGCTGGAATGGCAATGATCACCTCCGGTCCGAAGATGGCACTGAAGTGTTTCAGGAATCCGGGAAGAAGGATGCATGAGGCAGTAAGGGGATCGTCGGTTGAGATGACTGCCATCTGGATGACCCCATGGCTGTCGCGAATCATCGCAGGGTTCAGGGTGGCTAGAAGCAGGGAGGAGCGTTCCTGAGTTTTCTTGAGATAATGATACCAATCCCCGGAGAACAAGGTTCCAGGGGTGGTGAGGGGATGGAATCTGTTCGCCTGATCGATTGTGGCTGGGAAGAGGAGTGTCTTCTTAGAGCCAGGGAGGAAGCGGGACACAGGAGGACGCTCAAAGGATCCCCCTAAAAGGAGTCCAGGGGTAGGCTCATCGCTAGCCTTCAGTGAACAGATCGAAGTCTGAGTCAGAAGTGCAAATAAGATCAGCGGGAACATCCAAGAGTACGGCTGGTCTTTCCGTGCCATCGTGCGTAGAAGGTGTGTTGTCATGATCACATTTGTAGAAGGGACTCTGGAGGATGTGCTGCCGACCATGATCGTCGTGAACGCGGGCGGTATCGGCTATCAGATTCTCATCCCGCTTTCGAGTTACAACAAGCTCTCCGCCCTCGGTTCACGTCTGAGGGTTCTCACCCACCATCACGTGCGCGAGGATGCCCAGATCCTGTACGGTTTCTCTTCAGCCGAGGAGAGGGATCTTTTCCGACTATTGCTGGCCCATGTCACTGGGGTCGGACCGAAGCTTGCCCTGGCCATCCTGAGCGGGATGTCCGTGGATCAGTTCAAGGGGGCCGTGGTGACCTCCGATATCGCTTCGATTTCCAAGATCTCCGGAGTTGGGAAGAAAACCGCAGAGCGTGTTGTCCTTGAGCTGAAGGACAAACTGGGAGTTGCCGCCGAGTGGGAGGCAGCTAGCCGTGAGAATGCGCCCTCGGGTATCGAGCGCCATCTCCATGATGCCGTGCTTGCCTTGATCTCGCTTGGTTACAAGCAGGTCGATGCACACAAAGCGGTGAAGTCCGTGCTGCCAAAGCTGCCTGCCGAGGCTTCTGCCGAGGATGCGGTCAGGGAGGCGTTGAAGCACCTGCTTTCGTGAAGATCCCAGACCCTTTGAACCCCTCACCAGAGCCAGTCGCTCCATCCCTTGAGGAACTCAAAGGACGGGTCCCTGAAGGGGAGCTCTTTGCAGGAAAGGAGTGGCGCTGGTCGCCATCGCCCTACCGTCTGCCTCCCCGACTCGCTAAGGAGCTTGATTCAATGGGACATCGCCTCCTCCAGTTTGCAGAGGCTTGCGACTTGCTCTACCGCCAAAGCGTTGACGGCCGTCAGCCTGCGTGGATTGCAGAACTGCTGGACCAGGGAAAGCCATCCGAAGTTGTGGCACTAGGGCGTGATCCTGCTTTCCGAGGTCAGATCGCCCGCGTATTCAGACCCGATCTGATCCTCGCTGAAGAGGGCTTCTCCATCTGTGAACTGGATCAGATTCCCGGCGGAATCGGACTGACCGCTTGGTTGAATGAGATCTATTCTGAATTTGGTTTCGACGTGCTGGGTGGAGCCGAAGGAATGCTCAAGGGATTCGCCTCCGTGCTTCCAGGGGGGGAGATTATCATTTCCGAGGAGGCCTCCACTTACAGACCCGAAATGGAGTGGTTGGCGGCACGTCTTTCCCGAATGAATCCGACATCTCACTGGAGAGTCTCGGATGACAGGGAGCGCGAATCGTGGAGCGGGCACCTCTATCGTTTCTTTGAGATGTTCGACCTGCCACAGGTTCCCTGTTCCGGTGGGCTTTTCCGGGCAGCCACCGCCGGATCAGTCAGCGTAACGCCCCCTCCCAAGGCGCAGCTTGAGGAAAAACTCTGGATGGCCCTTTTCTGGATGCCTTCGCTCAGGGACTTCTGGCTCCGCCAACTTGGTGAGCGGGGAGTGCAGGCACTTCAGCGCTGGATTCCCTACACGTGGATCTTGGACCCGACCCCACTCCCACACAACGCCGTCTATCCCCGCTTGGAGATCCAGGACTGGAACCATCTCGGCTGCTTCAGCCAGAAGGAACGGGATCTCATCATCAAGATCAGCGGCTTTGACGGGCGTGCCTGGGGAGCCAGGGGTGTTTCCCTTGGGGCCGATCTTTCACGCACAGATTGGGAAGCCGCCATTGGAAATGCCCTGCGTGAGTTTCCTGAGCATCCCTACATTCTCCAGGCCTTCCGACATTCCGTACTCACCGACCAGCCTTACTATGCTGCCGATGGCAGCTTGCTTTCAATGAAAGGGCGAGCTCGCCTCAGTCCCTACTTCTTTGTCGATGGGGGGAAGGCAACCCTGGGTGGTGTTCTTTCCACGGTCTGTCCAGCCGATAAGAAAATCCTCCATGGAATGAGCGAAGCCGTGATGGTGCCTGTCGTAGCTGGCTGACTCGTAAGATAATCCTTCTGCTTATAGACGCCTAGAGGCGTCCCCTGACATCGTCTTCCTATGCGGGCATTGCTCCATGGTCACACTGCAGGGGGTTCGAGGAATCCCGAGGCATGTTCCCGTTTTCGGGGAGGGAGGAGGCAATCCATGGCCCTTCTCGATCCCATCCTGAAGCCGCTGATCCGATCCGGATCTCTGAGGGTGATCGACTGGAAGGGGGCCTCCACCGACTACGGCGATGGCTCAGGCAAGGGGGTTGCCATTCGGATTCATGATCGGGCAACTGCTTGGAGGCTGCTCCTCAATCCCCAAATGGAGGGAGGGGAGGCCTACATGCAGGGGCGTCTGACGATCGAGGAGGGGACGCTTTATGACTTTTTGGATCTCCTCTTCCGGAGTCTCGGACTCCGCCTGATGTCCTACCCCTTGAGTGGAGTGACCGAACGGATCCGGGGTCTGATGCGACGATTCAGGCAGTTCAATCCCGCCTCGCGCTCACGGAGTAACGTGGCGCATCACTACGATCTTTCCGATATGCTCTACGATCAGTTCCTGGATGTCGATCGGCAGTACTCCTGCGGCTACTTCCTCACGGAGGATGACACCCTCGAGCAGGCCCAGGCCCAGAAGAAGAGGCACCTCGCGGCGAAACTACTCCTCAAGGATCTCGATAAGGATGGGACGGGGCATCGGATTCTAGATATCGGATCAGGATGGGGCGGTCTGGGCCTCTACCTGGGATCTGCCTTTGGCGCTGATGTCACCGGCCTCACACTTTCCCGTGAGCAGCATGAACTCTCCAATCGCCGTGCAAGCGAGGCAGGTCTTGCCGAGCGAGTGAGGTTCAAGTTGGAAGATTACCGTCAGGAGCAAGGGAAATACGACCGGATCATTTCGGTCGGAATGTTCGAGCATGTGGGCATCAACCATTTCGACGAGTTCTTCCAGAAGATATCCGAACTTCTGACCGATGATGGCGTCGCGGTACTCCACTCCATCGGCCGTCCGGATGGCGCGGGTCACACGAACCCCTGGATCGAAAAGTACATCTTTCCGGGAGGGTACTCTCCCTCACTTTCTGAAACCCTACACGCCATTGAGAGGGCCGGTCTACTGGTCACTGATGTTGAGATTCTACGGATCCACTACGCGGAGACTCTCCGTCTTTGGCGTGAGCGCTTTGAGCAAAAGCGTCCTGTCATTAGGGCGCTCTACGATGAAGAGTTCTGCCGGATGTGGGAGTTTTACCTTATCACTAGCGAACTCTGCTTCCGTCATCAGGGGCTGATGGTCTTCCAGATCCAGCTAGCCAAAAGGACGGATGCTGTTCCGATCACCCGCGACTACATGACGCGGTTCGAGAGAAAGCATCCCCCAGCTCCCGTCCCGAAGCACCTTTGAGCAGGTCAGGCTGGAGTGGTTTCCTGTTCCAGTCGCATCTCTTCGGCTCGCGTATCAGAATCATCGATCATGGGTCTGGGATGATGGACTAGTTGTTCGAGCATCCGATTCCAGTGCTCCTCTCCCTTTAGGATCTCGATCTCGATACGAAGATATCGGATAGGAATCTCCTGATTCATCATCCGAGGCATGCGGACAGCATCTTTCTCTGTAGTCAGGATGCATGAGACTCCACGGCGTCCGCAGCGCTTGATGAAGCGGTCGAGTTCCCGTTTCGAGTAGCGGTGATGATCGGCGTAGCTTTGGGTCAACTCTAGGGAGACGCCCATGCGTCGGAGGCCCTGTTCAAAGCTTTCCGGCGAGGCGATCGCCGATAGACATCCTGCCCTGAGTCCTTGAAGGGAGGAGAGGGGGAGGATTTCACCGGTTGAAAAATCCTGAAGCTCCACTGGTCGATGACGGCACTCAATGATCGGCGCAGTCCTGTTATACCGTCTGATCCGCTGATGGAGTTCGGCGAGATCGCTTCCATCGCACTTGGTGATCAGAATATGGGTGGCGCGTCTCAGGTGTTCTGGTGGTTCCCTGAGCGTCCCGCGTGGAAGGAGGTACTCATTTCCGAAGGGGGCTTCACGGTCGATGAGGACCAGATCAAAGCGACGGTGCAGCCGCAGGTACTGAAGACCATCATCCAGAATCAAGAGGTCACTTCCGAATGAAGAGATGGCATGGCGGCCGCACTCGACGCGGTCCTTGTCCACGACGACAGCCACCCCGCGTAGGTTCTTAGCGAGCATGAAGGGCTCATCCCCGGCGGTCTTGGAGTCTAGGAGGAGCGCTCCTCCCTCCGAAACGACACGGACAGCACCCTGATTACTCCCGTTGTAACGCCGACGGACACTCTTGTAACCACGGCTTAAAATCGCGACCTTCCTCCCTCGGTCAGAAAGATCCCTCGCAAGTTTCTCCACAACAGGGGTTTTGCCGGTTCCTCCTACAGTCAGATTTCCGACACTCACCACGGGGCAGCCGATCTGGTGTCGGCGGAGGAGGTGGGAGCTGAAGGAGCGAAGTCTTAACGTGACGACACCAAGATAGAGGAAAGAGATCGCCTTGAGAATAATACGGAGGATGCCGGCACGCTTGCCTGCGCGCCGCTCCAGAATCACATCGACGGCAAACTGTTCAATGCTGTCGAGGAGACGTCGCATGGTCGCGGGGAATATCTATTCCAATCCTGGTCTTTATGCCTTCACCACCTGCGCACCCTTGTTATCGGCTGAACAGATGAGTGACTTTGAGCCCTTAGGTGACTTTCGCTTCATGGCGAGGGCAACCTTGGCGGCGGTAGCTGCATCGGGAGCAAGGCAGCAGATGGTGGATCCTGATCCACTCAGCCACCCCCCGATGGCCCCAGCTTCCTCTCCAGCCCGAATCACCTCGGAAAGGAAGGGAACAAGAGGTGCTCTGTAAGGCTGGTGAAGGCGATCGCCGAACGCTCCCCTAAGTAGCTCGTACTTCTTGGTAGCAAAGGCTGCTGCGATGACAGCTGCATCAGCTGCATTCGCAGCTGCATCGGCCACGGTGATCGATTTTGGCATCACTCGACGAGCATCCGGTGTGGCGACCTCGAAGTTCGGAATGAGGAGGACGAAAGCCAGTTTCGCGGAAACTTCATACCGCAATGGGTCATGATGCGCTCTGGCCACGGAAAACCCACCGAACACAGCAGGTGCAGCATTGTCGGGATGGCCTTCCAGTTCAGCGCAGAGGCGGAAGAGTCCATGACGGGAGAGGAAATTTCCGCAGAGCGCATTAAGTCCCATGAGGATACCGAGACGCACCGTCACACTACTGCCGAGTCCTCGGGCTTGGGGGACGTTGCCCTTGATTTTCCATGAGAAGGGGAAGGGGTTAAGCCCACTCCCGAGGAAGAAGCTTTCGGCGGTGGCCTCTACCATTGAGGGGAGGGGAACAGCCTTATTTATCTGATTCACCGTCACTAGATTGGAGACGTCGAGGGCGATTCCAAATGAGTCAAATCCCGGGCCGACATTGGCCGTTGTGCCGGGGATGGAAACGATGACCGAGGTTGAGGGAATCTTGTGCTTGGATGCTGGGCTCATGCTTACCACAAGTATTCCCACTTCCTTGAGGAGACGCAATATTCAGCTCTCTGTGCGCAGGGGGGATCTATGGGAAAGAATGCCGTTGAGGCAGGGATGATCCCTTGCTAGCACGGGCTGTGCATTGAGGCTTCGCTTCAGTCTGGGTGTCGCTGATCGCGGCATGGCACTCGAACCTAGGTTCTCACCCCTGCTTCTTTGATAAAGAAGGCGCGAGCTAGAGTGAGTGCAGTTACTGAATAAATGGCGGTGAGGCAGGGATGATCCCTTGCTAGCACGGGCTGTGCATTGAGGCTTCGCCTCAGTCTGGGTGCCGCTGATCGCGGCATGGCACTCGAACCTAGGTTCTCACCCCTGCTTCTTTGATAAAGAAGGCGCGGGCTAGAGTGAGTGCAGTTACTGAATAAATGGCGGTGAGGCAGGGATTCGAACCCTGGGTACCCTTTTGGAGTACGGCGCTTTAGCAAAGCGCTGCTTTCGACCACTCAGCCACCTCACCTATCAGTTATTAAGAGTGATTCAGGCGTGGCAGATGGTCAATCTGAAAGCTCTTGGTGATGCAGTCTGGGTATCATTTTCTTTTCTGAGTTTAGTCTGCTACAGCTTGAGAAGGTGATGGTGGCCTCTTACCCTCTTGGTACAGCGAAGGAGCCAAAGGCTCTTTCTCAAAGAATTCTAAAGCCCCTTGGGCGGCACAGGTTCCCGTAGCGAAGCATCCTTGGAGGAGATATCCACCCGTGGGGGCCTCCCAGTCGATCATCTCTCCTGCCACAAAGAGACCTGGGAGGCGCTTCACCATCAGGTGCTCATCCAATTCGGTGAAAGCGACCCCTCCGGCTGAGGAGATAGCCTCCTCGATCGGACGCGGTCCGGTGAGGGCGATGGGTAACTCCTTGGCTGTCAGGGCGAGCAAGGCAGGGGTAATCGGAGGAAGTTTTGACATCGATCGCTCCATGACATGGTGCTTGAGCAGGGCGAGTGGGGCGGGTTGCAGTCTCCAAGCCTTGGCAGCCCGAGCGAGCAGATCTTCTTTAGAATTAGGAATCTTATTGATCAACTCATCAAGGGAATACGATGGCTTTAAATCAATAGTTAGTACTGGTTCGGGTAACGAGCGAAGGGTGCTCCCAAGTTGATAGAGCGCCCCTCCTTCCAGACCATACCGGGTTATCAAGAGCTCTCCTAAAATGGACTTACTACCGGCGGAAACGGCAATGTTCTTCAGTGGAAGGCCTTCGGCAGTAGGTAGGATGTTCGGATGCCAGTTTACTTCCCATCCACAGTTAGCAGCGGAGAATCGAGTGACTTCCACGCCTAGCGACTCCATGATGGAAACCCAGGCTGCATCCGATCCTGTCTGGGGCCACGAAGCCCCCCCTAAGGCCAGAATAACAAAGTCGGCAGAGTGCTGTTGAATCCCTTCAGGGGTCTGAAACTTCAGTAGGAACTGGTCATCCTCTTGTCTGAGAGCGTGTAAGTAATGACGCGTCTGGAAGTGAACACCACGCGACCTGAGTCGCTCTACCCAGCGACGAAGGAGTGGTGCAGCCTTAAATTCTTTGGGAAAGACCCTTCCACTCGTGCCGATAAAGGTCTCGATGCCAAGATCAGACGCCCATTGCCTGATCTCCTTATTTCCAAATTCATGCAGAAGGGATGTCCAGAAACTATCAGATCCTCCCTCATAGCGTGTGATAAACTGCGACAATGACTCGGAATGGGTCAGGTTCAGGCCACCATGACCAGCCACCAGAAACTTTCTTCCCACGGAAGGCTTCCCCTCGAAGAGGGTGACTTGGAGGCCCGAGTTGATGGCAACTTCAGCTGCTCTCAGGCCAGAGGGCCCACCTCCTACGATGGTTAGATTCACCTGAAATTAGAATACCAAGAAATGGTATGAAAGTAATCTAACCCGTTGTCCTTAATCCGCTTGCGATGGCGTTGATCGAGAGGAGAACGCGTGGTAGCAGTGCCTCGGCTTTTGCGGGATTCTCCTTCTGGGCTGCACGCCACTCTTTGATCGTTGCGATCTGCTGCTCATGCAGGAGGGCAAGCGCACGGGCTCGGAGTTGAAGAGTCTTGCCCATGCGAGGGCGTCGGTCTTCAAGGCTTCCCCCAAAGACTTTGCGAAGCTGCTCCTTGGTTCGTTCAAACTCGGAAGCGATGATCCCGAAGATTCGTTCTCTGACCTCTGGATCGGTAACCAGTCTGGCGTACTCCTTCATGATGGGAAGGTCAGCACTTGCCATGTTAGTTTCGACGTTGGAGAGAACGTAATAAAGAAATGAGTACTGCCTGAGTTCTGTTTGTAGTGTCTTGAACCGTTCGGGATCTTCCTTCTCCAAGGACTCGAGCGCGCTCCCGACTCCGAACCAACCGGGTAGGTAGTAGCGGCACTGGTTCCAGCTGAATACCCATGGTATGGCTCTCAGGTCCGCGAGGCTGCGCTGTCCGGAGCGGCGCTTGGGGCGTGATCCGATGCGACTTGATTCCAAGGCATCGATCGGAGTGGCCTGATCGTAAAACGTGATGAACCCCGGTGCGTCGATCAGGTGGCGGTAGGCCTTCCGGCTAGCCTTGGCTAGAAAACTGGCAATGCCTGAGCAGGTATCGACCTTCCGTTCCTGACGATGGCCGGCGAGGGAGATTCCTGTCACGCCAGCCAGGAGAAGTTCCAGATGGTAGGTGGCCGTGGAAACATTGGCGTATTTCTGGGCGATGGTCTCGCCCTGCTCGGTCATCCGGTGGTCACCCTGAAGCGCTCCTGCAGGAAGGGCATCCAAGAAGAGATGGGTCGGACCCGCTCCACGGCTGATGGTGCCCCCGCGACCATGGAAGAACCTGATGGCCACACCAGCCTTGGAGGCCTCCTTGGTCATGGCTTGCTGGGCTTCATGAAGGCCCCACTGACTTGCCAGAATGCCGCAGTCCTTGTTGCTGTCGCTGTAGCCGATCATTACCTGCTGCACGGGAAGTCGGAGGTGGGTATCGCTGCTCTGTTGCAGGTGGCGGCGATCCAGAGATGCCTGGGCGACTGGCTCGGCTAGAAACTCACGGAGCAGAGTGGGACTTCTCTCCAGGTCATCGAGGGTCTCAAAGAGGGGTACGATAGGGAGAGGGGAGGCCAGCACGCCGTTCTTCCATGTGGTCAGACCGGCTTCACGTCCCAGGATCGGGATCACGAGGAGGTCGGAGAGTTGACGCGTCATGCTGACGATCAGTGCGCCTACTCCTTCTGCTCCATGTTCCTGAATCTGTTCCCGCAGTGCGTCGTAGCAGCTGAGGACGGCATCCGCCTCAGCACCCAGTCCAAGGTGGTGGTTGGCCCCAAGGAAGGGGCGGGGTGACTTTAACTCCTCGCGCAGAAAGGTGAGGCGTTTCTCTTCGCTCCAGTCTGGGAAATTCTCTCCATCGGGAATACCGGCAGCCTTCAGAAGCTGAGCCATGGCGAGGTCATGAGTGCGGCTGTTCTGACGGATATCGAGTTCCGCAAGGTGAAATCCAAAGACATCAAGAATTCTCAGGACGGGCCAGACGGCTTCACGGATAAGGCGTTGTCCACCGACGATTTCGAGGCTGTCTTGAAGAATCTGCAGATCGGCCTGCACTTCTCCGGGGTGTTGGTAGCGATTTCCCGATTGCTTGATCAATGCGCGGTCCCCATCTCCGATCTGAAGCGGGAGGCGACCTTGGATCATAAGAACCAGCTGGCGCCATGGCTCGCCGGGATGACGCGATGTGATCTGCTCCCCTAGGGATCCAAGCTCTTCGGCAAGCAGGGCCACGCGCTCAAGAAGTGCTGGGGAGGCTTTCTGAAAATGGCTGGAGAGGGGGAGTGCCTCCGCGAGGGACTCAAGATGGCGGTGAAGGACGATCAGCGCATTGAGTCGCAGCTCCTGAAGTGTCTCTTGGGTCACCTTGGCGGTGACGAAGGGATGACCGTCACGATCACCTCCGACCCACGTGCCAAAGCTCAGGTGGGGGCGACTTTCCGGTGATCCCATGAGTTCCTGCGGGAAGCCCAGCTCATTCCAAGCCCAGCGCAGTCTTGTATCAAGTCTGGTGACTGCATCAGGTAGGATGTCGCGAAGATAGAACATCAGCGCACGGCGCTCATCGGCCACATCAGGCTGATCCAGAAAGATTTCGCCGCTCCTCCAGAGTCTCTCCAGACAAATCTTGATCTTGCGCCGGATCTCGTGGCGTTCGCTTGGGGTCAGGTCCTCACGGTCCAGTTCGGCCAGAAGCTGATGGATGGAACGGTGCTGGTCGAGGACCGCTCCGCGCTTTGCCTCGGTGGGGTGGGCGGTGAACACCGGCTCGACACGGACACTGGGTAGATAGGCTGCGATTTCCTGCGGAGTCCATCCATTGGCGGCGAGACGGGCAAGTTGGTTACCCCAAAGTCCACGTTGTGAGGAGAGTCCCTCATGGATCTCGAGGAGGCGGCGAGTGCGTGCGGCTGCATTGGCCTCAACGATGTTGAGGAGCTGAAAGGCAATCGAATATGCCTGCTCGAGGCCGCGTGATCCGCCTGATCCCGTTTCCTCACCATTGAGCCAAGGGAGCCGCTTCCGGGTCTCCTCCTCGCCGAGCTCCTCGAGGACCTCTTGCAGGCAGGTCATCAGTTCCCGCAGGTCGCGATCTATCTTGGCAAAGCCATCGGTGAGGTAGTGTTGTTCCATCAGCGTGAAAAAGTCATCATTATCAGTCCGGGTCAAAAATCAATCTTAGCTAGCAAATACTTTGCCAAGAGAGCGTGGCGAAGCGGTAAAACGTGGAAAAGTTGCCAGAGGTTGATAGGTGGCTACCGCCAGATGAGCTAACCGCCCGACAAGAACCACTTCCAAAGCTATAACGATTCGTACCTCGTTAACCCAATGCAGGGCGGCGTTTGTGCCACTCGGTCGACTGCTCGTAAGCGTGGCCGATGCGGAGGAGACGGCTCTCCCCGAATGGGCGTCCGAGGAGCTGGAGTCCGACGGGGAGATCGACCCCGTCACGATTGGAGAATCCGCAGGGGAGGCTCAGGCCGCAGATGCCGGCGAGGTTCGTCGCGATCGTGAAGATGTCAGCAAGGTACATTTTGAGTGGATCATCGGTCTTCTCGCCGAGTCGGAAGGCTGTCTCCGGAGAGGTCGGGGAGACGATGGCATCGACCTTGGTGAAGGCCTGATCAAAGTCGCGTCGAATCAAGGTGCGGACTTTCTGGGCGCGGAGGTAGTAGGCGTCGTAGTACCCGCTGCTCAGCACATAGGTGCCCAGGATGATGCGCCGCTTCACTTCGCGGCCGAAGCCTTCGGCGCGAGTCTTCTCGTAAAGGGAGAGGAGATCCTTGGCCTCGCTGGAACGGCGGCCGTAGCGAACCCCGTCAAAGCGGGCAAGGTTCGCCGAGGCCTCAGCGGTTGCGATAATATAATAAACAGCTACGGCGTACTCCGTGTGGGGGAGGGATATCTCGACGGGTTCGGCCCCGAGGGAGACAAGCTGCTTCACGGCAGCGTCCACTGAGGAACGGACTCCCGGTTCCATGCCGTCGACGAAGTATTCCTTGGGCACACCAATGCGCAGTCCCTTGAGGTCGCGTCCGATCTCTGCGGTGAAATCTTCGTCTGGAAGCTCGAGGGAGGTGGAGTCATGGGGATCGCGTCCGGCCATGGCGTTGAGTATGAGGCCGCTATCCTCGACTGTGGAGGTGAGTGGGCCGATCTGGTCAAGCGAGGAAGCGAAGGCGACGAGGCCGTAGCGGGAGACGCGGCCATAGGTCGGCTTCAGTCCCACGCATCCGCAGAGTGCTGCCGGTTGACGAATGGATCCACCCGTGTCGGAGCCGAGGGTGGCCAGCGCCGTCCCGGCAGCAACGGCCGCAGCTGATCCACCGCTGGAGCCACCAGGAATGCGGTTGAGATCCCAGGGATTGTGGGTGAGGTGAAAGGCGGAGTTCTCCGTGGAGGAGCCCATGGCAAATTCGTCCATGTTCATCCTGCCGAAGGGGATGGCCCCCGAGGCGCGGAGTCGTGCGACGGCGGTGGCGTCGTAGGGAGCCGTGTAGCCGTCGAGGATGCGGGAAGCGGACTGGCAAGGCTGCCCCTTCACGCTGATGGCATCCTTGATGCCGATGGGAATGCCTCCGAGTGGCTTGGAGAGATCGGCGTGCGCTGCCTCCTTCTTGGCGGTCTCGAGATCGCGTTCGATGTAGGCTCCGATTGCCGGATCGACCGAGGAGATTTGCTGCTCAAGTCCCTCGATTAGTTCGACCGGCGAGAGTTCCTTGGAACGGAGGAGGCGACGTGTTGTCGCGATGCTTTGGAAAGGGGTGAAGGAGGACATTGAGAATGGGAAGAGTTAAAAACGTTAAAACGTTAAAATGTTATAAAGTTGAAATGCTCAAAAAAGGTCGAGGGATCGGCTATCGGCGATAGGTGATCGGAAGTAGGGATGGATGAGACCTGAAACTTGAAACCTGAGTCAGAAGGAGAGGGCTTGCCGTGGGTTTTTGGCTGATCAGTCGAGAACCTTGGGGACAACAAAGAGTCCGTTTGCGTTGTGTGGGGCGTTTTCCAGAATCGTCTTCTTGGGAAGACTCTCCGTGACTGCATCTTCACGGATCACGTCAAAGACGGTGATGGCGTGAGCTGTCGGCTCGATGCCAGAGATATCGAGTTTGTTCATTTGCTCAACATGATCGAGGATGCGTCCGATCTGAGGGCCGAAAATCTCGATTTCCTCGGGCGTGACGTCAAGCCGTGCAAGACGCGCAAGGTAGGGTACGTCGATTGTGTGATGGGGTGCTTCTTTGGACATGGCGTGGAAAAGCTCAGAGAGTAATTTGGGAATGTGGAAGGTTCAAGGGATTAGCCGCTGAGAGATAGGTAGCGAGCGCGCAAGTACGAATCGGTCATTCCGGCCACGTAATCCGCTGTTACTCGGGCGAGTCCGTCACGGTCACGCCTGCTGAGGGTGCGTTCGCCGAGCTTGTCAGGGTGCTTCATCAGGTCGGCAAAGACCGCCTCCATCTGGCGGCAGGCATTTTCATTGGCACCATGCACTTCGGGATGACGATAGAACTTCTCGTAGAGATGCCCTCGGAGAGCGGCGTTGCGGGATTTGAGATCGAATGAATACCCGATCAGACGGGTGGGATGATGACGAACTTCCCTGACGCTTGAGACGCCCGAGGCAATGATGGATGCACGACTTGTCTGCACAAGATCCTCAACCTCCCGGTTGATGAGGCAGCGGAGGATGAATTTCCGATGGGTGCGGGGTCCTGATGAAGCGAGCATTCCCCCGGATTCCTGCAATGCCTTGGCGGCGGCTTCGCTCCAGAGGTCGAGGCTGAGAAGGTCCTCTTCGGAGAGAAGGCCGGAGGCGAGTCCATCCTCGAGGTCGTGACTGTAGTAGGCGATCTCGTCGGCGATATTGGCCACCTGTGCCTCCAAGGAGGGGCTTAGGTGGCTAGAACCGTCGGGGGCCGTGAGTTCGCGGTGATGTTTCTTGAGTCCCTCCAGAACTTCGTGGGTGAGATTGAGTCCGTGGTGCTGGGGGTAGCTCTCCTCGAGGGTTTCGACAACACGCAGGCTCTGCTCGTTGTGATCGAAGCCTCCGTGATCCTTCATGAGGCGGTCGAGGGTCTCCTCCCCGGCATGGCCGAACGGGGGATGACCCAGGTCATGGGCAAGGGCGATCGCCTCGGCCAGATCCTCGTTGAGTCCAAGCGCTCGGGCGACGGTCCTGCTGACCGAGGCGACTTCGATGGTGTGCGTCAGACGGGTGCGGTAGTGGTCCCCTTTGCCGTTGAGAAAGACCTGGGTCTTGCCATCTAGCCTGCGGAACGAGGTTCCGTGGACAATTCGGTCCCGGTCACGCTGGTAGCAGGATCGGAAGGGATGCTCCGACTCGGGCAGAAGGCGTCCTGTGCTCTCCGCGGCTCTCTGGGCAAAGGGAGCGAGAAGGGCTTCGCGAGGATCGGGGGGCATCGGGGGAGAGGGATGGATGAAAAGTTAAAAGGGTTAGAAAGTTAGAAGGTAAGGGAGTGGGGCTCTCTTTTGTCAGCGATTGCCGACCGTTTTTAACGGTTCCACGCTTATAACCTTTTAACCGGATCCCTCCCTACACATTGAATCGGAACTCCATCACGTCGCCGTCCTTGACCTCGTACTCCTTCCCCTCGATGCGCAGCTTGCCAGCCTCACGGCATTTTGCTGCGGAGCCAAGCTCATCGAGATCGGTAAAGGCCATCGTCTCGGCAGCAATGAAGCCGCGCTCGAAATCACTGTGAATGACACCGGCGGCGGCAGGTGCCTTGTCGCCCGTGTGGATGGTCCAGGCACGTGTCTCCTTGGGGCCGTAGGTGAAGTAGGTGCGTAGCCCGAGCAGTGCGTAGGCTCCGCGGATAAGCTTGCCGACTCCGCTGTCGGAGACGCCAAGACCTTCGAGATATTCCTTGGCATCCTCCGGCGGGAGCTCCGAGAGCTCGCTCTCGATCTGGGCGCTGACGACAACCGTTCCGGTGCCGTGATGGGTGGCTGCGTAATCCACAACGGCCTTTACATGGGGATTGGTGGAGTAGTCACCCTTCTCGAGCGGCGCGAGATCCTCCTCGCGGACGTTGGCTGCGAAGAGAACGGGCTTGGCGCTCAGGAGGAAGAATCCTGCCATCAGCTTCTTCTCCTCATCGGTCAGCTCGGCAGTCGATGCGGGCTTGCCTTCGTTGAGGTGAGGGAGGAGTTTTTCTCCCAGCTCGATTTCGGCTTTGGCGACCTTGTCGCCGGTGCGGGCGGCTTTTCCCTGGCGCTCGATGCGCTTCTGGACGGTTGCCATATCGGCAAGGACAAGTTCCGTGGTGATGATCTCGATGTCTCGGACCGGGTCGATGGTTCCGGCCACGTGGTGAATGTCCTCGTTCTCGAAGCAGCGGACGACCTGGACGATCGCGTCGACCTCGCGGATGTGGGCGAGGAACTTATTCCCGAGTCCTTCTCCCTCGCTGGCGCCTTTCACAAGCCCTGCGATATCGACGACCTCGATGGCTGCCGGAATGACTTTCTCAGATCCTGCGAGCACCCTCAGGCGCTCGAGGCGGACGTCAGGAACGTTTACCACGCCGACGTTCGGTTCGATGGTGCAGAAGGGGAAGTTTGCCGCCTCGGCCTTACGGCTCCGGGTCAGGGCGTTGAATAGAGTGGATTTTCCCACGTTGGGGAGACCGACGATGCCAGTGCGTAACATCCAACCTTGCTACCCGAGACTTGGCGGGGGAAAAACTTCTTTTACACATAAAGGCAAAAAAACTTTTTCATGAAAAAATCCACAACCCCACTTTTCCCCCTCATTTCTGCTCTGGATGACCTTCTAAGCACCGCCCTCATCACTGACTACCCCGGGTCGGTGAACGGTCTCCAGATCGCCAACAGCGGCGCGATCACGCGCATCGTCGCCGCCGTGGATGCCTGCGAGACGGTGATCACCGAGGCCGCCCGCGTGAAGGGTACGCTCCTTCTCGTGCATCACGGTCTTTTCTGGCAGGGAGTGCAACCGGTGACCGGCCCCCTCTACCGAAAGATGAAGGCCGCCCTCAATGGCGATCTCGCCCTCTACAGTTCCCACCTACCACTCGATCTGCATCCCAAGCTCGGGAACAACATCCTGCTGGCCAAGGCGCTCGGTCTCACTTCGATCAAGCCCGCACTGGAGCTCAAGGGGCAACCCGTGGGAGTTACTGGAAGGATCTCCTCACTCACGAGGGATGCTTTTGCCCTTTGTCTCTCGGAGGCGCTTGGAGTGAAGGTACATGTCGCTCCCGGTGGACCGGAGAAGATCCAGAGCGTCCTGGTCGTGACGGGTGGTGCAGGCAGTGAGGTCGCTCGTGCCGCCTCTCTCGCTGTCGATGCCTTCGTCACGGGGGAGGGGCCCCACTGGAGCTACACCGCCGCCGAGGAACTCGGGATAAACCTCTTTTATGCGGGGCATTACGCCACGGAGACCTTCGGAGTGAAGGCGCTCGCCTCGCATCTCTCCGCTAAGACAGGGCTCCCCTGGAGCTTCCTGGATCATCCGACAGGGCTTTAGGCGCGGTGCGTAGGGAATGAAACTTGAGACCCTGACTCCAGCCTTCTTCCGTCGCGACCCGCTCCTTTGCGCCCGTGAACTAATCGGATGCAGATTCGGGGTGGGGGAGACAATGGGAGTCATCGTCGAGACCGAGGCATACACGGCGGAGGGCGACCCGGCATGTCACACTTGGAAGCGGCAAGGGGCCAGGGACTTCGTGGCGGCACACGCTCCGGGAACGGCCTACGTCTACCTCAATTACGGGATGCACTGGCTCTTCAACTTTCTGGTGAAGGGAGGCGAGCGGGATGGGTTTGTGCTCATCCGGGCGCTGGAGCCCGTTGCCGGAACCGAGGTTATGCAGGAGCGACGCAAGCGCGAGGCCATCGAGGAACTCTGCAATGGTCCAGCCAAGCTGACTCAGGCTCTTGGGATCCACGGTGGGCACCATGGATGCAATCCCTTCACTTCCGAGCGATGGACGCTTACGGCACCGGAGAGGTCTCCCAAGGTGCTCGTCTCCACCCGCATCGGGATCTCACAGGCAACAGACTATCCGTGGCGCTTTCTGCTTAGCGGGAGCAAAGTAGTGAGCTCACCAGCGTGAACGTTGGATCGCCCGGCCTTTTTTTACAATCAGGTGGACATTCCCGAGGGAAGCAGGGCGGAGGTGCCTCTCCCCACGGATCTCTTCGAGCATCCCGAGTGCACGATGGACGGATCGAATGCGGAAGCCCGGATCAATGGGCTGACGGGAAAGCATTCCCTGGTCATTTCGGGAAAGTTGAAGGCCCTCGCATCTCCTGCGGCATCCTACGCGCCCCGTCAGTGATTGCGGGGCAAAATCGCTGACAGCGGTTCTCTGGTGAAAAAGAAAGGGCCGGACCGAATGAACGGTCCGGCCTTCTTGTAAAGTAATCCCAATCGCCCTGTTGCGGGCGATCAGAGGTCACTGTTTACTTGCTCTTGCAAGGGGCTGGCTGCTGGCAGCACTGCTTGTGGCAGCATGCGCCAAGGGTGAGAGTTGCTGCCGCGAGGGCGACAACTGCTACGATTTTGGTGATGGTCATGATATATTTCGCCTCCTTTTTATGCTGGTTGCTCTGGATTCACTTTAGACCCTTTTGTAGTGTGAACCAGTAAGAAACTCCTAAGAAAGACGCTTAGGTAATCGCTGATCAAAGCGTCTTATCGTACGCAGAGTTGATTTTGGGGAGGTTAACGCTTTTTTTCTTCCCGGCAGAGGGCATCGTTCGCTTTGGCTTAGTTCTACCGGCTCGCACAGCGGCGGATGGACTTTTCTGCACGGTCTGGCGGGGCAGGCGATGAATCGTTGGTTTCTTGATCAATGTCACCACGGCCTCTTCTTCAAGTTGATTATCCATGGTTCCAGAGGTCTTGGCGCTGTCCCCGTAGAAACGCACTGCATAAGAGTGTAACTGGAGAGATGATTCCAATCCGACCTTGTGCCTGATGTTGTTGCGATGGACCTGAACTGTTCTCGGGCTGATCCTTAGCTTATCGGCACTCATTTGTGAGGAGAGTCCTTGAGCCATCAGGATCATGATTTCCAACTCGCGATCGGTGAGCTGATGCAGATGATTGTCGTTGTTGTTATACCCGTGATGTGTCGAGAGCGAGTGGAGAGTCTTCCTTGTGATCCGACTGCTAAGGTAGATATCCCCGCCGATGACCTTATCCAGAGCCTGCTGGAAGAGATGCATCGGCTTATTCTTGTGAAGATATCCCAGGGCTCCCGCACGGAGGCATCGCTCGGCGTAGAAGTCCTCACTGAGTGATGAATAGACAAGAATCTTGAGCTCAGGATAAAGCGGTTGGAGATCCTTGATAAATTCGAGTCCATCTTTTCCCGTGAGCTGTATCTCCAGAATGAGAGCAGCCGGGGCATCCTTTCCCAGCTTCTCCATGGCCTCTTCCGCAGTGGAGCTGGCCCAACCTATCTCCCAACGGTTCAGTCTTTCGATGTGGCGCCAGAGTCCGATTCTGGAGGCTGCTTGGCTGTCAACGATGGCGATCTTACCCTTGGTGGATTCGGTTGGCCGATTGGTGTTTTTCATCGTTTCATGAAGTGGGTTGATGACGACTTAACGTTGTTCCTGCGTCTGCAAGGTGTCCACACTCCATGAGTAAGGAATCTGATTAGATTTAACCTGGAGGTGTGCCATCGGATGCATCTGCTACGGCAGCGCCCCTGGCTATGCCTGCGCGAATTCTCCCTCCTTGCACCTGATGAAACCTGACGTTCCTTCTCCACTCGCCCGATGCCGACTGTGCGATGTGATCAGCGCTTACTGAAAAGAGAAAAAGCCGGACCGAATGAACGGACCGGCTCTTCTTGAAAATTAGAATTGCCGGCAGGCCGGACAATCCCCCCCCTTGGATTACTTGCTCTTGCCGACGGAAGCGGGAGCTGGGGCCTGCTTCTGGGCGCATGCGCCGAGGGTGAGAGTTGCTGCTGCGAGAGCGACAACTGCTGCGATCTTGGTGATGGTCATGATATATTTCGCCTCCTTTCTTTGCTGGTTGCTGACGAACAACTTAGTGATCTCCTCTGATTGGACAAAGAAAATTCCCAAAAAAATTCCCCCTCTTCGGTTGCGGGGGGAACTTCAGGCCTTGATCAGCAGGGGGGTTCCTTCCTCGACGAGATCGAACAATTCAATCATCTGGTTGTTTCGAAGGCGGATACACCCGTGACTGGCAGGAGTTCCGATCAGGTCCTCCTGATTGGTTCCATGGATGTAGATGTAGCGGTCACGGGTATTGCTGTTCTCCGGATCGAGACCCTCGAGCCAGAGGATACGACTCAGGATGAGATCCTCCTCGCCGCCGGGGGAGGCAATCACTCCGGTGGGCTTGCGCCCCTTGAAGCCCATCCAAGCAGGGGAATTCTCGCCGAACTTGGCGTAGATCCGAAAGTGTCCGGTAGGGGTTCGAAAGCTTCCTTCCTCTGACCCCAGCCCGAACTTCGAGGTGGAGACGGGATAGGAACTGGTGGTTCCATCCGGTAGCTGAAGATCCAGACGCTGGGTGGCGACATCCAGGATGAGTTGCACGAGTTGCTTGTGGCGCGTGGTTGGTGAGGGGGTATTCATCCGGATCGGGCGGGAGTGGGAAGCGTGGGATAGGTCTGGGAACCTCCCTTGAGAAGGAAAGTTCTTTTTGGATGCTTGCAGAGAGGGCCCTACAAAGGCAATTTTTACCATTCACCATGACAAAGACAGCCACAGACTCCCGCACATCCCAACCGAAGCATCTCGCCATCGTCGGCGCTACCGGTGCGGTCGGATTCGAAATGCTGAGTGTTCTCGAGAGGCGCAACTTCCCTGTCGCCTCACTCCGACTCCTTGCCTCCCCTCGTTCAGCTGGGAATAAGCTGACCTTTCGCGGTCAGGAGCTCACTGTGCAGTCCCTCACGGAAAACAGTTTTGAAGGCATCGATATCGCTCTCTTCAGTGCGGGTGGGGGGATCTCCAAGGAATTTGCACCCCATGCGGTGAAGGCCGGTGCCATCGTTGTGGACAACTCCTCCGCATTTCGTATGGATCCCAAGGTTCCCCTGGTTGTGCCCGAGATCAATGCGGCAGACGCCGCCACGCACTCCGGCATCTTGGCTAACCCGAACTGCACCACCGCGATCACGCTGATGGCCATTCATCCCCTGCATCAAGCTTTTGGTCTCAAGCGGATCATCGCATCAAGCTACCAGGCGGTTTCGGGGACAGGCGCCATGGCCATCGAGGAGCTGCGTCTTCAGGTCGAGGCGATCACCGCCGGCAAGCCGGTGGTGAAGGAGGTCTACCCCCATCAGATCGCCTTCAATGTCCTCCCTCATGTCGATTCCTTCCTTGAGGATGGGTACACACGCGAGGAGATGAAGATGCAGAACGAGGGACGCAGGATCATGAATCTCCCCGACCTGACTGCCTCGGTCACCTGCGTCCGCGTTCCGGTCTACCGCGCCCACTCGGTCGCCGTGACGGCGGAATTCGACCGCCCTGTCTCGCTGGAGAAGGCTCGCGAAGTGATCAATGCCGCACCCGGCATCCAGCTTCATGACGATCCTTCGCAGGCTGTCTATCCCATGCCGATCGATTGCAGTGGTGAGGATGATTGCCGTGTGGGTCGTCTCCGTCTTGATTGTGCGCTTCCGAATGCGCTGACCTTTTGGGTTGCTGGCGACCAGCTTCTCAAGGGTGCGGCACTGAATGCCGTTCAGATTGCGGAACTCCTGTAACCAGATTACTTTTTAACCATCATGCCGACCTACGAATACGAGTGCGCGAAGTGCAAGAAGCACTTCGATGCTTTCCAGTCGATGAAGGATGACGCCTACACAACCTGCCCGAAGGACAAGTGCTGCATGAAGACCTGGGGTAAGGGGAAGGTGAAGCGTCTCATCGGCACCGGTGCCGGCCTGATCTTCAAGGGCTCGGGTTTCTACATCACCGACTACCGAAGCGAGGGGTACAAGAGTGCGGCCAAGAACGACTCTGCCGCTTCAAGTTCCGCCGCAGTGCCAAGCACTCCCTCCTCTTCATCCACTAAGGGCGAGGGGAGCAAGCCTTCTTCTGAATCGAGTTCCAAAGATTCCTCCAAATCAAAAAAGTCCCCACCCAAGCAATAGTGCAATAATCCTGATGAACGAGCGCCACTGCCCCTCCTGCGGTCATCAAAACTCCGACACCGTGGTCTATTGCGTCCACTGCGGGGGGATTCTCGGAAGTATTCCTTTACCCGTTGATGGAAAAACTCTTCCAACAGCGGTCGCGGTCGCGGCCCGTAGGATGGAGAAGGTGCCGGTGCAATCTGGAGAGGGGCGTTCCATGGGGAGCAGACTGCTCGGTTTCTTTGTGTATTGTGTCAATGTGGTTCTTGGAGTGGCTGCCGTCCTAGCGCTCATGAGCCCCAAGGCAGGGCAGGATTCCTTCATTCCGGAGGGACGCCGCGTCCAGAATCCAGGCGCTGTCATCGAGCAGCAGATCCAATCCTCACGCTTTACTCCCGCCTCCATCTCCCAGCAACTGGTCAACGACCTTCTGAAATCCTCTGGCTCCATCGATTGGAAGTCTCCCTCATTCATTCCTAGTAGCGCATGGCCACGCTGGGAGAGTTCGCATGTGCTGTTGGGAGTTGGTGTGGTCACCGCAACAGTCGACGCCAGCCTCTTTGGTTATCCGCTTAGTTTTTCAGAGACCTTCCGATTGGCTGGTTCCGCCCGCCAGTGGAGTTTGAATCCTGAGAGCGGTTCGATTGGGCTACTTCCAATTTCCAAGCCATTTCTCCCTCTGATCACTCCTTTCGTCATTGCATGTTCCCTTCCAGTTTCCCGCGAGATGAAGGTGCTGGAGGCGGCGGATTTGCTTCAGATCCGTTCTGGATTCATCGACTTCACCACACGGTGATTTCAGTCATGACGGCGTGCTTACCGCTCTCCTTTCGGGGAGTGGTTTTGTATCTGCTCCTTCCCATTTTGTTGGTTTTGCTTCTGCCAATATTGCAGGCCAAGAGCCCCGTCCTCTCGAGTGAGGGTCTCTTCTCTGTTTCTGATTTAGGTTTCGCCTCCACGAGCAGCAAATCCTTCTCACGCCTTCTTGCCACCTATGAGAGGCAGTTTTTGGTGGTGACTGGCTTTCCCCAAGGGGATGCTCCACCCGTGGTGGTGATGCTGCATGCATCTACGGAGCACTCGGCTTCTCTACCCTCACTACGAGTCGATGTGATGGAGGGAGGGGCGCCAAGGGTGCGCCTTGATCTGGTTCAAGGGAGTGAGGGGGATCCTCAAGTCCGTCAACTGATCGCAACCTCACTCTTGCTTCGCGAATACTATGGGACAAGTTCCCCTGTGTTCGGAACGCGCATTCCACGATTTCCATCGTGGGTCACATGCGGCTTGGCTCGCCTTTGCACTCCTGATTCCAAAGCGGTGGACATTCCCACCAGTTATCTGCGGGGTGCTGCTCCACCCGAGATTGAGGCCTTCCTGACCCAGCGGGCACCAGAGGGAGGGGCTCAGACCATCTCTGATCTCTACGAGGCAATGGCGGCCTGCCTCCTCAAGGCGGGCCTTCAGGGCAATGGCGGTGAGAGGTTCCGTGACTGGATTTCACACCATGTTCTCAGCTCTAAATGCTCCAACTCCCTTTCCCCATGGCCTCCAGGCTGGCAGATGCGTCCTGTTGAAAGGAGATGGCTTTTACTGATGGCTGGGAATCAAGAGAAGGAATCTAAAAGCACGACACTCATGACCACAGCCGACACCTTGGCTGCCTACGACGCCCTGATCTCATCCCTGCCAACGCCTGGCCATTCCCTTGGTCAACTCCGCAAAGAAAAAGGTGCTGACTACCTGATTGAGCAGTTCAGTGCGAGTGTTGCCTCTTTGCGTTTTCGGGCCAATCCCATGGCGCTCCCGATCATTGATGGCACGATCCTCTTTCTCTCAAAGCTGAAGCGGATGCCTGAGAAGAAAGTAGCTCCCGCAGAGGCGGAACTGGTTGCACTTCGCAAAGAAATCCTGAAACGCTCCAGGGAGATCGAGCATTATATTGATTGGTATGAGGTTGCAAAGATCCCGGTTCGTAGCGGTCTCTTTGACAAGTATCTGAATAGCCCTGAGACAACCGTCAAAAAGGGGCCCGTCGGGCGCTACCTCGATGCCATCGAGGCGAGGGGATGGTAGGTGAGGGGGCGGAGTCGAGAGCCAAGCATCCAGGTGGATGCGCGGCAGGCTACGCCGCAGGCGTAGGCCTGAAAGGGCAGCACTGCTTCGCGGGAGCAAAGTGCCGTCAAATGTTAAAGGATCAAAGCTAAAACAGCTGTTGAACTCCTCGCGGACACTTGCGTGATGAGCATCTCGGACTATCATAGACAGAATGTTTTCCCTGACCCGCAACGAGCAGATTGTCGTGATCTTTGTACTGCTCGCCTTGGGATCGGGGGCTGCAATCAGGCATTTCCGACTTTGTTCCATGGTTCCCTCTCAATCATCAACATCCTCCACACTGAAGTAACCTCATGAAAGTTTCTGGATTCAACGAAGCTGTGGCCATAGCCGTTGCCAAGGAGGAGAGGTATCGCCCCGAGGGATATCAGTTCCTGCGCGAGTCACTTGAGGCGACGCTGAAGAAGCGCTCCAAGTCGAAGCAACCACCGACATCCCCTCATGTCACCGCCTCAGAGTTACTCGAAGGATTCCGTCTTCAAGCGGTCAAGGAATTCGGCCCGATGAGCACGACAGTGCTTGAGTATTGGGGGATCAGATCGTGTGGAGATATCGGCAAGATGGTCTTTCACCTCGTGGAGGCAGGTGCTTTTGGAAGGACCGAGAACGACTCACTGAGCGACTTTGAAAAGGGGTTTGATTTTCACCAGGCCTTTGTCGTCCCATTTCTTCCCCCGGCTTCACCAGCAGCCAACTCTCTCGACTCGCCTGTCCAGTCACCCCTCTTTACTCCATGAACCGCTTTATAATCCTGATGACCACGCTGACTACCTTGCTGACCCAGAATCTGACAGCCGCCAAGCCAAAGCCCGGAGCACACGATGCTGCTAAGTCAGTATTACCTTCGCCCTCAGCCACTCCAGATGCGCAGCCGGATCCTTCGCTTGCCGTGAAGCCGCAGGTCTTCACGTTCCCCAACGGACTGACCCTCATCGTGGAGGAGAATCGCGGCGCCCCTGTCGCCAGCGTCCAGGCTTGGTGCAACACTGGATCCATCCATGAGGGAAAGCTCCTTGGTGCCGGTCTCTCCCATATCCTTGAGCACATGCTCTTCAAGGGGACCACGTCGCGTGCACCCGGTGTCATCGCCAGCCAGGTCCAGGATCAGGGCGGTTACATTAACGCCTACACCTCGTACGACCGCACCGTCTACTGGATCGACGTCCCGGCCAAAGGTGCTTCCAAGGCCGTCGACATCCTGGCCGATGCGATGATGAACGCCACGCTCCCCAAGGAGGAGTACGACAGGGAGCAGGAGGTGATCCGCCGCGAGTTTGCCATGGGGTATGACAACCCCGACCGCACCGCATCGCTCCTCCTGTTCCGCACCGCCTACCACCGCAGCCCCTTCAAGGAGCCGGTCATCGGTCACCTCGATATCTACAACAAACTCACCCGTGAGGATGTCCTCGACTACTACAAGAGCCGCTACGTTCCCAATAATCTCTGCTTCGTCGTGGTCGGTGATGTGAATGCCAAGGAGATCCGTGATCAGCTGGCCACCTTCTTCGAGAAATATCCCCGTGTCGCCCTCGAGCCCGTGTCTGTTGCCGATGAGCCTCCCCAGCTTGGGAAGCAGGAAGGTCGCGACACCTTCCCGACCGATCTGAGCAGGATGAACCTTGCCTGGCGCGCTCCCGGTGCCACGAGTCCCGATGCACCGGCCGTCGAAGTGCTCTCAGCCGTGTTGGCATCTGGTACCAGTTCCATCCTGAACACGGAAATTCGCGAGAAGAGGGAGCTTGTTCACCAGATTGGAGGTGGTCTTTACACACTGACACCTCAGGAAGGACTGGTGTACATCGGTGCCGTCGCCGATCCCGAGAAGCGTGACGCTGCGGAAAAGGAGATTCTCGCCCAAGTCGACAAGGTTGCCCGTGATGGAATTTCTGATGCTGAGCTTGCCAAGGCCAAGAAGGGCCTCCTTGCCGATCACTACCACGGTCTGACCACCATGCGCGGACGTGCTTCCGACTATGGCAACGGATGGCTCATGACCGGCAATGCCGAGTTCGGCAAACGCTACCTCGAGTCGATCGAAAAGGTCACAGCCGCCGATGTCCGTCGCGTGGCTGCACTCTATCTCAAGCCCGAGGGACTCACCATCACCTCCCTTGATCCTGCGAACGAATCCAAGGGGAATGCTGAAGCATCCGGTGAGAAGAAGGTGGCTCTCGCCGACATCACCAAGAGCGAGCTGCCAAACGGACTGAGCGTTCTCGTGCATGAAGATTCCCGCCTGCCGCTCGTTTCGATCGTGGCCGCATTCCGCGGCGGCCTGCTGGCCGAGTCTCCCGAAAAGAACGGCCTCTCTCAGTTGGCTGCCAGCAGCATCGTCAAGGGAACCACGTCACGTACTGCTCAGCAGATTGCGGAAACCCTCGAGCATGTGGGTGGAACCATCAATGCAGGTGCCGGGAATAATAGTTTCTCGGTATCTGTTGATGTGATGAAAGAGGACTTCGCTCTTGGCATGCAGATTCTTTCCGATGTGGTTGCGAATGCGACCTTCCCTGATTCGGAAGTTGCCCGCGAGAAGAGCTCCCAACTTGCCGCCATCAAGGCCGAGGATGATCAGATCACGACCACGGCAAGGAATATTCTGAAACCGCTGCTCTACGGATCCCATCCCTATGCCCTCCGCGGCAACGGGACGCCCGAGTCGGTGCAGAAGCTTACCTCCTCCGATCTCAAGGAATACCGTGATCGTCTCGTGGTCGGCCGCAACGGAGTCCTCTCCATCTTCGGTGCCGTGAAGCCAGCAGAGGCGCTTGTCTTGGCACAGAAAGACTTCGGCTCCCTCCCTGCAGGGGAGAAGGCCCTGGTCAATCCTCCCGCCGCCATGCCACTTGCCGCTTCGGTCGAGAAGTCGGCCGAGCGTCAGAAGCAGCAGTCCGTGATCATGAAAGGGTACCTGGGCACCACGGTCAGTGGAGCCGATCGCCCCGCTCTGGAGCTCATCGAGGAAGCCTCCAGTGATCTCGGTTCGCGCTTTTTTGTCCGCATCCGTGAAAAGCTCGGCCTTGCCTACTTCGTCGGTGCCTCCAACTCGACAGGCCTTGCTCCCGGTGCCTTTGTCTTCTATCTGGGCACCGATCCCAAGAAGGTCGATCTCGCCAAGCACGAGTTCAACGACGAGATTGCCAAACTGGCCACAGACGGACTCTCTCAGGAGGAACTCGACCGCGCCAAGGCTAAGATTCTCGGGGCCGATGCAATCCGTAACCAGTCCAATGCAGCTCTCGGTGCCCTCTGCGCCACCAACGAGTTGATGGGTCTCGGCTTTGACTACGACAAGAAGCACACCGAGGCGATCCAGAAGGTCACCCTCGAGGATATCCGTCACGTAGCTCAGAAGTACTTCAGGGATGGCAAGAGCGTCGAAGTCGTCGTCGGCCCGCCTCCCGCAAAGACAGCCGAGCCGTTGCACCAGCCCTGAAGCGGCAAAGAGTGAAAGCTGAAACCAGAAAGCTGAAACCTGAAAGAATCCTATCCCATAATCCCCATAACCGAATCTTCATCCCCGCTCTCAGCGCTTCCCCACTTTCTAACGTTTCCACCTTTTAACTTTTTAACCTCTCCCCATTCCCTATAACCCCTAAACACCTCGATTATTATGGCCGAAATCCAACAAGCAACCAACTCCGCCGATCTCACCCAGCGCTTCATCGAACTCGTGATGATGAACGCCCAGCAGGCAGCTCTCTGCCTGGGCCAGATGGCTCATCCGTCGACCGGCAAGGCCGAGGTCAACCTCGAGGCCGCCAAGATGTTCATCGACCACTTGGAGATCATCAAGGAGAAGACCCGCGGTAACCTGAGTAAGGATGAGGAGAAGATCCTCACTAGCGTCCTTTCCGAACTTCAGTTGGCCTTCGTCCAGGTCTCCGGCGGTGCTGGCGCGCCCCATGTCCATGACGAGAACTGCAGCCATGGCGATCATGCCCACGCTCCAGCTTCTGAGCCATCCGCAGCTTCTGATGCAGCCCCGGCAGCTCACTCAGTTGAGACGAAGACCGTTTCCTCCGACGAGGAGGAGGGCAAGAAAAGGTTCACTAAATCCTACGGATCCTAATCGGCAGGCTTCTTGATCACCTCGTTCAAGAATTCCGAGACTGAGGCTCTGTACGATACCGGGAAAAGCTCCCGGTATTCCGGTATCTCCAGAGTGGCCCTCAGGAAGCTTATCCAGCTGAATGAGGCGTACGTCTTGCAGGATATGGCTGTCCCTCCGGTTAACCGACTCGAGACATTGAAAGGTAACCGAAAGGGACAGTACTCCATCAGAATCAATGATCAGTGGCGGATCTGTTTCCGTTGGGCAGGATCGGATGCATCTGAGGTTGAGATCTGCGACTATCATTGACATATCCTCATAACGCTACACGCTATAGATATGACTCCGATCACTCCCGGTGAAATTCTTCTCGAAGAATATCTGATTCCCCTCGGGCTTTCCCAGAATGCTCTTGGTCGTGCTCTTGGCGTATCGCCACGAGCCGTGAATGAAATCGTTTTGGGTAAACGATCCGTTTCAGCCGAGATGTCGATTCGACTTGGGAAGTTCTTTGGACAATCTCCTCAATTTTGGTTCGGTATCCAGACTAACTGTGATTTTCGGGCGCTCAGAAAAAAGGAGCGGGCACTGACAGCAAAGGTTCGTCCTCTCGCTCAACTCATGGCATCCTGAGAGGCATATTACTTCATGCTGTTATGGAATCTAGAATCTGTGACTTCCTCCAAATGAGAAGGTTTAACATCTTCCTTTTCACTCTCCTATTCACACTCTGCTCCTCTTGGTCCTTGGAGATTCAGGGGGTCACCCCCGCGCAGCAGGTTCAGGTTTCGGGACAGACGCTGCAGCTCAATGGTGCTGGGTTACGGTCCTTCACCCTCTTGATGATCCCCATCAAGATCTACGTCGCCGCCTTTTACGCTCCAGTGCCTCTCCATTCTGATGCAGCCGTGATGGCTTCGCCTGGACCATTGCAGTTCGACTTCACCTTCCTCCGAGCAGTGGGGCAGGGTGATGTCACCAAGGCCTGGACTTCCCAGTTCTCCCAGAGCGTTTCCTATTCCTATCCCGGATATGAGAAGGATCGGGATGCCTTCATCTC
>Ga0114964_10000227_pt1 | contig 42946 bp, 40 predicted proteins | sample C_131016_MF_Meta_FD_92638 | JGI IMG/M metagenome (GOLD analysis project Ga0114964, IMG submission 92638) | Freshwater microbial communities from Lake Croche, Canada to study carbon cycling - C_131016_MF_MetaG | ecosystem: Environmental > Aquatic > Freshwater > Lake | place: Lake Croche, Canada... | reverse complement strand
GCCATGCAAGGACTTTGGAATGGTGTGCGAGACAACAGCCTTGCCGACACCGTCAGTGAGCGCAGGGAAGAAACCGTAGAGCGCGACGACTGCGTAAATGATCGGGCTCTCAGACGTCAGTTGCCCAAGGCTGATGTAAGTGATGGCAAACGCAAACAGCCCAAACGCATACACCGTATGAGGCGAGAACTTGTCAGCGATGACGCCAGCTGGATACGCGGCCAGTGTGTAGACCGTGTTGAATGCTACATACGCCAAGACAACGTGCGTGGTCGCCATGTGAATTTGAGACAGCCGAAGCAGCAACATCGTGTCTGGCAAGTTAGTGAGTGCCACTGCGATGAACGGCACGGCCGAGGCCCAGAAGGCTCTAGGCATGGGAGCGGACTCGATGACTTTGATCGCAGCCTCAGTTGGCTTGCTGTCCTTCACCAAGAATGTGAGACCGAGTGAGAGCGCAGCTGGTATGACTGCCCACCACATGACTTTGCGAACATCATCATGAAACATTGACAGGCCGATGAGTGCGATAACTGGACCGATCACTGCGCCTAGCGTGTCCGCACTCCGGTGAAAGCCGAAGACACGGGAGTAGTGAGAGGGCTCTACCGAATTCGTCAAGAGCGCATCTCGCGGTGTTGAACGGATGCCCTTACCGATGCGATCGATAACCCGACCTACCAGCACAGTGGGCCAGATGACTGATGAGGCAACAACCATCTTGCCAACACCCGCGAGGCCGTAGCCAGCTGAGATGAAAGTCTTACGCCCGTATTTATCGGAGGCCCGGCCAGCCAAGTATTTTGAGATGCCCATGGCCAGCTCAGCACTGCCTTCAACAACTCCAAGAACGATCGCAGGGGCCGCGAGAACACCTGTGAGGAACAGCGGCATGAGTGGATACATAATCTCTGACGCAGCATCTTGCATGAGCGAAACCAGACTGATGACAATGACGTTTCGGGTAAGCCAACTACGCATGGAGATTACCGACTAATGGTTGAGGCATGCCTTAACTTTATGCCCGTGTGAGGTACTCAGTGTGCGCTAGACACTCTCGGCAGACTCAGAGTTAGTGATGGTAAATGGCGCACGAATTGGGCCGAGCTCAATGCCAGCAGCTGTGTGATCAACTTGTTCGCCGCGCTCGAGTTGGGCTTGATGTGCCTTTGCATGCCAACGATCTTCGATGCGCCCGAATCGCCACAGTGCCAGAGCTACGGTCCAGACCACCACAAAGACTCCGACGATAATGAAGCCTGCCGCATTCAAATTAAAGGAGTTTGCGTAATCCCAAAAACCGCCGGTCAGATTCAACTGATTGGCAAGCACCTGGCAAATTTCGAGTCCACCTACGAAGAAGGCCACAGCAACAGAAAGTCCAGTGATGACAATGTTGTAGTACACCTTGCGCACTGGCTTTGAAAATGCCCAACCATACGCAAAGTTCATGAACGAACCATCGATGGTGTCGAGCAGACTCATGCCACCAGCGAAAAAGAATGGCAAGCTCAGGATGGCCCACCAAGGTAGACCAGCCACAACAGAGGTGCCAGCGAGGACCAAAAGTCCAACTTCAGTTGCGGTGTCGAAACCTAAGCCAAACAGAATGCCCAGCGGGTACATCTTCCAGCTCTTGTCGATACGACGGGCAATGGGACCGAAGAAACGCATGAGGAATCCGCGAGCATCGAGTTGCTTCTCCAAATCTTCCTCGCTGTATTGACCCTTACGCATGGCCATAAAAATGCCCACGATGGAAACTAGGATGGCCAGATTCATGCCAGCAATTGCAAGCAAGAATGCGCCGCTCACGCTGGTACCAACAATATTTGTGTAGTGGTGAAGGCTTGAGTTTTCATCTCGAAGTTGGGAGCCCAGGGCTTTGATTCCAAAGTTGAGCAAAATCGTCAGAGTTGCAACCACTGAGGAGTGTCCGAGCGAGAAGAAGAAGCCAACGGCAAGCGGACGCTGGCCTTCGCTCATGAGTTTGCGCGTGGTGTTGTCAATGGCTGAAATGTGATCAGCATCGAACGCATGGCGCATGCCAAGTGTGTAGGCGAGAAGAGCGGTGCCCCAGCCAAAGATCGATCCATCCGAAAGGTGGTAGTTGCCTTTGGTGGCAGCGGCCATGAGAGCGATGCCCATGATGTGCAGGAACAAGATGAAGCCAAACATGGCAAACATGCGCCTCCACTCATCCCGAGTGAGCCTGTCGCGCAGAGCAATCTTGACTGGCGCTTGTTCTGTAGTAATGGCGTTCATGAGTCCCCTTATTGCACATCTTTTGCAATAACAACTGTATGGCAAGTCTGGAGTGACTGCACACTGACTTAGGAAAATGTGAGGGAACTTCTTTGTTGGTGCCTGCAAAGGTGCGTACGCTAGACGCATGGCTTCCAAAGACACCGGCACCGCCACTAAGACGTCTGCTCAGATTGCGCAAGAGCTCAAGGAGACCCGGGAGCGGATCACCCAGACCATAGACGAGCTCAACGATTTTGTGCGCCCGGTTCGTGTTGCAGCTCGTGGCCTCGACAAGTTGACTGCACTTTTTGTAGACGCCGAAGGTGAACCGCGTACTGAGCGGATTGTCGGTACTGCCGCAAGCTTTGCGACGGTCATTGGCTTGCTTAAGCGAAGTGCAAGCAAGGAATAGCGACCTTTGGCTTGCTTAAGCGAAGTGCAAGCAAGGAATGGCAAAATTCGCCACATGCTCATCTGAACATGAACCCCGCTCACATTACCGTGAGCAATCCCTAGCAAGAATCACAATCAACGCGATGTCCAGTGCTCACTAGTGGCGCGAGTTACTCTCCGATGAGGAGGTAACTTCAATGCCAAGATTTAACAGACTGCCGTACGTCTTCGGAGTGCTCGGATTGGCAGTCGTTCTGTCGAGTTGTACACAAACTACGAACACAAGCCCCAGTCCGACACCTAGCGCAAAGCCCACCACGAGCCCCACTCTCTCTCCCTCAGAATCTTCGACAGCATCAGTTCTGCCAACCCAATCATCAAGCGTCACGTCATCCCCGTCGCCAACATCGACAGTCATGGCCCCGGTGTATCTCTATGTGGTTGGAGACACACCCAAGGGGTTTCGTCTCTATCGCGAAGTTCATCGTCTGGCTGTGACATCTGATCGCGGCCTCAGTTCATTGCGCATTCTGCTGAACCAACAGTTTCATCCGAGCGATTCTGATTACTCGAACCTTTGGGCAAATGGGTCGGTGGTGAATGGCATTACTCGCAAAGGCAGTCTGGCCACCGTTGACCTGACTGTTGCCCACCTCAATGTTGGTGCCGAGGGTGAGGCGAGGGCAATCGATCAATTGGTCTGGACACTGACCGCGAATGACTACTCGATTAGGTCGGTGAACTTTCGACATCATGGACAGTTGATTGCTTCCTTCGCGGGACATGTCGATACGACTGGCACTTTCAAGCGTGAAAATGCGATCGACGTGCTTGCCAGCGTGTGGGTGAACTCACTCTCAGTCCGTCCAGGTGGCGATGTTGTAGCAAGTGGTGTCGCCTGCACCTTTGAAGCAGCTGTGCCTTGGCGTTTGTATCGTTCTGGGCGGGTGGTGCGCTCTGGCATGACCATGGCTGCAGGCGGGTGTCCGGTTCGGGGCGCCTGGAAAGTGACGATGACTCACGTGCCGCCGGGTATCTATGTTTTTGTTGCCCAGGATCTGTCAGCTAAGGATGGCTCTGTGGTATCCCAGGATTCCAAGGAATTTTCCGTGGGGTAGGGCCTCCGGTTGCCCTTCTAGTCATTATGACTCTAAGATACCTTTAGTTAAAGTCAGAATGACTCTATTGGTGTGGGGCGGGATAAGTAATGACCATGGCACCCACACATGCAGGTACGCGGACCGCCACCTTGGCTGTTTCTACAGTGATCTTTGCACTCAGCCCGAACGATAAAGGTGCACTAGCACTCACTATCCCGTTGGTCCGCCGCATTCGTGCACCTTTCGATGGAATGTGGGCCCTGCCTGGTGGTCCTCTCGCCTCACACGAGGACCTGGATGCCGCTGCTGCGCGCAACCTGGCTGAGACCACGGGGCTTGAACCCAAGTACCTCGAACAGCTTTACGCGTTCGGCAACGTCGATCGGTCAGTGGGACAGTTGCAAACTGAGCGCGTTGTGTCGATTGTCTACTGGGCGTTAGTTGGCAGCAAGGAAGCGCGGCAAGTTGTTGAAGATGACAATGTGCACTGGTTCTCTGCTGACGCTCTGCCTGATTTAGCTTTCGATCACAACATCATCGTGAACTATGCGCTCAACCGATTACGCAACAAGATTGAGTACGCGCGTATCGCACATGGTTTCTTAGGTGAGACTTTCACCTTGGCCCAACTCCGTGAAGTGTATGAGGCTGTCCTAGGCAGAGCACTCGACCCCGGAAACTTCCGCCGAACCGTTGAGGCATCTGGTGAAATCGTTGCGACAGGCAAACGCTTGATGGGAACTAAGCATCGACCGCCACAGCTCTATCGCTACCAGCGAGACCTTCCGACACCATTCAGCAGCGAGAAGCAGGAGAACATCAGTGAGTAACAAGGCATCGGTCGATGAACGAATTCAACTGATTGTGAGCAATCCTGGTGCAGAAAGCACGTGCTCGAGTTCACTGGCCAAAGGACCATGGGAATTCGACACGGTTACGCCTAACTACGGTCCTGGTGCATCCAGTGAAGATGTCATTCCCGCGTCCTCGCCACTTCAAGGCACGCTGCCTGATGAGTACAAGATCGCAAGCGTCGAGGAACTGCATAGCCGAATTGTGAAAGCTAAAGAAACTCTCGGCGACAGTGCCATCATTCTTGGGCACTTCTACCAACGTGACGAGATTGTGGCTCATGCTGATTACCTTGGCGACTCGTTCCAATTAGCCAAGGCGGCTCAGGCACATCCAGATGCGAAGGCGATTGTCTTTTGTGGTGTGCATTTCATGGCCGAGACTGCGGATATCTTGTCTTCGTCAGATCAAGTAGTGATTCTGCCTAACCTCGCTGCAGGTTGCTCAATGGCTGACATGGCTGACATTGATTCTGTGAATGAATGTTGGGAACAGCTCGAAGAGATTTACGGTACTGAAGTTGATGAGCAGGGTCGAGTGCCAATCATTCCGGTGACCTACATGAATTCGTCGGCTGCTCTCAAGAGTTTCTGTGGCGAGCATGGCGGCATCGTTTGCACATCGTCCAATGCGGAAACTGTGTTGAAGTGGGCTTTTGAGCGTGGGCAACGAGTGTTGTTTTTCCCAGATCAGCATCTAGGGCGTAACACCGCGAAGGCTATGGGTATCCCACTTGAGAACATGCCAATGTGGCAGGGTCGCAAGCCACTCGGTGGCAACGATGTGCAGACTTTGAAAGATTCACAAGTCATTTTGTGGAACGGCTTCTGTTCGGTTCACAAGCGCTTTACCGTGGCTCAGATTGAGAAGGCACGCACTGACTTCCCAGACGTTCGAGTCATTGTGCATCCTGAATGCCCTATGCCTGTTGTCGATGCGGCTGATGAGTACGGTTCAACCGACTACATTCGGAAGGCAATTGCCGCAGCGACTGAGCCAACGACTTTTGCTATTGGCACAGAGATCAACATGGTTCAGCGTCTAGCGGCCCAATACCCGCAGCACCGTATTTTCTGTCTCGATCCCGTGGTGTGCCCGTGTTCAACGATGTACCGGATTCATCCCGGCTACCTTGCTTGGGTTTTGGAAAACTTGGTCGCCGATCAAGTTGTGAATCAAATCAGTGTTGATGAGCAGGTTGCTCAGAATGCGCGCGTGGCTCTCGAGCGCATGCTTGCCGCGAAGCCGCTGTAGAGCCAAGCCACTCTAGTTCTAAGGACAAAACAGTTCATGAAAAAAGTTGTAGTCATCGGCAGCGGTATCGCGGGGCTAATCGCGGCCGTTGAGGCGAGCGCTACCTGCGACGTGACCCTGGTGACTAAAGCCAACCTTGCTGAGAGCAACACTCATTACGCGCAAGGTGGTATCGCTGCGGTTGTATCTGATGACGACACTGTTGCTGAACACATCGCTGACACCGAAGCAGCGGGTGCGAATCTGTGCTGGCCGCCGGCAGTTGAGGTGTTGTGCGCGCAGGGACCTGCTGCGATTAACCAGTTGGTGGAACTCGGTGTTCAATTCGATCAGCATGGGACAGAGTTCGCTCGAGCTCTAGAGGCAGCCCACTCGCATGCTCGCGTTCTTCACGCTGGCGGCGATGCCACCGGTGCAGGTATCAGCAACGCACTTGTGACCGCCGTGCAAAATCAAGCGACCTCTATCCGTGAGCACACTTTCTTGGTCGACATTGCTGTTGAAGACAACCATGTGGTGGGTGTGCATTTACTTGATTCCAACGGGATGCATTACGTAGAGGCCGACGCTGTCATCTTGGCGAGCGGTGGTGCGGGGCAGTTGTATCGACACACAACTAATCCCGCTGTCACAACAGGTGACGGGGTAGCAGCGGCGTTCCGTGCGGGTGCGGTTCTTGCTGATGTTGAGTTCTATCAGTTCCATCCGACCGCTCTTGCAGTGCCTGGCAGCTTCCTAGTGTCGGAAGCCGTTCGCGGTGAAGGTGCGGTGCTGCTCGATTCCCAAGGTCATCGGTTTATGCAGGATGTGCATCCGCGTGCTGAGCTTGCTCCCCGTGATGTCGTTGCTCGAGGTATTCAGGCACAGATGCTGAAGCAAGGCGGACAGCCTGTGCTGCTCGATGCCACGGCACTCGGTGCTGACTTCATCAACCAGCGCTTCCCGAGTATCACAAAAGCCTGCCGTTCCTATGGCTTGGACTTGGCACGCACTCCAGTTCCAGTCACACCCGCAGCTCATTACTGGATGGGCGGTGTTGCCACCGACACTTGGGGGCGCACATCGGTTCCTGGCCTGTATGCCGTTGGAGAAGTTGCCTGCACGGGTGCGCATGGGGCAAACCGTCTCGCTTCAAACTCGTTGCTCGAGTCACTCGTTTTCTCGAAGCGTGCTGTAACCGTCCTGCATGAACCTTGGCCTGACAATCCGATTGGCGATCGTCTCAAGGATCAACCAGCACTGTCGCGCATTCCAGTTCAACTCGACGCAGTGCTCTGTACAAATTCGACAACCCAGGTCGTTGACCGAGTTGAGTTGCAAACGCTGATGTGGGATGAAGTTGGTCTTGCTCGCGATCTTGAAGGCCTTGAACGTGCTCGCACTCGGCTTTCAGCTTGGCGTCCATCTGCGCCAGAGAACCGATTGTTCACTGACTGGGAGGACGCAAACTTGCTCCTCCTTGCTCATGCTGTCACCGAGTCTGCACTGGCTCGACATGAATCACGCGGGAGTCACTACCGGTTGGATTACCCGTTGGTAAATGCCGAGTTGGCCCGACCAATCTTGATTGCTCGAGAGGACTGACATGCTGACGCAAGAGACTATTGATGAAGTAGTGCTTCGTGCCTTGCAAGAAGATGCGCCGACTGGGGACATTACTTCCGAGACTCTGATTCCAGAGAGCGCCACTGCGACCGCACAATTGCGTGCTCGTGAAGCTGGGGTGTTCAGTGGGGGACAGGTCTTTGCTACTGCTTTCACTCTCGTGGATCCACGTGTACGCATTGAAGTCTTAGTTGAAGACGGTGCTCGCATGGAGGCTGGGCAACTATTGGCAGAAGTTTCAGGAAGTGCTCGCAGTGTGCTGAGGGCTGAGCGCGTTGGCCTGAATTTCGTGCAGCGCATGTCCGGTATCGCTACGTTGACGGCTGCCTATGTGGATGCGATTGCTGACACAAAGGCTCGCATTCTCGATACCCGCAAGACAACGCCAGGTTTGCGCGAATTCGAGCGAGCCGCTGTCCGTGCTGGTGGTGGAGTGAATCATCGATTTAGCCTGAGTGACGCCGTGCTGGCCAAAGACAACCATCTCGCTGTCCTGACGGCGGGTGGCAAAGATTTAGCAACCGAACTTCAGCGAGTAAGAACTCAGGTCGGCGCGAATATCAAGATTGAAGTTGAAGTTGATCGCATCGATCAGATTGAACCGGTCCTTTCTGGCGGTGTAGACATCATCATGTTGGACAACTTCACCCTTGAAGAACTTCGCGACGGAGTGGCGCTCGTCGCTGGTCGGGCAATAGTAGAAGCGAGTGGCAATGTACGGCTCGATACCGTGCGTGCCATTGCTGAAACAGGTGTTGATGTGATTTCTGTTGGAGCTTTGACACACAGTGCACGTGCTCTCGATCTCGGTCTCGACATTGAGATTGGTACGACTGCTCAATGATTTACCTTGACCATGCCGCCACGACTCCGGTGAAGCCGGATGCATTGAAGGCTGCCTGGCCATGGCTAACTACTGAATACGGCAATGCGTCAAGCCATCACGAACTTGGCTATCGCGCATCAGCAGCCCTTGAAGATGCCCGCATGCGAGTTGCTAGAAAGTTCAACTGCCGCACTAGTGAAGTCACTTTCACTTCTGGCGGCACTGAGAGTGACAACCTCGGCATTATTGGGTTAGCCCTAGCCAATCCGCGAGGCAAACACCTCGTGACGGCGGCGACTGAGCACAACGCCGTACTTCAAGCTGTCGACTACTTGCAGCGCTTGCATGGTTTTGACGTGACCAATTTGCCTGTGGATGAGCAGGGCAACATCTCTGCCGCAGCTCTGCGTTCTGCACTGCGTCCTGACACAACTTTGGTGACGCTGATGGCGGCCAATAATGAAGTCGGAACTTTGCATGACATCACCGTACTTGCGTCCATTGCTCAAGCATCTGGCGCGCTCTTTCACACTGATGCTGTGCAACTAGCTGATTGGCTACCGATTGATGTTGTAGCGATCGGTGTTGATGCGCTGAGCATTTCAGGTCACAAGTTCGGTGCGCCTAAAGGATCGGGTGCTCTCTTTGTGCGCGGCCGGTTAGCTCTTGAACCAGTGATTCATGGTGGCGGTCAAGAGTTCGGACGCAGGTCCGGAACCGAGAATGTTGCGTGGGCTGTTGCACTGGCTACTGCGTTAGAACAAACGGATGTCAGCATCGAGGAACAAGAACGAGTTGCGATGCTCCGCGATGACTTCGTCACTTCGGTGCTTGCGATTGACCCCCGGATTTCGCTGACTGGCAATCCCCAGGAACGCTTAGCCAATATCGCATCATTTGTTGTTGAGGGTGTGAGTGGTGAGTCCATGCTGTTGGCTCTTGAAGAGCGAGGTGTCATCTGTTCCAGCGGTTCAGCGTGTGCGGCTGGGGATGACAAGCCTTCGCATGTCTTGACTGCTATGGGCTACGAACCAGATCTTGCGCTGACTGCAATTCGCTTTAGCTTGGGACATGAAACTACAGCAGAAGATCTGCAAGTTGCCTGTGCGGCTTTGCAGGATTTCTTGCGGTAGTTACATCACCTTTATTCAGAACCAGAGGCAGCTTGGACTGCCTGCCAAAATGTTGAGCCGCCACATGCGTGTGGAGTTGTCCACCGTATAAGTATTGAGGTGAGTGTGAATCCCGCATGTCATTCGGATCCACACCCACCCCAAACTGTCTTCAGTTGGTGAGCCGTAGCCTGCTAGCCAACTCTGGTTGCCGTTACGTACAGTGACGGCACCTCTGGTCGGGTCGGTCCAGTGCCAGCCGGTGAGAAAGCAAGCTGCATGGCAGCATCCGCAGATGACCACATGAGCTCTACATATCCACCATCGGTAACAGTGACCAGATAGTTCCGAGCAATTGTTCGACTTGATGTTGTGAGCGTCAACGAGGTGTTGGACCATGGCACATTTATGCCGTTTGTTCGCAGCCAGAAATCAACAACGTCGGTACCACCATCGGTCTTGCTGACTTGTGTTGCATATTGAACGATGTAAGTGCCAGCGTTCGCAAAGGTGATCTGTGAACCGCCAACAACCGAGACTCCTGCTGTCACATCGGTGGTACCTAAGAGCATCGGCGTCGCAGTGTTTGCAGCAATGGTTTGCAACGTCGTGTCATAGAAACTGCCGTAATAAGGAGCCACACCGGGTCCTGGAGGGCCAGTTGGTCCAACAGCTCCATCAGCGCCTGGGAGTCCATTTGTTCCATTCGTGCCGTTAGTTCCATCGGCTCCCGGAGGTCCGGTTGGTCCTACTGCACCTGGGGCACCGTCGACACCTGGTAGTCCGTCAGTTCCGTTAGTTCCATCGAGACCTGGTGTACCGGGAGTTCCCGGAGGGCCTTGGATACCTGGAAGACCGTCAGCGCCTGGAAGTCCATCAGCGCCTGGGAGCCCGTTGGATCCGTTAGTTCCGTTAGTTCCGGGTACGCCTTGTGGTCCTGCGGGTCCTGTCGGTCCGACTGCACCTGGAGCGCCATTAGCGCCTGGGAGCCCATTGGTTCCGTTAGTTCCATTTGTGCCGTTAGTTCCCGGTGTTCCCGGAGGTCCTTGGATACCTGGCAGGCCATCGGCACCTGGTAATCCGTTGGTTCCGTTGGTTCCTGGGATTCCCTGAATACCCTGAATACCCTGCAGCCCGTTGGTTCCGTTAGTTCCGGGTACGCCTTGTGGTCCTGCGGGTCCTGTTGGTCCGACTGCACCTGGAGCGCCATCGGCACCTGGAAGTCCATTGGTTCCGTTGGTTCCTGGGATTCCCTGAATACCCTGCAGTCCATTGGTTCCGTTGGTTCCTGGGATTCCCTGAATACCCTGTAGCCCATTAGTGCCGTTGGTTCCTGGGATTCCCTGAATACCCTGAATACCCTGCAGCCCGTTAGTGCCGTTCGTTCCAGGAGCACCAGATGGTCCGATATCGCCTTGAGGCCCTGGCTCACCGCTTGGTCCGACCTCGCCAGGAGCACCAGATGGTCCGACAGCGCCGGGCGCACCGCTGGGTCCAACATCGCCCTGAGGTCCTGTTGCACCATTCTTACCCTTGACTGTCCAGTACAAAGCTTTCTCACCCGCACGGCAAGCTGCCCAGCCACTATTCATGCGAGGTATGCCACTAGCTGGCACGCATGCTCGAATGACGCCCGAATCTCCTGGAGTTGTATCGAAAGCAAAAGCATTGATACCTGTCGCCAGAATCAGAACAAGTGCACCTGTCAAACCGATAGGCGAGCGCATGAACCTGCGCAAAAGTTGTTTACGTGATCGTTGGCCACGACTTGCCATGATTCACTCCTTAATCCATTGACACACTGTGTGCTGTGTCCAACGTTAAGAAATGAAGTTTGATGCAGTCGGAAAACAATGATGCTGTGAGCAAACTAGAACCAGTTCACATGTCCGTGATGAATGTTAGTTTCGCCAGACAGCGACTAGCCATGCTCCGAGAAGTGGCAAGGCCCAGACTTAGTAAGTAGGGAATTGAACCAAATCGGTTTTAGCGTAGGCAATGATCCCAAACGCACTGCGACCTGTGCCCGGTGCAACTTTTGCAATGACTGGAACCACTCGTTGGTGTTCAGTAAATTCTTCAAGCAATTGACTGTGAATGGGTGTGACCATCGAATTACGAAGTCGGCCAACCTTGTAGGCAGTCACATTTCGTAGCAGGTAGAGGTGCAACTGTTCCTGCTCGGTTCCAGTGGCGTAACTCGGAATCAGCACGCCGCTCAGCCAGGTGTCTTGCTGTCCTCGACTGAGGTGACGAATGTTGTGCTGGTATCGCTCTTCATCTCGAACCGATAGGTGCTGTAAGTGGGTATGGAACGCGATCCGGTCAGTGGGCAAGTGGCGCTCAATTGAACCTGCAGCTTCTACGGCCAGCGACGAGAGAAAATCAGATGCGGGAGTGCGACGCTGCAGAGCAGTAAACACATTTAGTTTCAGGGCTATTCACCTCCTCGCGATGTTGCGCGTTGCTGCTGTCAAGCCAGGCGATAGCGGTCGGAGACTTCACTCATTAGCAACTGCCTATTGTTGGAATATTAACTCACTGTACAGACAATTTCGCATGGAAATTCACGCCAGATCATGTGGAAATGATGTGAAAATGTTCAAACATTCAGGGCCAAACGTTGCAAAAGGGCCACCCATCCGGATGGCCCTTGCATTTTGTACACCGCGTAGGACTTGAACCTACAACCCGCTGATTAAGAGTCAGCTGCTCTGCCAGTTGAGCTAGCGGTGCGCGAAGACAATGCTAGCAGTACGTGCCGACTAGGGAAAATCAGGGAGTGTCAACCGCCATTCAATTTCAGGTAAGGTTTCCCTATGCCTATCAACGCCGCTGGGACGGTTGTTGACGACGCCGCCCTCCGTTCTGACATCCGCATGCTCGGTGAATTGCTGGGCGAGACGATAACTCGTCATTCTGGGCAGGAATTGCTTGATCTCGTTGAGCGAGTTCGTGCAGCCACCAGACAAGGCGATGGAGATGTTGCATCGCAACTAGCCGACCTTGATGTACCCACTGCTATTGCCTTGGCTCGCGCATTTTCTACTTACTTCAACTTGGCCAACATTGCCGAGCAGGTGCACCGAGGTCGCGCTCTAGCCTTTGATCGCCGAGAGAATGGTGGCGTTCTACAGCGCACGGCTAACAACATTGCGGCAGCGGACATCCCAGTGCATGAGGTTGAGCAGATAGTTCGCAACCTCAATGTGCGCCCGGTATTTACCGCACACCCAACTGAAGCCGCGCGCCGCAGCACTTTGGTAAAGCTTCGCCGAATCGCCGACTTCCTCTACGCGCCAAGTCATCCACGCTTGCGCGAGCGGCTAGCTGAGATCGTCGATTTGCTTTGGCAGACCAATGAGCTTCGTATCGCTCGTCCAGAAGTTCTGGATGAAGCTCGCAATGCCCTTTACTACTTGGATGAGATTGCTCGAGGCCCGCTAGGTCACGTTCTTGAAGATCTAGAAGCGGCCCTCTCGGCTCTTGGTGTTGACGTTCCGCTCACTGCCCGCCCGCTGACTATGGGCTCGTGGATTGGTGGCGATCGTGATGGAAATCCGTTTGTCACCCCCGAGGTGACCACGAACGTTATTCAACTCCAGCGCTCGCATGCAGTGGCCAATTTGTTCCCGATTATTGACCGGGCGACTGAAGATCTCTCCATTAGTAGCCAAGTCATTGGGTCAAATGAGTCGATTGAGCACTTCCTTTCGACTCACCTTCCAACAATCCAAGGTTTTGATCAGCGACTTATTCGCGTGATTGGACAAGAGCCTTGGCGTCTGGCGCTTCTGGCTATCAGAAAGAAACTTGAGAATACTGCGACAGCACTTTCCGAGAAGCTCAATCATGTTCCCGGTAGTGACTATGCCGATACGGATGAATTCATCGGCGACCTTATTGCTGTGCGTAATTCCTTGGCCCAGCAAGGCGATGAGTCTATTGCAGCGCGTGTTTTAGATCGCGCCATCAAATCAGCGTCAGCAGTTGGTTTGCATCTTGCGGCACTCGATGTGCGTGAACATAGCGAGAAGTATCAAGCAGTAGTGGCATCACTAGTAAATCGTGTGGATCCAACCGCGCATTATGACCGGTTGAACTCTTCACAGCGCCTGGTGTTTTTGCGCAAAGAGTTGGCTTCGCCTCGTCCGTTGTCACTGAGTCCTCAGCTGGATGATGACGGCCAGCATGTATTTGGTGCGTATGTAGCCATTCGCGAAGCTCAAGATCGTTTTGGCCATGCAGTCTGTGAAACCGCGATTGTGTCTATGACTCGTGGAGCGGATGACTTGTTGGCTGCCGCCGTTGTCGGCCGTGAAGCCGGCCTTGTCGACTTAGCACGTGGTGTTGCTCGTGTGGACTTTGTGCCGTTACTCGAAACTGTAGATGAGTTGCAGGCTGCGGATCACATTCTGGATGAGATGCTCTGCTCGCCGGCTTATCGCGAGATAGTCCGCCTCCGTGGTGATGTTCAGGAAGTAATGCTGGGATATTCCGACTCGTGCAAGGATGCTGGCATCCTGACTTCTCAGTGGGAAATTCACCTTGCTCAACGTCGATTGCGTGATGTCGCCAACAAGCATGGAGTTCGACTGCGGTTGTTCCACGGTCGTGGCGGAACTGTCGGTCGTGGTGGCGGTCCTACTTTTGAGGCCATCATGGCTCAACCTCCAGGCGTACTCAGCGGTGAAATCAAGCTCACTGAACAGGGCGAAGTCATCTCGGATAAGTACCTTCTGCCGCCACTTGCGCGTGAGAATCTTGCTTTAACTTTGGCTGCTGCACTTGAGGCTTCCGTTCTGCATCGCTACCCACAGGTTGCACCAGAGCAGCTTGCTCTGTGGGACGAGATCATGAGTCTTGCATCGGCAGAGGCGATGGGCGCTTACCGCAACTTGGTAGGACATCACGATTTGCCAGCCTATTTTGCAGCCTCAACTCCAGTAGGTGAGTTGGCTGATGTACACATGGGTTCACGTCCCGCACGACGACCAGATACTGCTTCAGGCATTTCAGGTTTGCGTGCGATTCCCTGGGTCTTTGGTTGGACGCAATCTCGCCAGATTGTTCCAGGTTGGTTCGGCGTCGGTAGTGGTTTGAAGGCTGCTCGTGAAGCTGGTCATGGCGAGGAACTTCGCACGATGTTGAAAGACTGGAGTTTCTTCTCGAACTTCATTTCAAATGTAGAGATGACTTTGGCGAAGACCGATCTGAACGTTGCTCGTAGTTATGTTGATGCGCTTGTGCCAGATGAACTTAAGCACTTGTTTGACGTAGTTTCTGCCGAGTGCGAGTTGACGCGTGCAGAAATCCTGCTTCTGACCAATGAGTCAACAGTTTTGGAAAACAACCCAGCACTCACTCGCACGCTTGCAATTCGGGACACGTATCTGCGTCCGTTGCATCATCTGCAGTTGAGTTTCTTGCAGCGAGTGCGTGAAATTCGCGCAACTGGCCAAGAACCAGATGCTGATTTACTGCGCGCACTCAGTGTGACTGTGAATGGAATTGCAACCGGCCTTCGAAACACTGGCTGATCGACAATTAGCCAGCAAGGGTAGCGAGTAGTTCCTTGTAGGCAAGAGCAGCATCAGCAAGTTCCTGATCGGTGAGAGTGCGAACGCCGTGGACGACAAACGGTTCATTCCAAATCATCTTCGTCATATTTGCTGTCGCAATGTATGGAGCAAGAAGCTCATTCATAGTGAACTTGTTGTGGCCATCTGCTCGATAGGCATCGGCTATTCCACCTGTGCTGATTGCAAAAATCACTGGCTTACCTTCAAGCGCATTTCCACCAAGGTATGCCCAACCCCGAGTCAAGATGTCATCAAGGTATTGCTTAACTGCAGCGGGCGCTGAATACCAGTACCAAGGGAACTGAAACACCAGGACGTCGTGAGCATCAACAATGGATTGTTCTACCTCGACATTGAACTGGCCATCATTTTCCCGGAGTACCGAATCGATGTGGCGAACCGTCACGCCATCAACAGTTCCTGCCGCAGAGGCCAGAGCATCATTAATCCGAGAATCTTCTAGGTTGGGATGGCTCACCAGGACAAGGACGCGGTTATGTGTAGTCACAATCCTTGAGCCTAAGTGGTTCTTGCGTAGACAGCCACTCGAAGCAGACTAGCTCAGTGCATGCTCGGCGGTCTCGACTACGTTAGCCAGCAACATGGCGCGAGTCATCGGACCAGTGCCCCCTGGCATGGGAGCAATCCATCCAGCGACTTGCGCGCAAGCTGGATCGAGATCGCCAAGTAGACCTTGTTCGGTGCGCGTGATGCCGACATCAAGCAGAGCGGCGCCTGGCTTGATCATGTCGGGCTTAATGAAATGCGGCACGCCAGCAGCAGCCACGACGATGTCAGCACGCTTGATGTGCTGCGCCATGTCACGGGTACCTGTGTGACACAAGGTGACGGTTGCGTTTTCACTACGACGCGTCAGCAACAAACCCAGTGGACGACCCACGGTTACACCGCGCCCGATGATAGCGACTTCAGCCCCATCCAGAGGCACGTCGTATGCGCGCAGGAGTTCAACAATGCCACGAGGTGTGCAGGGAAGTGGCGCAGGCTGCCCCAAAACTAGTCGTCCAAGGTTCATCGGGTGAAGTCCATCGGCATCCTTGATGGGGTTCATAGCTTCAAGCGCGAGGTTGGCATCCAGCCCCTTAGGTAATGGCAACTGCACAATGTAACCAGTGCATGCGGGGTCAGCATTGAGTTCGGTAATCGCTGCTAAAACATCTTGCTGAGTTGCTGTGGCTGGCAGGTCAACGCGGATTGATGCAATGCCAACTTCATGGCAATCCTTGTGCTTGCCGCCTACGTATGCATGAGAGCCAGGATCTTCGCCGACCAAGATGGTTCCCAAACCGGGATGAACGCCCTTTGCCTTAAGGGCTTCAACGCGAACTGCGAGGTCTGCCTTAACAGCAGCAGCGGTAGCCTTACCATCCAAAATTATTGCGCTCATTGATACTCCAACTGGTGGTCTTCAAGTTCCCCAATGCTACACGTCGACGCTCGAGCACTCTGGTGCGTTGGCCGCGTTAGGCGAAGACAACCGTGCGTCGACCGACGAGGAATACGCGGTCTTCGGCGACCAAGCTCACGGTATGCGAGAGCACCCGTCGTTCAACGTCACGACCGATGCTCACAAGATCCTCGGCAGTCTGAGCATGTCCGACTCGTTGAATGTCCTGATCAATGATCGGCCCTTGATCGAGGTCGGCTGTGACGAAGTGTGCGGTAGCGCCGATCATTTTCACTCCACGGTTGTAAGCCTGGTGATACGGCTTGGCGCCAACAAAGCCGGGTAAAAAGGAGTGGTGAATGTTAATGATGCGGCCAGGCAAAGCATCACATAGTTCAGGCGACAGAACTTGCATGTAACGCGCAAGCACGACGAAATCAACATCGTACTGAGTCACGAGTTTCAGAAGAGCCTGCTCTTGCTTGGCCTTCGTGTCAGGAGTCACTGGCAAGTAGATGAAGGGAATGCCATGCGCATCCGCGATCGAACGACAGTCTTCATGGTTGGACACAATGGCCGGGATGTCGACCTTGAGTTCGCCAATTGAATGCCGGTAAAGCAAATCCATCAGGCAGTGATCGTACTTCGACACCATGAGCAAAACTCGACGACGATCACTTGTCAGCCGTATGTTGAATTTGGGCGTGAAGCGAGCGAGGTGGCTAGAGATTGCTCGGCTGACACGTTCGACATCTTGCTCTGGAGTTTCAAACCGGGTACGCAAACAGAATTCGTTTAGATCCGGATCGGTGAACTGTGCCTGTTCAACAATGTTTGCTCCGCAATCGAGCAAGCCCGTGGAAACGGCGTGGACAATTCCAGATTGATCCGCACACTGCAGTCGCAGAACATACTCAGTCATCGGTTCCCCCTGTGTCGACGTCAGGCTTCTATCGTATTGAGTCTGTCTGCTTATGGGTGCGAAGTGAGCAACCTAGGACCCGACAATAACAAAAGCCCAGGGGTACAACCCTGGGCTTAAGTCATTGGGGTGAGTGACGGGACTTGAACCCGCGACGTCCTGGACCACAACCAGGTGCTCTACCAGCTGAGCTACACCCACCACGCTGACCACCGAGATGGACAGATTTCATATTCTATTCAGTTTGCCGCAAAGCGACTAATTCGGCGGGTACTCTGCAGCGATTTTCCTGGCCTTATCGGTGTTTGGCCCCGGTGCTTCAACGAAGATTGCTTCGCGGTAGTACTTAAGTTCATTGATTGAGTCGCGAATGTCGCCAAGCGCGCGATGGTTGCCAGTCTTCACCGGACTGGCAAAATACGAGCGCGGGTACCAGCGGCGAACGAGTTCCTTGATGCTCGACACGTCGATGAGTCGGTAGTGCAAGTATGAGTCGATGCGAGGCATGTCACGAGCAAGAAAAATACGGTCCACATAGACACTTGAACCGGCAAGAGGTGCTTTGGTCGCTTCGTTCACATGTGACGTGATGTAGTCAAACAGTTGCTGCTCAGCCTCTTCTAAAGTCAGGCCCAGTGGTATCTCAGGAAGCAGCCCAGAATTCGTGTGCATCTCAACAACAAAAGGATCCATATTTTGTAGGCGCTCTTCTGGAGCTTGAATCACAACGGAAAAGCCGTCACCAACTTCGTTGAGCGCAGAGTCTGTGATGATGCAGGCAACTTCGACAAGCAGGTCGTTCTCAAAATCGAGACCCGTCATCTCGCAGTCAATCCAGACAATGCGGTCGTTCTTAAGTTCAGTCACGGCTTTAGCCTATGCGATGCATCGGACAGCAGAGCGCTGCCTGACTTTCTGATGCAATTCGTGCAGCAGTTAAATCGCGGCACACAAAAAATTCGGCCGGAATTAATCCTGCGCTTTGAGTGCATTCTCGAGGTCGGCTACTCGCTTGCGAAGCGCAGCGAGTTCATCTTCTTGGACTAGGCCCATGCGTCCGATGACTTTGTCGACTTCTTGCTCTACATCAGCTGAGACATCTTCGGCAGTGCCATCTGAGTGATTGCAGCCGAAGGAAGTGCCTGGACGCGGAAGTGACTCCACCAAATTCAGGATGGTCGCTACTGCGGTTGCACTCACTGATATGAACGCTTGCGAAAGGGCTTCAGTGTCTAAAGTCGGAGTCTCGTCATTGAGTCGCGAGGTGCGAACCTGTCCCGATACATCATCAAGTGAGTCAGCAGCGCGACGCAACAAGTAGGCAAAATCAATCACTCGCTAAGGCTAACTGCATGTGACCTAACACGCATCTGGTCAGGATGCGTTACTGGGCTAGCGGCAGCACAATGAAGTATGCCTGAAATGCCTACCTATGCCATCTCACGAACTGCTCGACTCGCATCAGTCCCAGTGAGTCACGCTGGACGCCGTGCAGTTGTGGCAGGTACGCGACTTGGCGGTGGCGACTCGCAGGCGGCAATGCTTCGGGCTCAGCAGCGAACAGCTGAGCAGCTCTTCTCGGTTTTGGGCAATCTCAAAGGTGGGGCGCTCAAGTTCGGTCAGGTGCTGAGCGTTCTTGAGGCTGCACTTCCTGAGGATTTGATTGCTCCCTACCGTGAGTCCCTCACAAAGATGCAGGATGCTGCGCCACCCATGGCCGAAAAGTCGGTCATCCGTCAGATGGAAGCAAGTTTTGGCAAGGACTGGCGTAGTCGATTCCAAGAATTTGAGATGACAGCCTCGGCGGCTGCTTCCATTGGCCAGGTTCATCATGCGGTGTGGCATGACGGCCGTGAAGTTGCGGTCAAGATTCAGTACCCGGGTGCGGCAAAGGCGGTGATGTCCGATCTCAATCAGGTCGCGCGCATGGGCAACATCTTCGCTTTCGCTTTTCCAGGGATTGACATCAAAGCGCTCTTGAGCGAGCTCAAACTCCGCGTCGGCGAAGAACTCGACTATCTACATGAGTCCAAAGTCCAGCGACGCTTTGCTGTTGCGTATGACAACCATCCTGACTTCTTCGTTCCGCACGTTTTGGTAGCAGCAAACAGTGTGGTCGTTACCGAGTGGGTTGAAGGTAAATCGCTTGCTCGCATCATTGAGTCAGGCACGCAAGATGAACGTGACCTGTACGGAAAGTTGTACTTGCGCTTCTTGCTTTCCGGTCCGCGCATTGCTGGACTCATGCATGCTGATCCGCATCCAGGTAACTTCCGAGTGATGCCTGATGGTCGGCTAGCGATCTTTGACTTTGGTGCCTCGGCTGAGCTGCCCGATGGATTGCCACTTGCGATGGGAACGCTTCTTCGAGTGTCCATGATTGATGACGGCAGCGAGATTGAGGCTGGACTACGTGCAGAGGGCTTCATTCGACCAGGTATCGAACTAGATGCGCGAGCTTTGCGTGACTACTTGGCACCATTTACTGAACCCGCTCAGACAGATACGTTCAAGCATGACCGTGAATGGTTGCGTGAACAGTTTGCTCGCACGAGTGATCCTCGAAATCCAGATTGGGCAATCGGTCTCAAGATCAACTTGCCGCCTGAGTACTTGCTGATTCATCGTGTGTGGCTGGGCAGTATCGGTGTTTTGTGTCAGCTCGGCGCTGAATTCTCTGTGCGCGATGAATTCATCGAGTGGGTTCCAGGCTTCGCGCAGCCGGAATTGGATGTACACTGAAGTTGGTTGAACCTTCAACTAACATTTAAGGAGTCCACATGCCTGCAGTCACCGCGGACACATTGACCTTGCCACGTTTTGACCTGTCACCAGATGCAACTCTGCGTCAGGTCAAGAGCGTGACCAACGCACCACAGGCATACGAGGGTGAAGGCTTCCCAGTCCGCCGTGCGTTTGCGGGCATTCCCTCGAGTGACCTGGATCCCTTCATTCACATGGACCAAATGGGTGAGGTCGAGTACTTGCCAGGCGAGCCAAAGGGCACACCATGGCATCCGCACCGCGGCTTTGAAACTTTCACGTACCTCATGGATGGTCGCTTCTTGCATCAGGACTCGAATGGCGGCGGCGGTGTCATCGGCGAGGGCGGCACTCAATACATGACCGCGGGCGATGGCATCTTGCACATTGAGACTCCACCTGAAGATTTGGTGATGTCCGGCGGCATCTTCCATGGGGTGCAGCTCTGGATCAATCTGCCGAAAGAAAAGAAGCGCATCGCACCGGCCTATCAGGATTTGCAAGGCCAAGATTCGGCAATGGTGTCAAGTGCCGATGGTGGTGCACTCGTTCGCGTACTTGCGGGAGATGTTGCAGGTTTCCGTGGTCCCGGCATCTCGCACACACCAATCGCCATCACACATGTAACCGTCGCACCGGGGGCGCAGATTGATATCCCGTGGCGCAAGGATTTCAATGCGCTGGCTTATGTGCTGGCAGGCAACGGGTCCGTTGGACCTAACGGTCAACCGATTCGCACCGGCCAGATGGCTGTGCTCACTGACGGTGACCTCATTCGTTTGCGCGCTGATGTGAATCAAGATTCGCGACATCCGAGTTTTGATGTCTTTTTACTCGGCGGGGTTCCGCTGCGCGAACAGGTCTTCCAGTACGGCCCCTTCGTCATGAGTACTCGTGAGGAAGTCATCCAAGCTATGGAGGACTACCAAAAGGGCCGCTTTGGTCACATCCCAGTGAACGCGATTATGCCGCACCGCCCATAGATTTGGGCTATGAGGTTCTTGACGTGAAGCGCACGGTTGAGAACGAGGCCTATTTCACGAGCGCTGCAGTTGCGCGACAGTGCGTTGATTTTATGCGCCAAAGTTTTCCGCTCGATGCCTTTGACCTTGTGATTGAACCGAGTGCGGGTGATGGAGTATTTCTCAGGCTGCTTCCCGAGGGTAAGCGCATCGGCGTTGACATCGCTCCGCAAAGCGCTGAAATTGTTGAGGCTGACTTCTTGGAGTGGCTGCCAACAACTGAGGGTCGAGCACTGACAATCGGCAATCCACCATTTGGGGCCAGAGCATCTCTTGCGGTGAAGTTCATTGAGCACGCCGCTGAATTCTCGGATGTGATCGCATTCATTTTGCCGATGAGTTTCAACAAGTACACATTTACGAATCGGGTACCACTGAACTTTCACCTGGTGGATTCAATAAACATCTCGGAAGAGTTCTTACTTGATGGCCAGAATGTTCCCATTAATACTGTTTTTCAGATTTGGGAAAAGCGTGAGGAACTTCGCACTAAGGAGATTGGCGCTCGCACACATCCTGATTTTGAGATGCGGCATGCACACATGTCACGAGTCACTCCGCACGAGCTTCAAGAGTTACACACTTATGACTTCGCCATCGCCCAGGTCGGCAACAACTTTGCACCGCGTGATCCTTTTGGAATCGTCAAGGGTAGTTACTGGTTCATAAAAGCGATCGCCCCGCAAGTGAAGGAACGCTTCGAACGTTTGGACTTTACTTTTTTGGATGGCATGAATCTTGCCCACAAGAGTCTGTCGAAGGCGGATATTATTGCGGCTTACGAGAATGTTGTGAAGGCACATAACTAATCGCTGTTGAGCCCATTCACCCCGCTTGTAGAGTTGAGACGTGACTACGCGCAACCCTGATCGTGACTCGTACTTCCCAGCTATCGAGAAGAAGTACGGCGAACCTATGTCGTACTGGTTTGAGCGAATGGAGACGGTGGCTGGTCAGAAATACCCCGAGCAGATCGCTTACCTGCGCGAGAACTATGGGTTCTCACAGACTCACGCGAACGCATTGGTTCTATATTGTCGTGGTTCTAAGAGTGCACATCGTGTCCACAGTGTGGACGGGTATCTGGCTGAGTTTGATGACGAAAAACGTAAGACGGCCGAGGACATCTTCAAGACCATCACCACAAAGTACCCAAAGATGGAACTCGTGGTTGCGTGGAATAAGCCGATGCTCAAACTCGGTGATGATTACATCTTTGCTCTGACTGTCCACACTAAGCACATCCTGATTGCTCCTTGGGGCGATGGCATGATTGCCAAATTTGAAACTCGACTTGCCGATTATGAAACCAACAAGAAGACCTTCAAAGTTCCAGTTGACTGGAAGATTGATAAGAAGCTTCTGCTCGATTTGGTTGCGGCTCGATTGGCTGAGGTTTCCTAGAAGTAGTCACTCGTGACACTCTCCGGTGAGTGGGTGCACGTTCTCTATGCACACTCGAGGTGCACGACGTTCACTGAGCAAAGTCCATCTAGCGCAGTTACTGTGTCATCATGCGAGTAGATCAAACCAAGAACGGTTTTGCACCTAAGACGTGTGAGCGCTGTGGCCTGATGTTCGAGTGGCGCAAGAAGTGGCAGCGCGATTGGGAGTCTGTGAAGTACTGTTCCGAGCGGTGTAAGCGCGCATCATGACCCGACTCATTTACATTCCGTTCGATCAACTCAATGTTGAGTACGGCGTCATGAAAATTGCCAATCGAGACAATGACCATATTGTGCTGATTGAAAGCCAGCGGATGGTCGAAGGTCGCAAGTGGCACAAGCAAAGATTGCAGTTTCTTATCGCCAGCGCTCGCCACTTTGCTCATGAACTTAAACAAGCTGGTTGGCAGGTCACATATCTCAAGGCTGCAACCACGACTGATGGTTTGCGGGCGATGCACGCTCTTCGTCCTGGTGCTGAAGTAGTTTGCGCAACGCCGAACTCCTTTCGGCTCAAGCAACAGCTCGAAGAATTTGGTGTCACATTTGTCGAGAACGATTTCTTTCTGACATCACAGACCCTGTTCGAGTTATGGGCTGAAAAGCAATCGAGTTTCACGATGGAGAACTTCTATCGCGCCCAGCGCAAGCGGCTAGGCATCTTGATGGACGGAAGTGAACCACTTGGCGGTAGTTGGAATTATGACGCCGAAAATCGCCTTCCGCCACCTAAGGAACATGATTGGGGAACGCCTGTCTACTTCGCCTTTGATGACATTGATGATGAGGTTTCGGCAGGGCTTCCTGAAACTGTCTGGGGCAACTTAAACGGAAAGACTTGGGGAACTTCGCGGGCTGAAGCGCTTGCCCAGATGGCTCACTTCTTTGAACACCACTTCAAAGACTTTGGTCCCTATGAGGATGCAATCCCGAGTCAGAGTTGGAATGCGCATCATTCACTGCTGAGTCCCTATCTGAACAATGGTCTATTGCATGCATCAGAGGTTGTGCGTGCTGCACTGGCAAGATTTGCACAGGGCGATATTCCTATTTCTTCGTGTGAAGGCTTCATTCGCCAGATCATCGGCTGGCGTGAATACATCAATGGCATGTACTGGTTCCTGGGCGAGGACTACCGCGACAACAATCACCTGAACGCTGACCGCAAGTTGCTTCCGCTGTTTCATGAACCAGATAAGACTCAGATGAATTGCGTGAAGTCGATTGTGGCGGATGTGCAGGAGCGTGGCTGGACTCATCACATTCCACGCTTGATGGTTTTGAGCAACTTGGCATTGATTGCTGGCGTCTCGCCACAGGAGTTCTTGGATTGGATGCGCGAAGTCTTTATTGATGCTGCTGATTGGGTCATGGTGCCGAATGTCATTGGTATGGCTACGCATGCTGATGATGGTGTCTTGATGACTAAGCCTTATGCGGCGGGTGGCGCTTACATTTCCAAGATGGGTCAGTATTGCAAGACGTGCGTGTACGACCCTAAGAAGCGCACTGGTGAAGATGCCTGTCCGTTCACAACTTTGTACTGGGACTTTCTCGACCGGCACGCAGAAACCTTTGGCAAGAACCATCGAATGTTTCAGCAAATGGGCGGCCTGCGAAGACTGAGTAACTTGCCTGATGTCAAAGCTCGTGCGGCAGAGGTTCTTGAAGGACTTGATCAAGGCACAGTATGACCGGGTTGTTGCCCGTTTGCTGAAGTCCACCATAGTAACGCTTGACGTTATTAACGTGTAGAGTTACTATTTTTGAATGATCGTTTCTTTTGCGGACAAAGCAACCGAGACGAGTTCTTCAGGTAAGGAAGAGCAATGGCAAAGAAGAGTGTGAAGTTAGACCCAGTGACGCCTGGGGAGTTGCTCTGGGAGGAGTTCCTGGTGCCAATGGAGATTTCTCGGTATCGCTTGGCCAAAGAAATCGGTGTGCCCGCTCAGCGTATTGGTGACATCGTGATGGGGAAGCGAGCCATAAGCGCCGATACTGACCTACGCTTGTCCCGATACTTTGGACTCAGTGAAGGTTTCTGGTTACGGGCACAGGCTGCTTGTGATCTGGAGATTGCCCGCAGTGCCATTGAAGACGAGCTAAAGAAGATCGTGCCATTCCACGGAACTGCTAGTTAATGGAATGGCACGATCAAGCGTGAAGTTACTTCACTTGCAGATACTTATCAGCAACTGATACTTGAGTCCAGGTACGGCTACCATCAGAGAGCTTGTACACCGGCAGCATGGCGAGCGTCCCATTAATCCAAAACTCACCAATACTAGGTTCCGCGCTGGTGATTTCAGCCTGATCGAGCTGGATCTGTAACAATGGTCGACCATCTGCATCGGTAGGTGCCGAGCCACCTTGAGCAATTGGCGTGTCACCCTCCAACGACACATAGCCATTTGATGTTGTCTGCAACTGAGGTGCAGCAAACTCTGACCACTTAAGATCCTGGGAGCGCAGGACTGCCGACTTCGCGCCAACTGTGTCAAAGTTAGGCACTTGGACAACTTGTGCGAAAGTCCCAGACGCCCAAATCACTGACTTATCTGGTGCAAATTCAACACTCCATGACAGCGAGGTTTCCTGTCCCTCAACTGTCATGTGCGCTACAACTTGGATATATGGTTGCGGGTCAGCATTCTTCCCTTGACTAAAGTACTGGCTACCAGACTCGGTGTCCCACGTCACATTGGCGAGGTCCAATCCCGCTGTGCCAAAAATCTCTTTAGCTAAATTGAGGGCCACGGCATTACTCAGAACTTCACCTGTCTTAACTGTGCATTCCCCAGGCTTGAGGTCATTTGCATGCATCTTGGGAATGTAGTTGTACAAATCCTTGGCGCAAGCATCTGGGCCATTGTCGACGTTGCTGTACATCCATCCAGATAGGTAGTCACTGCTCGGTGACAAGTTAATCGTCGCTGGTGAGTTGTCGGCCGTTACGGTTGTGTCTGCTAAGGCGGAATTGTGTTTGATGGAGTGTTCGCCGATATTGAAGGCATCTATCAGCTTTTGAATTATTGCGCTTCGGTCTAGTCCTGCATCGCTCATGATGTAGGCATGACCTGTTCCTGGTGTGTCAGACAGTGAGTTGGCTGGAGTGAGCCAAGGACGACCTTGATACCCCGAGGAGTTGGTGGATTTTGCCTTTGCCAGGCCCGAGGAGATTACATCCGACCCGACTCGTGTCGAGAGTCCGGATGCGACCAGCTGCGGACTAGTTGAATCACTGCAGGTTGGTGCGCTCGTTGAGCAGCGGAAGGCTCCCGCCGTTTGACCTTGGCCATTACAGTTCGGGTGACCGGCGGCACACATGGCACTACCTACAACTTTTTGGTTGGTACCGGCATGTAGCGCTGCAATGGAGTAGCCAGCACCAGTGCCAGTACCCACGAGTAACACAGCGGCAGCTGCTGCATAAGACCAGCGCGGGAAGCGTGACTTGCGAGCTGCGTGGTCATTCAGACCGTGCACTTCTGCAAGCTCGTGTGTGTCAATCTTTTCGCGAATAGCAACTAGATCTGGCTGGTCCATGCCAATTGCAGGATCAGAAGCCTGCAACGCCTGCAGAGCGAGGTCCTCATCTTCAGGAGGATTAACTTCGGAGCCTTCAAGATTCATGAGTAGTCCTTTCATCGTCTACACCCTCTTATGTTTCGAGGCGCCTGATTCCTGCACTGGAGAGCGGAAAATCTGTCGACCAAAATTTGACCAGCATTCCGTGCAGGATTTACTAGCGTCAACACATAAGTTGGTAAGCAACATTCGTGCGAGAGGGCATCATGAAGGAAACTGCGGTTGAAGAGCCGTTCAGCACGCCCAAGGAAACTGCCTTCGAAGAACTTTTTAACGCTCACGCAGTTGATGTTCACAGGTATGTTAGCCGACGCCACAATGGCAATGATGTCGATGACTTGGTGGCCGAGGTTTTCACTCTGGCTTGGCAAAAGTGGAACGAGATTCCGGACGACTTTGAGTTGCAGTGGCTGTATCGCACAGCATGGTTCGTTCTAGCAAACGCACATCGGAAGCATACTGAGACACCTATCGACACCAGCGATGTCGAAGGATTCACGGCAGACATCGCGGATGTAGTCATTGAACATGCCGAGATGCGCAGAGTGTGGCTGGAGATTCCTGAACGCGATCGGGAAATCTTGCGTCTAGTTGCTTGGGAAGGCCTTACTCCACCTGAAGTTGCTGCAGTGCTTGGCATATCTCTAGGCGGAGCAAGTTCAGCTATTTCACGTGCTCGGAAGGCCCTCACGACCGCTATGGATGTAAACCACGAGACTGAAGAACTGTCTGCGGCCGACCAAAGGTAAACTCACAATGTGCCAAGGTTGATGTCAGATCAGAACCATCCCGAGGCAGCAATCTCCACCACGGCCCACAGAGTCACACTCATTCAGAAGCGAGTTCCTAAGCTTTTTGGCCTGCTCGCGCTCCTAGTCGGTCTCATCGACCTCGCCATTCTGATGTTGCCGTTCACACATGAACTTTTCATTAAAAGACTGTCCGGCTTACCCGGTGTATTTCGTGGACCGGCGGTTTTGTCGACGGTTGCCGTATCACTCGGCCTGATCCTCATTGCAGATGGCTTGGCGAGAAGAAAGCGACGTGCATATTTCATCTCTGCCGCGTTACTCCTTGTCGTGGTGGCTAACCGAATAGCGCTTTACCGCAACGATGCGATTGGCATTTTAGGCCTTGCTCTGCCGCTGATTCTTCTCGTGACGTTGCTCGCCTCGCACTCACTCTTCGATGCAAAGGCGGCCCCTCAATCCCTCCGACGAGCACTGGCCCGAACTCTACTTGGCGGCGCGATTGCTTGGCTATTGTCCGTATTCCTCGTGTGGATGCGCTTGCGCGAGATACGGCAACCGTGGAGTTGGTCCACTTACTTCAGTGATGGAGTGCCAGGTCTGGTCGGCATCGTCACACCACTTACGAGTGATGATCACATCCGTAGCACCGTCACCTATTTCGCCCTTTCGGGTTTAGGGCTGGGATTTATTGGCTCAATGTTTTATGTCGTTCTGCGCAGCCACAAGCCGACCGCATTAAGCCTGGCGCAGGAAGCAATCACATTACGGTCACTCTACGACTCAACGGATCAAAGCGACTCGTTGAGTTACTTTGCCTTGCGTGACGACAAACTGATGTGCTGGTCACCCGATCGCCGAGCATGCATCGTCTACCGAGTTGAACTCGGCGTTGCACTTGCGGGAGGGGATCCAATTGGCGCCGAGGATGCATGGCCGGCCGCGATGCAGGAGTTCGTATCGTTCGCACATTCTTACGGCTGGTTAGTGGCGGTAGTTTCTGCAAGCGAGCGGGGTGCCGAACTTTGGGCTAGGCACGCAGGCTTGACCAGTTTGCAGATGGGCGACGAGGCAGTCGTCAACACGGCAGCCTTCAGTCTTGTCGGTCGGCCGATGAAGAACGTGCGCAACGCAGTGACTCGAGCAAAGCGCCGCGGTTACAGCGTCGATGTGCATCGATTGAGGGACTTACCGAGCGCCGATGTTGTTGAACTTCATCGCTTATCGAGCGCGTGGCGCGTAGGTAAAACCGAACGCGGATTTTCCATGGCACTTGGTCGCGTGGACCAAGACCGTGATCCTGATGTGCTGGCTGTGCGAACCTACATTGATGGCGCATTGCATGGCTTTATGACTTTCGTTCCATGGGGTAACAATGGGGCTTCCCTTGATTTCATGCGCCGTCATCCCGATGCAACCAACGGTGTCAATGAATTGATGCTTGCCGAGTTCATTGAGTGGAGTAAGACCAACGGTATCGAGCAGATTTCGCTCAACTTCACAACCTTTAGAAAGTTGCTCGAGAGTGGGTCCAGCGATGAGTCAAATGCGCTCACCAAGTTGGGTCGATGGGGACTGTTACTCGCGTCGCGCTACATCCAGATCGAGACTTTGCATCGCTTTAACGCCAAGTTCGGACCGGTGTGGCAGCCGCGGTATCTCGTGTTTGAGTCTCGACGAGAGTTCCTGCGCGCGGGTCTGAGTGCGCTGGCCGCTGAAGGTTTTCTCTAAGAGAGCGTGACTCACGGTCATTGAGCTCGGCTCTCGATCAGTCGTGCCTACTCCTGCCCCTGCAATGCACGAAGAAGTTGATCTCCATGCTCGTGCGGATGCCGAGTGTAGATGTCAATCCAATCAGCAAGGGTGTAGCGACCTGACTCGGTGTGTGTGCCGTAACGCGCAAGATCCTCAGCAGTGAGTTGTTGCAGAATCAAGTGGGATGATCCGCGAACCGCTGCAATCACCGCTAGTGATTGTTCGGTAGGAAGAACTTGATAGCCAAGTGGGCTGCACTCTGCCCAAGCTGCTTCGTCATATCCTTGAATCACGGATCCAGCAGGCTCGGCAAGGAGTCGGCGTAAGCGTACGTATGACTGCGCCTCACTATCCGCCATATGGTGAATGACTTGCCGCGCGGACCAGCCAGCAGGGTGGTGAACATCTAGGTTCTCGTCGTTTGCTTGTGCGGCTGCGGCGAAAAAGTATTCGGTCGCTTCTAAGTAGGCGATGTGCATGACATACAGGCTAGCAATCAGTGTCTTCAGAATCGGCTCGCCACAACATCCAGATCTTGCTCGCACTCAAAACCGTTAAAGTTGTCGCAACAGAAACGAGCAACATGTCAACGACGCGTGGCGAATCGAGAGCACTTCACTGGGGATTGTCCCGTGTAGACGCACTCATGATGGCAGTCGTTGTTATCGCAATTTCAAGTTCAGGTCCGATTATTGCGCTGAGCACAGCTCCAGTTTTGGCCATGGCTACGTGGCGCTGCATACTCGGTTCAGCGGCGACCTTTCCGTTGGCTTATCGAAAGCAGGGTCTGGCCACTCTCAATCGAGCTCAACTGCGAGGCTGCATTTTTGCTGGGCTTGCGCTTGGCATTCACTTTGCGCTCTGGATACCGAGTGTGCGCCTCACATCAGTGGCCAATTCTGTTGCACTCGTCGCGACCCAACCTATTTGGATGCTGCTGATGAATAAGCGGCTCGGTCACCAGATTCCGCGCAGAGTATGGGTGGGAATTGTCATCGCCATCATTGGGGTGCTGACTGTTGTAGGTGTGGACTTCGGAGTTTCTACTCGCGCATTGCTGGGTGATGCGATGGCAGTTGCAGGAGCCGCGGCTGCCGGTGCTTATCTGATGATTGGTGGTCACGTTCGAACCACGGTCAGCAACTCGGTTTACACGGTGATTGTGTATGCCGTTTCAGCCGTGACTCTCGGGCTACTCTCAATCGGTATGCACACCCCACTCTGGGGATTTAGCCAGAAAGACTGGCTACTCATCGCGGCCCTGACTCTTGGCGCTCAGTTACTCGGGCACTCATTGATGAGCCGTCTGATGGAATCTACGTCTGCAACCGTTGTAGGCATTGCGGTGCTGTTTGAACCTCCAGGTGCCGCGATTTTTGCTGGGCTGCTCTTGCACCAACATATTCCTGCGACCGCAGTGCTTGGCATGTGCATCATTCTGTGCGGGTTGGTGATGGTAGTTCGGCAGGCGTAAGTCGCCGGACGTAGGGTAAACATTCAACGACTAGGTGTCGCTACGCTTTCAAGCACGTCAAATGGATACATTGTTCCCATGGAAACTAACGGTGTGACAAAGTGGGAATCTGCAACTGAAAAGCCTTTTCTCGTCATTGGTTTGTTCTTTTTGGTGGTGTATGCCGCTCCAATTATTAACCCTGATCTTTCACTGCAGTTAAAGCATTTCTGCAAAGTTTCGCAAGATGTCATCTGGGTTTCTTTCATCATTGACTATGTCGTTCGCTTTGCTTCGGCAAAGCACAAAATGGCATGGTTCAAGTCGCACTTGTTGGACCTAGCCACCGTCACTTTGCCCGTTATCCGGCCAATCCGAGCGATCCGCGCGCTGCTTGGCATCATTCTCATGGTCAATAAGTCAGTCGAAAACTCTAAGAAGTCCCGGTTTGTCATGCTTATTGGCACGACAGCAATCTCCACCTTGATCATTGGTGGCCTAGCCATGACTGATGCCGAGCGTGGCGCTCCTGGTGCGAGCATCCACAACGTGATTGATGGCTGGTGGTGGGCCTACTGCACGATGACCGTTATGCCATACGGAGACGTCCAGCCTGTTACTGGAACTGGTCGGCTTATCGCTCTTGCCGTTATCGCCATCGGTCTCATCCTTTTCGGTACCATCACTGGTCTCATCGGTTCCTACTTCATGGAAAAGATTGAAGAAGACAGTGAAGAGATTCAAAAAGAAGTTCATGACATGGAAACCATGCTGGCGAGTAACACTGAGATGCTGAACAAGATTATGGCCGAGTTGAACGAGTTAAAGGGAAAAGACGCAGCTTCTGCTGAATAGGTTCTACTGAATAAGGGCTACCTCTACTTACGGCCTGCACAAGTGCTCGTTGCATTGTGGACCGTGCGCTAGCGAGACATACACCGTTCAGGGTGAATTCTGGAAATTTTATGGTAATTTTGTCGGATTAAGGATTTTTCCCCGATGGAGTTGCAAATGTCAGAAATTACTCAAGGTGTTAGCGACCAGAGTCAGGCGCAAGTGCCCGCGAGCAACCACACTGCGACTCTTGGGGCCGAACTCCCAGTGGGCATTGACAAGTCGGTCGGTTTCCAGGATCCGAGTTGGCTCACACTTGTTTCTGCAATCGAAACTTTACGTCCTATGCAAGAAAAGGACGGGTCGATTGACGCATCGAAACATGATCTTGACGACGCAACGCGGCTCGTTGGCTTGATCATTCGTTCGATTGCCGACCTGGCTCCGCAATTTGCGCACCAAGAGCCGTATCTGACTCAAGTGCAGCGCGACATTCAAGCGTGGGTTGATGGTGGCTTCCAAGTGCCTGACTTCTTCGACTCTCTGGAATTGTTCCGGCCAGATCTTGATCGGCGAGATGGTGTCGTGAACCTGGCTGTGTTCTCGATGTACACCCAAAACGGAAATCTGAATCGAAATCTAGAAGCGGTTATCACTCGCAACTTTTGGCCCGATTGGTTAGCAAGGCAAGAAGAGGTTTATCAAAACAGCGCTTTTGTGCCCATCGAATTTGTTGCCTTCACGCAGGGCTATAACACCAACTCGGCAGTGCTCTTTCCAGAAACAGTGGCCACTCGAGAGGTGAGTGACTATCACTGGGGTGGAATCTTCTGTGATCGAGAAGCAGCGCGTTTCAGGCTTGTGAGTAGCGCTGCACAGAAACTGCTGCATGTGAACTTTCCAGCAAATGCTGAGAAGCTCATGGGTGATCAGTTGCTTGCGCAAGAGACCTTTGCACTGTGGGATCTAATTCACGATCGCACGCACTCGACTGGTGACTTGCCCTTCGACCCATTCATGATTAAGCAGCGTATGCCTTATTGGATGTACGGTCTCGAAGAACTGAGATGTGACCTAGGCACTTTCCGTGAGACATTGAAGCTGGATGAGCAAGGGGAGAGGCTCGGCGAATACATTCGTTTCGCCATCTTGTTTGACCGACTCTTCCGCTTCCCAATTACTGGTCCGCGAGTTCGCAACTATGACGGCCTCGGTGGGCAAATTATCTTCAGCCACCTGCTCCGCAATGGCGGTTTGAATTGGACGAATAACAAACTCACATTGGACTGGGACAGAGTCACGCCGCTGATGATTGAACTCTGTGAAAACGTCGAGAAGCTGTATCACGATGGCATCAACCGATCCAAGCTTTCGCAGTGGCTGGCTACCTACGAATTCGTTCGAGACCTAGTTGAACCGCATCCAGCCTCGAATTGGGCTAAGGGTCCAGAAGGTTTGCCGCTTGATGGTGAGCCTAAAGAACTGCTCAATCTCGTGTTGGATGATGAATTTCCGCTCAATGTTTTCTACGACACTTTGAGCCGCAAGCTCAAGGATGTGCTTGCCGAGACCAAGGGCATTACTGCCTAGGTGGCAGAATCTCACTATGGAATCACTGGATCAAAGAATCCTGACACTGTTGGCAAAGGATAGCGAGAAGTCCCTGGAGGACTTATCAACCGCGCTAGGAATCCCATCTTCGACACTGCACCAGCGCATCAAGAAATTAGAGACTAAGGGATTCGTGAGTGGCTATCAGGCCAAACTAAATCTCAAACTCATTGGCTTAACCACCACGTCTTTCATCTTCTTAACACCTATTGATCCGGCCGCTCCTGATGACGTCCCAAACCAGATCAAGTCCATCGGCGAGATCGAAGGTTGTTGGTCGGTGGCGGGTCCACATAGCTACCTCGTTAAAGTAAATGTGTCCGAGCCGGAAGCCCTTGAAGGGTTGCTTGCCAGGATTAGAGCCGCCGCGAATGTTCGAACTGAAACTACCGTGGTGCTCTCAACTCCATTTGATCATCGACCTCCAGTAATTCCAGTGGCAACCGAAAGTAAGGGGAAGTAAATGTCTGAACGAAAAATTTGGCGCGGGTTTGCTAGTGACAACTACGCTGGCGTGCACCCAAAAATTTTGGCTGCCATCAACAGTGTGAACGATGGTCATGAAATTGCCTATGGAGACGACACTGAGACCGCAAAGTTTGCTGAATTAGTGAAGGTGCACTTTGGTGAGCACGCATTAGGTTTCCCGGTCTTCAACGGAACTGGTGCAAATGTCATCGCACTTCAGGCAGCGCTCGAGCAGTGGGAAGCTGTGATTTGCACGGAGAGTGCACACATTCACGTCGATGAAGGTGGCGCACCTGAGAAGATGGCCGGCATTAAGTTATGGACCGTGCCGACTACCTCGGGCAAGCTCACTCCAGAACTGATCGAGTCACAGATCTTTGACGTTGGCGTTGTGCATCGCGCTCAAGTGGGCGCAGTCTCAATCGCTCAGTCGACAGAGTTGGGCACACTGTATTCGGCGGCTGAAATCAAGGCACTGGCCGACACATGCCACCAGCACAATCTCGTGCTTCACATGGACGGAGCCAGACTGTCGAATGCTGCTGCAGCTTTGGGATTGTCGTTCAAGGAGTTCACGACCGATCTCGGTGTCGACTTGGTGTCCTTCGGCGGCACAAAGATTGGTGCGCTAGCAGCCGAAGCTGTCATCGTGACGAACATCAACTCTCCGCAGGGTAAGAAGCTTGCGAATGCAGTTCCGTTCCTGCGTAAAACTTCGATGCAGTTAGCATCCAAAATGCGCTTTGCCTCGGCACAGCTGAACGCGCTTTTGGAAAATGATGCCGAGCTCGCTCTGTCTAATGGTCGCCACGCAAATGAATTGGCAAAGGCTCTTGAAGCTGGTCTTCTTGACATTGCGGCAGAGTTTCCCGTAGTTTCGCTGCCGAACCGTGCTGACGCGAATGCAGTGTTCCCAGTTCTTCCACCAGCGATCATCGAAAAGCTCCAAGAGCAGTACCGGTTCTACATCTGGGATCAGACACTCGGACAGGTGCGCTGGATGTGCGCTTGGGATAATGACCTAGAAGATGTTGAAGGTTTGCTTGCTGCCTTGCGGTCAGCCCTTCAGTCGCATTCGTAGTCACCACTAGCTCAGTAACTTTAGGAGAATTATGTCCAAGGTCCCACAAACCGCTGCACCAATCATCGAGGTAATTGAGCAGAGGTGGAGCCCTCGCTCTTTCAATGTTGAGCACGAGATTTCAGACCAGGACCTGCTGTCAATCCTTGAGGCTGCCCGTTGGGCGCCGTCCGCGATGAATGCTCAGCCTTGGCGTTTCTCGGTGGCTAAGCGTGGCACTGAACTGCACGCAAAGTTGTCAGATGCGCTGAGCGGCTTTAACAAGCAGTGGGCTCCAAACGCTGCGGCGTTGGTTGCAGTCTCTGTGAAAAAGAATGAAGACGGCACCTCGAGCAAGAGCAATTTCTATGATGCGGGACTCAGTGTTTCGCTGATGTGTATTCAGGCGCAAGCACTTGGTCTGCATAGTCACCAGATGGCTGGCATCAATGTCGCGAAAGTGGAAAAGGTTCTCGATTTGCCGCAGGATTTCGAAGCTGCTGTCGTTGTGGCCATTGGCTTGAGAGATGAGCCGGAGAAGTTAGCTGACCAGGCACGTGAGCGCGAGCTTGCGCCTCGTGAGCGTTTGGACCTTGCGGAGATTGTGCTGCACGGTCATCCTTAGGGGTCGCTCGCTCTGACTAAAGGTCCACTAGCACGAGGTTGGTAAAGCCTGCCAAGGTCACGCTGATCAAGCCCTCTGCAATGTGGCCCTCAATGACGAGCATTGAGAGACCGTGCGCCATTGACCAAACAACGAGTTCAAGCCCCTCACGTATGCCTGGCCGGAGCAACGCTCGAGATTCAAGTTCATCGAGGAGAACTAGCAATAAGTTAAATGGGCTTGTATCTTCGGCCGGCTGAGTGCGTGGCGCTGATCCGAATGTTGCCAGAAACAGATTGCGATTTGCTTGAGCGAATGCAATGTAGGTTTCGCCCATCACTGTGAAACGTCTGCGGGCTGTTTCGTCCGTTGAGCCCTCAACTGAACTCAATGCAGTCCGCATGTGTTTTGCTAGTAGTTCAGCGGTCTCATCACAAAGGGCATCGACCAACGCCCGCTTATCGGCAAAGTGATGGTAGACGGCACTTGGTGAGACACCAATCTCGCTGGCTAGTCCTCGCAGTGAAACCTTCTCGAGTCCTTCGCTCGCTACCGCATTCATGGCGTGACTTATGAGCGAGGTACGGAGGTCGCCGTGGTGATAGGTCTTTGCCATGCCTAGAGTATGGCACAGAACTTGACAGTGTTCAGATTGAATGCCAAAATCTGAACACTGTCAAGATTCACGGGAGAAACCATGTTTGACCGCCTCGGGCACTTTGTCGTTCGACACCGGAAGGGAGTTCTTGCCGGATATCTGGTATCCATCGTGGTTGCGGGAGCCATCGGTTCAGGCATGTTTGGCGCACTAAAGAGCGAGGGCTACGACAATCCGGGCAGTGAGTCAGCGCAGGTGCAGGCGATTCTCAAGAGTGAGTACCACAGCAATGACCCCGATGTGACGATCATTGTTGACACGAGGGCCAATGTGGATTTGCCTCAGTCGACAAAGACAGCGCTTTCTATCATCAACGACGTGTCACACGAGTCGGGTGTGTCATCTGTTGTGTCCTACTGGACCTCTGGCAAGCCAGCTACATTGCGCAGTACTGACGGCAAGGCCGGCACTGTTCTCGTCTATTTCAGTAAGAGCGTGGCCCATGCTGACCGTTTGAAACTTGCAGCGCACCTTCAAGACAAATACGACAACACAACTTCTGCGGCAAGGTCCTACGTGGGCGGCTTGCAGACTCTGTACAACTCGTTGAATACGCAGATCACACACGACTTGGCGAAAGCTGAATCTATCGCCATTCCGCTCAACATCATCATGTTGCTCATCATTTTTGGAACCGCAGTTTCGGCTGGTCTTCCGATGGTCGTGGCTCTGGGGTCTATTACGGGCAGCTTCCTGGTGATTTACCTGATCACGCGATTCACTGACGTTTCTGTCTTTGCACTCAACCTGATCACGGGTCTGGGTCTGGGTCTTGGCATCGATTATGCGCTGCTCATTGTGAATAGATTCCGCGAGGAACTGGCAGCAACGAATGACGTTGAAGCGTCTGTTGCACGGACAGTAGCAACGGCCGGGCGCACCGTATTTTTCTCGGGCGTGACCGTAGCCCTCGTACTTGCGTCGTTGAATGTCTTCCCGCTCTACTTCCTTAAGTCCTTCGGTTATGCGGGTGTCAGCGTCGTCATATTTGCAGTTTTATCCACTTTGGTTGCACTGCCGGCAGTCCTCGCGCTACTCGGCCCCAACGTCAATAAGTTCAAGCTTCGCCGTGGTGATCTGACTCCAAAGGACGAAGGTGCTTGGGGCACGCTTGCTACGAAGGTTATGCGCAGACCACTCGTTGTCATTCTCGGCACGGTCATTTTGCTCGGCATTTTCTCTGCACCGGCGCTCAATGCCAACTTCAGCCAAGTCGACGATCGCGTACTTCCGGCATCAAACAAGGTGGCAATCGCTTCTCAAGTTTCGCGTGATCGTTTTGCGGGACAAGTTTCGTCACCTCTAGAAATCATGGTTCCGCGCGCTGCTTCGACCCAAGCCCTCACGGAGTTCGCTGCCACCGTACGCGCCCTTAAAGGTGTCAATAGTGTCAGCGTGGTTGATGTGAACGACACATCATCTCCGGCCTATCAAGCAACCATGGCAATGCCAGGAGTGACGACTCCACCACAGTATTCACGGCTGAGTGTCGTTACCCAACCAGCTCCACGTACTCCAGAATCTGAGGCTCTAGTCTCGGACATTCGTGCATTACCTATGCCTGTTGTGGGTACCCTCGTCGGAGGGGCTGGTGCCGTCTACACTGATTCGCAATTAGCCATTTCCAGTAACATCAAGATTGTTTTAGCTTGGCTGGCCTTTGCAACCTTCATCATTTTGTTCTTATTCACTGGAAGTGTGTTGCTTCCACTAAAAGCGATTGTGCTGAACCTCATGAGCTTGTTCGCAACGGTCGGACTTTTGACTTGGGTTTTCCAGTTTGGACACCTGCAGTGGCTCACCGGCAAGTTCACGGTAACGGGAACTATTGACACCTCGATGCTCGTACTCATCGCGATTGTGGCATTCGGGCTGTCCATGGACTACGAGTTGTTCTTGTTGTCGAGAATCAAAGAAGAACATGACCACGGCGCGGATGATGAGACCGCTGTTCGACTTGGACTCCAGCGGTCAGGTCGCATCGTCTCTGCCGCGGCAGTATTGATTGCGCTGGTGTTCCTCTGCTTCTTAACTAGTGGCGTCACAAACATCAAGATGCTTGGCCTGGGTATCGCGTTTGCGATTCTGCTGGATGCGACGGTTGTGCGCGGGTTACTCGTACCAGCTTTGATGCGTGTGGCTGGTCATTGGAATTGGTGGGCACCAGGCCCCCTTCGTCGATTGCATCAGCGATTTGGCATTGCCGACTAGTTCTCGATCACGCTCAAGTATTTCTTGCAGAGGGAAAGCCATAGTGGGATCTGCTATCAGTCCATGTATGTGACCCATGCAAAGGTCTAGTTACTGCAATCGCTAAGTTGCCGCGCTACGGCAAAACGACCACGTTGTATGCGGTCGTTCGAACGGCGTAGTTCGCGGAGTCAGTTGGCGTGAAAGTGACTGACACTTTCAATGTGCCAGCTTTGAGCAACTTGCCAACTGCAACGGAGTACTTGAAGGTTCCGGCAGTATCGCTATAGGCATCAAAGAACGCGGCAGTGAGCCTTTGGCCAGCCCTCAAATTCGTAGCTGGTGTCCAATGGATCATTCCATACGTGTGGAACTTGAGGAAGTGGCTTGCGTCTGCATCGGCATTGTTCACATGTGCGGAAACACCTGATGCGTTGGCGAGGGTCTCGGTGTAAGAAATGCCACGGCCAGTGTCGGCCACAATGCCATCGCGTTGGTTGGCAAGAATCGTTGCGATTGACCTACCAAGTCCAAGTGAGTCGGCAACCTTACTCACTTGAGCAATGGATTTGAAGTACTGGCTCTGGCAATACGTGTCTGTGTAGCACTTATTGAAAATCACACCAATTGCCGCACTAAAGTCCGCACTATGGCCACCAAAGGTCTGATCAGTTCCCCACGGCAAGAGCTCAAAACGACCAGTGCGATCGGAGTGTAGGTAGTAGTTGTTTGGCGTCCACACTGCTGTGCTGGTGTAACCATCCCAGTGGTTGAGGTACTGCTCGGTTGCCATGAAGCGAGCAACTTCATCAAGGTTGAGATACTTGGCAACTTGTGCAGAAGAAATGGGATAGCCATTGAGCGTAGTGATAAGCGTCTCTAAATCGGAGTGATCAGTCTGGGACCCTTCGTCTGAGTTGTAAGCGACCGTTGCTCGTCCAGGAGTTACGTCGGGTGGACGGTCTGTCCAGATACCTTCATAAAGGTGTTTGGTGCTGGGGTAATGCCACGACAGTGACACATTGTCGTAAGGCTCTAATGTCAGATAGAAGCCCCAGAGCACATTGTTGACGTAGACCGAGGCATAACCTGTGCGCGGTGCCGGAATTCCCATTGCTCGGAATAATGTGTAGCTCGCCCATTCGTGCACTAGTGAAGGATCTTGCTTCATATTGTTGAGTGTGAGTTTGCGCAGGCCAAAATATCGTTGACCCGTCACCGCAGAGTCAAACTTGATTTTGAATGAAGTTTTGCTTGGCTTTTGCAGGCTGCCAAACGGTTGAAATGATCCGAAACCTTTCTTCAGTCGCACCCCGACTTGTAGAGGGGTAGGCGCTGAGCCGGCTGCGACTGACTGGTTCGTCATCGTGAAGGTGCCTGGTTGGTACACGTTGCCAGGATTGCCATTCTGAAAATCCTTCAAGGTAGCGTCTGGCAAATTCAGGTCGATGCGCTTCACAACGTTGGGGTCGAAAATCCAGGCTGATGGATCGACGTTTGCGTCAGTGGCTGCCGGCTGGTTTGCCACGCCGGGAGAGGGGATTCCTGCTCCCCATCCGTATCCAGTTCCCGGAAGTCGACTCCACGAGTAGCCGTCATTTAGTGGGGGAATGTCCACGCTGTCGACCGTCGTTGAAACACCTGAAGAGACAGAGGCAAGTTTGATGCTGTCTGAACCGCAAGCGATATTGAACTTGAAATCAAGGCTGCGAGTGCCTTTGTGCAGCGTGAGGTATCGATTTGGCGACAAGCGAATGGCGCTGAGTCGCTTTACGTGAATTGGGTCAGAGAGCGGGTCGAGGTGGTCGGCGATGACCCAGCCTGCAAGGTTAACGATGGTCGTACCGGCGTTATAGAGCTCGATGAAGTCAGGCTGCGCATCGTCGCAGCGAACTTCATTGATGACCACATTTGCTTGAGGTGTAGTTGTCGCAGCGTAGCTAGGACCGACTGTGGCGAGACTCACTGTAAGAAGTATGACGTTGCTTGCACACAACATGGCTTTGCCGCGACTTTTCCAGCTCATTCTCATGCACTCTCCATTTGGTCTTAGTGTCAGACATTGTTTCACGAAAGGTCTGACGAAATGCTGAAATGGGCTTGAAATTGGGTCAAAGTGGCCGAAGACTTGAGGGATGCAACTCCGACGCTTGACCTTCTTGGCACTGATTGCTGCCATGTCTGCCGTGCTGATCACTCCAGTGCTGATAACTCCAGCTCTGGCAGTTGAGACGGCAACCGCACCTGTGACCATCAATGAAATTCATTGCCATGGGAATGACTGGATCGAGTTGTACAACACATCTGGCAAGTCTTTTGATCTCTCTGGCTGGGGCTTGAGCGACAAAGACCCCGACACCACGTCACCTAGACATCGGTACATTTTTCCAACCCAGACTGTTGTTGGGGCCAAGGACTATCTCGTAGTTGAGCAAAAAGGTCTGGGCGATAAGCAACTCACTTTTGGGGTTTCCTGCGCAGGTGGCGAGTCAATTCGACTGTTCAAGCCGATCACATCTGCAACTTTCGAAACAGTGAGCAAAATCTACGTTCCTAAAATTGCTAAGAAATCAACGTATGGTCGACTTCCGAATGGCACTGGCGCATTCCAACTCACAAAGTCGACCAAGCGGCGCTTGAATGTTGCTCTACCGTCCACGTCGATCAGTTCGCGGAACGTCACATGCCGACCACAGAAAATGTGTGCATTCCACCTGGCTGCTAGTAACCATGGCACATTTCAGATCGTGAGCCCGGCACCGAGCGGCGCCAAAATTGTGGCTGGTCGTACTCTGAGGTTTGCCAAGCACAAACGAGGCACGTATGTCTTCTTGCTCAAACTTTCTAGTGCAACTGGCTCGGAGAAAGTTAGTTTGTCAGTTCATGTGAAGTAGTTGCGAAGAATCGCTCAAGTGTGCGTCGCGTGTGCACTCTCGGACGAGGGCTTGCGAGTAGGTCGATTGCACTGCAGTACTTACTGAATTGTGTGGGGTGGAGGCCCAGCCGACGCAACTGTGTGACGGTGTGAGAGGTGGCAGTCTGCGACTTGACTTCAACAAGGGCGATGTCGGGATTGGCGTGGACTATTTGACCATCCACTTCTAACGTGAGGTTGAGGTCGATGGTGATTTTCTCCGTGCTGCTTGGAACGAAGAGGGTCATGCGGGTGAAGTGTGTTAGTGCACTTGAAGCCAGGTAGTTTGGACGATCATCGTCAGGCAGCACGTCAAAGGTGTCGCTGAATTGTGGATCGCTAGGTTCGGTCCGAACGTGTTCTCGCACAAAGCTGCGCGAGCGTTCATCGAGTCCATGTGAATTGAGCAGCACGAGCTTGTGCGTCTGGGAAGTGCCTTCACGAGCCTTGATTTCAAGTTGGGTCAAGCCACTGTCTGTGTAAGAGCGTTCGCGAATCTTGATTCTGCGTGGCCGCTTTTGCACATGATGGAGATACATAACTCGATCAGCGGTGTCAAAGTATTCCGTTTTGTAGGTGAAGGACCGCCGCCCCGCAATCTCCAAGACAGTCACCTGGTCACCAAGAGCCAGCATGAGATTGAGCAATTCGGCTTGGCTCATCAAGAACTTTGCATCATGCCGTGACGTTGACGGCCAGGCTGCATCAAGTTGCTCTAGCGATAGTCCCTGCAGTCGAGCGACTGCCTGTGCGAGTTGCTCCATGTTGCTAGATGAAGCGATAGACGACGGAGATAGTTGTGGTTTCCTGAAGAGTATTCACAGCCTTCACGGAATAGTTCAGGATTTCTGCATTCAACAATTCCGTGAGCTTGGTCCGCACTGCTGCTGGATCGGTAACCACGCTATCGAGAATGATCAGCGATGTATGCGTGCTGGAACTAAAGCGTCGTGAGTCAACCAGAAAGATACCGACTATGAGGATGGCGCAAAGAATCGAGGGCAGTGTGATTGACGTTGCATCGATCGCACTGAGCAAAGCGCCTGCGAGCGAAATGAAGAAATAGGCAATTTCGTGGTGTTCAAACTCAAAGCTCCGCAAGCGAATGATGGACAGTACGCCGAATAGTGCAAAACCGACTGCCGAAGACAATGGGCTGAAAGAGAGAACGGTCAGGACGGAGAACAAGCCGATGTTGCAGGCAAAATACACCGAGACGAGATCTGGCCGGTGGTGGTTTCTGAAGAAAATACCTAAAAGGAGTGCCGTGAAGCCGAGGTCAAGGAACAACCGAGGCAACACTAGGCCGAATTCGTGCGTAAGCGTCATTTTCTCAACAATCTTGGAAGTAGTGAACAGTACAGTACAGCAGATTGCGGGCGAAGTCTGGCGTATTTCTGAGGTCTTGGGCAGTACTCGCCATTAGAGTTTCGACGTTCTACTTGATGCCTCCGACACAAAAATTGTCAGTGCCACTTTGTACGCTTTAGCCGTAACTGAATAATCAAGTAAGACCAAAACCGATCAAGAAAGTAGCGACAAGCCCTTCGGCTGCTACTTGGCAACCGCGCACTTCGCGCACGGTGCCCCCGAAGGAAGATCTGCTGCTCGATGGCCGAGCAGATGAGCGAAAGGAGCGGCGTATGACTACGCCACCATTTAGAACAACCCCGATCAAACCTGGCATTCTTGTGAGTGGACTGGGCGATGTGAAGTTCGGCATGTTGTCTGAAACAAAGTTTGCGGATCCATTGTGTCCAATTGTGTCGAGTAATGAGGCTGAGGAGTGCACGCTCTTTAGGGCCGGACATAAAGTGCACAGTATTCAAATGAAGATGGCGCTCAGTAAGCCGCTTTATCCCGTTGAAATTGTCTCGGTGGGGGAACGCAGTTTTGTTGGACTGCGCGACGGCAAGGAAGTCACCCTCTACACGCATCGGCCTCAGCAGATTCAGGCCCTGATTGATTTCTATGGTGTCGGAGTTGTGGGTTGGGTGCACGAACATTGGTTCTTCGAATGCCAACAGATATTCTTGTGTGTCACTGAGGACATTACAGAGTTTGAAGATTGTCAGCGCCGGAAGTAGGGCTTCGAGCTGCGCCAGAGGATCGTTACTCGATTGCGCAGGTGCCGAGATGCTTTCGATTTCTAGCAATCAGGATGTAGAGCAACTCGGCCACCTGCTTGGTGACGGGCACAAAGGCTAAGAATGCGAGTGGCTTGATCCACCTTTTTGGTTGGTCGAGAAGGAGTTTGGCTACTGCTTGTGAGCCACCGTATTTCTTGGCATATTCACCGCTATGTGTCACGTACCAAACTCTTGAGTTCGCCTCTGCGTCACTTATTCCGATGGCTGCTAACTCAATGGTCGAGTTTGGCTTGTTGACCCACTCACCAGGGAAATGGCGCTCAAGCCAGGCTGCCGAGGTTTGGCAAAAACCGCAGTCTCCGTCGGTAACGAGTTGAGGTTGCATGTGTGAGAGTAGGCCTTTCATGGTGGGCGACTCGGGCCTTTGATGGGAAGTGGCCT
>Ga0114964_10000222_pt1 | contig 43397 bp, 43 predicted proteins | sample C_131016_MF_Meta_FD_92638 | JGI IMG/M metagenome (GOLD analysis project Ga0114964, IMG submission 92638) | Freshwater microbial communities from Lake Croche, Canada to study carbon cycling - C_131016_MF_MetaG | ecosystem: Environmental > Aquatic > Freshwater > Lake | place: Lake Croche, Canada... | reverse complement strand
GCAGCAGAAGAAGCTCCTGCCGAAGAGGCATAATTCATGCTTGACGATGCATTAGAACATCTTGTTAAAGGGATTGTCGATCATCCAGATGATGTGGTTGTCCGCGAGCGTCAAGGTCGCGGCACCACACTGGAAGTTCAAGTTAATCCAGAGGACATGGGCCGAGTAATCGGAAAAGCTGGCCGCACTGCATCAGCGCTGCGCACCGTTTTGAATGCGATCTCGCCAAAGGGCAATGTTCGCATCGACATTCTTGACGTTGACGAGCGCTAACTAAATGTTGCTCGTAATCGGGCGAATTGGTCGAGCACATGGTGTTCGAGGCGATCTTTTTGTCGAACCGCTTACTGATGAACCTGATGTGCGTTTTGCTGACGGCAACGTTTTAGTTGCCAGTGCTGGAAATCCGCTCACTGTTGCGTCCACTAAATGGCATAGCGGCAAGTTCGTGGTTCATTTTGTCGGCGTTGATGACCGCACTGCTGCCGAAGCACTCAAGGCAATTGAGCTATCCATTGAGGTAGATCCAAATCAACTTCCGGAAGACCCGGACGAGTTCTACGATCATCAACTGGCTGGACTTTCAGTGCGCCTGCTCGATGACAGCGAGATCGGCAACATCAAAGAAGTGGTTCACTTGCCAAGCCAGGACTTACTGGCGGTAACGCTTCTTGATGGGCGCGAAATTCTGATTCCATTTGTTACAGAAATTGTCCCTACCGTTGATGTGCCTGGTGGATTCATTTCAATCGATCCACCGCTAGGGCTAATAAATGAATACGATGCCATTGAAGTGCGGGATGAAATCTGATGCGTATCGATGTTGTTTCAATTTTTCCTGAGTACCTAAGTCCGCTAAAGCTTTCGCTCATGGGTCGAGCAATTGATGAGGGAATCATTGAGCTAAATGTTCATGATCTTCGCACTTTCACACACGACAAACATCACACCGTTGATGACGCACCTTACGGTGGGGGCCCAGGCATGGTGATGAAGCCAGAGCCTTGGGGTGAAGCACTGGATTCATTGCTGACTGAACAAACCACACTTGTTATTCCCACACCTTCCGGGCAGCAATTCACCCAGACTCTGGCACTTGAGTTTTCGCAATCCAGCCACTTAGTTTTTGCCTGCGGCCGCTATGAGGGCATTGATTCTCGGGTGGCGCTCCATTACGCGAAGAGTATTCGAGTGGTTGAAGTCTCGATCGGCGATTATGTACTGGCTGGCGGCGAAGTGGCGGCGATGGTCATGGTTGAAGCCTCAGTGCGTTTGGTGTCGGGGGTTTTAGGCAACGAGCAGAGTCACCAAGATGACTCATTTGCCCCAGGCGTCATGGCATCACTGGTAGAGGGTCCTGTGTTTACGCGTCCACCAGTGTGGCGCGAGCTGGAAGTGCCGACAGTGCTAACTTCAGGTGATCACGCCAAGATTGCCCAGTGGCGGTTGACTCAAGCCCAGGAGCGTACCGCTGAGCACCGCCCAGATTTACTGGATTAGCTGCCCGAATTTGGCGCAATCTGTGGCTTTATGGCAAACTCAGATAGTTACAACTAGCGCCTCTGCCGTAGGGGAGTAGCTAATCACGTTGAAACAAACATCCGGCAAGACCTTTATCGAGGTGTGCGACCTGCGGCGACATGTCTCATGGAGTATCCATGCATTACTTAGACGAATTAGATTCGGCTTCACTTCGTAGCGACATCCCTGACTTTCGCGCTGGCGATAATGTGAAAGTTCACGTTCGCGTTATTGAAGGTAGCCGCTCCCGTGTTCAGATTTTCCAGGGTGTAGTTATTCGCATCCATGGTGGCGGAGTTCGCGAAACATTCACTGTTCGCAAAGTTAGCTTCGGCACTGGCGTAGAGCGTACCTTCCCAGTTCATTCACCTATCGTTGAAAAGATTGAGCTAGTCAGCCGTGGCGATGTTCGTCGCGCTAAGTTGTATTACCTGCGCGACCTTCGCGGTAAGGCAGCCAAGATTCGCGAGAAGCGCGAAACTTCCTAATCCTGCGAATCCGAACTTAGGTTCGGGTCAGGTAAATAATTGATGATTGTTATCGCGTAATCTACATTTTTGTTCGTAGATTGCGCGATAATTTTCATATACCAAGAAAGCGATGCAGTTTATGAATAAGAAGGCCACAAGTTTTATCCGTGAAACTTCGGTGGTTGTTATCGCTGCTTTAGTGCTGTCGGTTTTGGTTCGCACATTTGTGTTCCAAGCTTTCTATGTGCCAAGTGCCTCAATGGAAAATACTCTGTTAATCAACGACCGCATTGTGGTTTCCAAAATCTCCACCCAGATCACTGGCATTCATCGTGGCGATGTCGTTGTGTTCCATGACCCCAGTCACTGGCTAGGTTCCAGCTACACAAATCCTTACAGTTCAGGTTTTGGCAAAGTGCTGCAATTTGTCGGCATAGTCCCATCAAACTCGGGTAAGGATCTGGTCAAGAGGGTCATTGGTGTTGCCGGCGATCATTTGAAGTGCTGCGATACAAAGGGTCGAATTATCCGCAATGGTGTTGGCATCGATGAGTCCTACATTCATCCAGGCGCCGGAACCGCACAGGTAGAGTTCGATGTCATCGTTCCAGAAGGCTCAGTTTTTGTCATGGGCGATAATCGCGGTAACTCTGAAGATTCACGCTTCCACCTAGACCTGAACAACGGTATGGTCCCACTCAAAGATGTTGTCGGTCGCGTCTCGGTTCGCGTCTGGCCGTTTAACCGCATTGGTGGAATCGAGCACTAATGTCGGCCGGACCAACTTTGGATGTCGAACATTCACTGTTTGAGCAAGGCATAACTTATGTGGCTGGTGTTGATGAGGTTGGCCGTGGCGCACTCGCCGGTCCAGTGAGCGTTGGCATATCGGTAGTTTCAACAGACACACAAAATCCACCGGTTGGCCTTCGTGATAGCAAGCAGATGTCGCTATTTGCCCGTGAGCAAATATTCGCAGCGGTACAGAGCTGGCCGGTAGCTCACGCAGTTGGGTCTGCTACCGCAGCCGAAATTGACCAGATCGGAATAGTCTCCGCATTGAGACTTGCCTGGACCCGCGCATATGACCAGTTGTTGATCAAGCCAGATCACGTCATTCTGGATGGAAAGCACAACTGGATTGCGCCAAAGCCTAGTGACCTTTTTGGCATCGACATCCCGTTTCTTGACCTGCCAGTCACCATGATCATCAAAGCTGATTCAATTTGTGCCTCGGTCTCGGCAGCCAGCGTGCTAGCCAAAGTCGAACGCGATAACTACATGCGAAGTTTGGCCGACCAGTTCCCGGAATATGGCTGGGCTTCGAATGTTGGTTACGGGGCTGCTGGCCACCTAGATGCGATTCGCACCCTCGGGGTCACTGAATTTCACCGTAAGTCGTGGAGCCTGCCTGAACACCTCGGGGTTTAGGCTAGAGCACATGGGCGCGGAAGAATTAGAACAAAAAGAGACGGCACTAGAACTGGAGCTGTACGAATCGTACGGTGAATTAGTTCATGCCTATCAGTACATAATTCACACCGAACGCCGGATGTATTTAGCCAACGCGCACGTCTTAAAGGTGTGCACAAATGATGCTGGCGATGTGTACTTTGACCTGACTATTGAAGATGCTTGGGTTTGGGATCTGTACGGCCAGGCTAGATTTGTGACCCAAGCTCGGATACTCACCTTCAAAGATGTAAACATCGAGGAATTGGCAAAACCCGAATAAAACAAAATTATCGAGGTTAATAACTAAATCGTTATGAACCTGCTCCAGATTTTGACAAATTTTGGCTATTTCGGGCAGGCAACTTTGAATTTTGCTCGCTAGGTTGTGACAACAGGCAATCCCAATGAGAGGGAATTCAGATGATTAAAAAGATTTTTGTAGTCGGCGCAGTCTTGGCTGTAGTTGCACTTCAACCAGGCGTGGCAGTTAATGCAGCGCCGAGTACCTGCAATGGACAGGCAGCAACCATCACATCTAGCGCACCGGTAATCAACGGTACTTCTGGCAACGATGTGATTGTGGTTACTGGCACTGGTGATCACACGGTTAATGCGGGCGACGGCAATGACACTGTTTGTGATTCCGCTGGTAATGACACCCTTAACGGCGGTAACGGTAATGATACTTTGACCGGCAATGCTGGTAACGACACCATCAATGGCGGCGCTGGTAACGATGTGATCAATGCTGGTGATGGAAATGACACTGTTTCAGCTGGTGACGGCAACGACGTGGTTAACGGCGGAGCAGGAATTGACGCGTTAGCTGGCGATGCCGGCAACGACACTGTCTACGGCGCTGATGGAGTTGACACAATCAACGGCGGCGATGGAAATGACACCGTTGTGGCTGGCGCTGGCAATGACGTAGTTAACGGCGGAGCTGGCGTGGACACGCTTTCGGGAAGCGATGGAAACGACACTATTTCTGGCAGCGATGGCAATGACACACTAAATGGTAATGCTGGCAACGACGTTCTCGCTGGCGGAGCTGGCACTGACCTGCTTTCGGGTAACGACGGAAATGACACCATTTCTGGCAGCGATGGCAATGACACACTAAACGGTAACTCAGGCAATGACACGCTGAGCGGTGGACTTGGTGATGACAATCTGGATGGCGGAGATGGTAACGACACCATGGATGGCAACGAAGGCACAGATCACATCAAGGGTGGCGGCGGCACCGACATCAAGCACCTTGATTCCAACGATAAGGATGATGATGCATCAGACTCTCATGATTCAAAAGATCACCAGAGTGAGAACCACCGCGATTAATTAACGCGTTAGTGAAGAGCCCATCAGTTTTGGTGGGCTCTTTGCTTTTCACAGCGTGAGTTATTCAACATGTTGGTCAATGAATGCAGTTGGGCATTTGATTGCGCTGACAATTCATGAGTGAGCATGTCAGCAAAGCAATTGGGTCAATTTGGTGAGCAAGTTGCTGCTGACTATCTATGCGAACAAGGATTTGAAATTTTGGCCCGGAATTGGCGTGGCCATCGGGTTGAGTTGGACATAGTTGCCCGCGAGGGTCCAACTCTAGTTTTCTGCGAGGTTAAGACCCGAAGCAACACGCGTTCAGGACTACCACTCGAAGCAATTACGCCACAAAAGCAGCAGCATCTTCGAGTTGCAGCGCTTGCTTGGCTTTGCGCACATCAAATTCCACATTTGGACATTCGTTTTGATGCGATCGGCATCCTTGCTCCACCTAAGCAGACTCCTTCGATTGACCATCTTCGGGGAATTCAAATATGAGTCTGGCTCGCGCGCACGGCGCAGTAATTCAAGGGGTTAGCGGTCTAGTGATTACCGTGGAGGCATACCTCAGTCAAGGGTTGCCCGGTTTAACAATTGTCGGGTTGCCGGATACGGCGGTGGGCGAGTCCCGAGATCGAGTTCGGGCTGCAATCCAAAACTCAAAACTTGCTTGGCCCGGGGAACGACGCATCACGATAGGCCTATCGCCAGCATCAGTGCACAAACGTGGGGCGATTTTGGACCTTGGTATCGCGCTCGCGCTCTTAGCAGCGCATCAACAAATCCCAGAGCGTCCTGATGTGGTTGCCATTGGCGAGTTATCACTAGATGGATCGGTGCGGGAAGTTCGTGGAGTTCTAGTTGCTACCCTCGCTGCTAGGCAATCTGGTCTAAGCACAATATTGATTCCACACTCACAAGTTCATGAAGCTGAGCTGGTTCCAGATGTGAAGGTAGTGGGTGTCAGTTCGCTCGCCGACGCTGTCGCCTTCTTTCGTGGTGAACATTTTGACGTTCCTGAAGTATCAATTCCCGCAGGTCCGACTAAATCCGAAATCGATCTTGCCGATGTGCGCGGACAGTCGAATGCGCGTAAGGCGCTGGAAATTGCCGCAGCCGGTGGACATCACCTAGCCATGATTGGTAGCCCAGGCGTTGGCAAGACTATGTTGGCAGCCCGACTGCCAACGCTCTTACCGGAACTCGGTGACGATCTAGCAGTCCAGGTAACTGGCATTCATTCAGTGGCCGGCGTGTTACCGCCAAATCAGGGGCTAATTCGTCAAGCCCCATTTCAGGCGCCGCATCACAGTGCGACGGCGACTGCATTGATTGGTGGTGGCAGCAATCAAGTGAAAGTAGGTATGGTCACCCTGGCTCACGGTGGCGTGTTGTGTCTTGATGAAGCCGCGGAATTCAATCGGACGGTACTTGACGCACTTCGGGTTCCACTTGAATCAGGCGAGGTAGTGATTTCTAGATCGGGATTTTCTGAGACATTACCGGCACAATTTCAATTAGTGCTCGCAGCAAATCCTTGCCCGTGTGGCTTGTTTGTTGATACCGGCGCGCAATGCAGTTGTTCACCTCAAGTGCGGCGCAGATACTTCTCGAGGCTCTCTGGACCGCTGCTCGATCGGGTGGATCTACGAGTTTCTCTCGAGCGACCAACTATGGCTGATTTCGATATGGCAACTGAACCCGAATCAAGTGCAGTGGTGGCTTCGCGCGTGGCGCACGCTCGCAAAGTGGCTCGACAACGGTTCGCCGAAAATTCGTGGACCTGCAATGCGCAGGTACCCGGCCCGATTTTGCGTCGGCAGTTCCCGATTTCAGCGCCGGCCATGCGCAAGCTTCGAGTTACCTGTGGCAATTTCTCAGCTCGCGGCATTGACCGAGTACTGCGACTTTCTTGGACAATCGCCGACTTAAACGACCACGGGCAACCAACCGAAAGCGATGTTGATTTAGCCCTGCAATTTAGAGATGGTGGTGGGCTGTGGCAGTGATCACAGATGAGCGATTAGGTCGAGTTGCAATCAGCATGTTGAACTCACCGGGCGATGAACGAATCGGTCAGGCAATCGGTGAGCGCGGGGTAATCGGCGCGATTGAGTATTGGCGGGCAGGTCAAGGCTCAAGCGTGATTTGCGCGCGCATCAACTCCACGCTTGAGCGCGCAGAAGCAACATTGGCACAGGCGATCGCAGCTGGCTTTGCCTTCATCGCACCGGGTGACAGCCAGTGGCCAGCACAGCTTTCCGACCTAGATACTCAAATGCCAGTAGGACTCTGGATTCGCGGCGCGCACGATCTTGCCCGACTCTGCGCGCAGTCCGTGGCCGTGGTTGGGGCTCGGGCCTGTACTGCCTATGGCGAGCGCATCGCTTCAGAACTGGGCACTATGGCTGCCGACGCAGATCAGTGTGTTGTCTCGGGCGCGGCATTTGGCATTGATGCGGCGGCCCATCGCGGCGCATTAGCTGCGCAGGGATTTACTGTCGCAATTTTGGCGTGCGGTGTCGATGTGGCATATCCAGCCGCGCATAAGGGCCTACTGGATCGAATTGCCGGTGAAGGTCTGCTGGTTAGCGAGTTGCCGCTAGGTGCGCTGGCCAGAAAACAACACTTTCTGATTCGTAATCGACTCATAGCCGCTTTGGGTCAGCAAACTGTCGTTGTTGAAGCGGCTCTGCGTTCGGGCTCGCTGTCCACCGCAAATTGGGCTAATGCACTTGGTCGCACTGTCTGGGGGATACCAGGGCCAATTACTTCGGCCAGTTCAGCAGGCGTGCATCGCGAAATTGCCTCTGGGCAAGCAAACCTAGCCATGGACTTGGACAGTATTTTTAACGAACTGCTGCAAGTTTGATTGAGTCAGCAGTACCCGCAATTACAAAACAATCCAAGCCAAGTGCTTGCATTTGACTCGCTCTGTTGTCAGGGTGGGACAGTGACCAACAATATCCAAGGATTCGACGCTTCTAGTCAGCGTTTCTTGCAATACGTCGAACTTGAGCTGGGTCGCAGTGCCAACACGGTAAAGGCCTACGGCAAGGACTTAGCCAGCCTTTTTGAGTTTGTCAGCAGCAGTGGTTGCCAGGATGTTTCTGACATTGGCATATTTGAGTTGCGCGGCTGGCTAGCCCAACAGCGCACAGCCGGATTGAGTTCAGCGACAATCGCCAGACGGGCAACTGCAATCCGCGTGTTTTTCGCTTGGGCATACAACAGCAATGTGATTGAGGAAGACCCTGCGAGCGCACTGGTTATTCCAAAGGTGAGTAAGCGCCTGCCGCATGTGTTAGCCCAGTCTCAAGCAATCGATGCGATGGAACGAGTTCAACTTAGAGCCGATGACCAATCTCCGGTTCATATTCGTGATGTGGCTATTTTGGAACTGCTCTATGCCACGGGTATTCGAGTTGGCGAATTAGTTGGTCTGGATACCGATGGTATTGATCACTCGCGCCGAACTATTCGAGTCATCGGCAAGGGCAATAAAGAGCGAGTGGTGCCTTTTGGTGGCGCTGCCGAAGTGGCAGTGCAAAAGTATCTAGCGGGAGCGCGCAACCAACTCGCCATTGCCGACAGTGGCTTAGCGGTGTTCTTGGGATCGCGCGGTAAGCGTATTGATCAGCGGGTAGTTCGAACTATGGTTCATGAAGTGTTACAGAGCCTCGGCGGCGCCCCTGATTTGAGTCCGCATGGTCTGCGTCATTCAGCAGCAACCCACTTACTTGAAGGCGGCGCCGATATCAGAGCAGTGCAAGAGATCCTTGGCCACGCCAGTTTGGCAACAACTCAGTTGTATACGCACGTTTCGATGGATCGCTTACGCTCGGTGTTTGAACAGGCCCATCCTCGCGCCTAACTGGTGACTCGCTGAGTACGCCAAGTGGCAGTAAATGTATGTCGACTTTCACGCGGCTTAGCGGATTTAAATAGGTGTGCCCACGTAGCAGTCCCCAATGCAGGCATCTCAGTTGACCGCCGATGCAACAATGACCGCCTCCGCACCCGAGTACTCCGATTTGATCACCGCGACTTACTATTTCTCCGACAGTTAGTCGAGTGACCACCGGCTCGTAGGTGGTTCGCAATCCGCCATGGGCAATCACAACCACCCCGCGGCCAGCAATTTGATCAACGAACCTGACTTGCCCATCTGCTGGTGCAAAAACGGGCTGACCCGAGCTGGCTTTTAGGTCAACACCGCGATGACCCGGTAACCAGTTGTGCGCGGGTGGTTCGAAACCGCGCAGCACTGGCGCGGGCGGATCAAGTGGGAACCGCCAGTATTGTCGTGGCGCGGCCATAGATCGCTCGCTCAACCAGAAAAGAACGGCCAGTAGCACGGTAATAAGCACGAGAAATCCAGTTTTTTTACTCATCCAAACATCATTGGCGGAGTCAGGCGCTCTGGTCAGGGGCGACGGGACGATTGTGGACGGCAGGCCTGTGTGGCTGGCGGTTTTGAAGGTGGTCTAAATCCCTCTAAACTAAGGGAAGCACTTGTCTGACAAGTGACTTCACAGGTTCAACTGTGGCTAACTCAGACCGTCGGTCCTTGAGCAATCAAGGTGGACTGAAATAGCTGAACCAAAGGGCGTTAACAACCGTTAGCGCACAACCGCAATGGAGTAGGCGCAAGCTCGCTCAAAAGGAGAAATACACCATGGCTGTTATTTCAGCACGCCAGCTACTTGAGAACGGCGTCCACTTCGGGCACCAGACTCGTCGCTGGAATCCAAAGATGAAGCGCTTTATTTTCACTGAGCGCAACGGCATCTACATCATCGACCTACAGCAGTCACTTTCCTACATTGATCGCGCACATGCGTTCGTGAAGGAAACAGTTGCTAATGGTGGAACTGTGCTATTCGTTGGCACGAAGAAGCAGGCTCAGGAAGCCATTGCCGACCAGGCAACCCGTGTTGGTATGCCATACGTTAACCACCGCTGGTTGGGTGGCATGCTTACAAACTTCCAGACCATCTCAAAGCGCATTGCTCGCTTGAAGGAACTCGAAGGCATGGACTTCACAAATGTTGCAGCCTCAGGTCTGACCAAGAAGGAACTACTTGTTCTCTCGCGCGAGAAGGAAAAACTTTCTACCTCACTCGGCGGACTACGCGACATGCGTAAAGTTCCAAGTGTTATCTGGGTAGTGGACACCAACAAGGAGCACCTAGCAGTTGCTGAAGCCCGCAAGTTGAACATTCCGGTTGTTGGCATCCTTGACACCAACTGCGACCCAGACCTAGTCGATTTCCCAATTCCGGGCAATGATGACGCACTTCGCGCTGTCGGCCTACTAACTGGAGTGATTGCTGATGCAATTGCTGAAGGTTTATTAGCACGCTCAGGCGCAGCTGAAGCCGGAACTGAAGTTGATGTTGAACCGTTAGCCGAATGGGAAAAAGAACTTCTTGAAGGCGCACCAGCAGACGCCCCAGCATCTGAAGCATCACTAGAGGCGCCAGTAGCCGAAGTCGTTGTTGAAGAAGTTGTACTCGAAGCGACACCTGAAACCCCAGCTGAATAATTTTCACCGACCTGCGCTGGAAACGGCGCAGGTCAATTCATTTACCCACTAACAAACATTAAGGACTCAAACTCATGTCAATTTCAGCCGCTGATGTAAAGAAGCTTCGCGATGCGACTTCAGCCGGAATGATGGAATGTAAGAAAGCACTTGAAGAAGCTGCAGGCGATTTCGACAAGGCTGTTGAAATTCTGCGCATCTCAGGCGCCGCTAAGGCTGCAAAGCGTGGCGCAGAACGCGAAACCTCAGCCGGACTGGTTGCCGCTGACGGCGCTGCGCTTGTTGAATTACTTTGCGAAACCGATTTCGTGGCTAAGAGCAGCGAATTCCTCGCACTCGCTGCAGAAATCGCAGCACTTGTAAACGATGCAAAAAATGCTGATCACGATGCAGTGCTCGGTCTAACTTTGGCTAATGGCGCCAGCATTGGCGCCGAGATTGAACTACGCGCTGGCGTTATCGGCGAGAAGCTAGAACTCGGCCGCGTTGCACTACATGATGGCGATGTCGCGGTTTACATGCACCGTCGTGCATCAGACCTGCCACCAGCAGTCGGCGTCATGGTCCAGTACACAGGCGATGAAGACGTGGCTCGCAGCATCGGTATGCAGATTGCAGCAATGCGCCCGACCTACCTAACTCGCGATGAAGTTCCAGACTCAGTCGTGGAGAACGAGAAGCACATCGCTCTTGAAACTGCCAAAGAAGAAGGCAAGCCAGAAGCTGCATTGCCAAAAATCATTGAAGGCCGAGTTAACGGATTCTTCAAGGAGAGCGTTCTACTAGAGCAGTCTTCCGTTACCGACAGCAAGAAGTCAGTCAAGCAGATTCTTGAAGAGTCGGGCACCACAATTACTGCCTTCACCCGCTTTGAAATCGGCGCTGCGTAAGCCCTAAATACTGTCAGGCAGACCGCGCCAGACTCCTTTGGAAATTTCTAGGGGAGTGTGGCGCGGTTTCCTTTTGGGATACGGCAAGATAGAGGCGTGACTTCTTTGCATTCGGATAATCCAGCAGGTGGCTGGGCCGGCGTTCCTGATGATGGCTGGAAGCGAGTTTTATTAAAACTCTCTGGCGAGGCCTTTGCCGGCGACGGCAAACTCGGCGTTGACCCCGATGTGGTTCGCGATATCGCCAGGCAGATTGCTGGCGTCGTTCGTTCTGGTCGTGAAGTGGCCGTAGTAATTGGTGGCGGTAACTATTTCAGAGGCGCACAACTTTCTGAAAGCGGCATGGATCGCTCACGTGCGGACTACATGGGCATGCTCGGTACGGTAATGAACTGTCTTGCCTTGCAGGATTTCCTTGAGAAGCAGGGCATTGAAACTCGGGTTCAGACGGCCATTCCAATGAGCCAGGTTGCTGAGCCGTACATCCCACGCAAAGCACAGCGCCATTTGGAAAAGGGTCGAGTTGTAATTTTCGGCGCTGGACTCGGCGCACCATTTTTCAGTACTGATACTTGCGCCGCCCAGCGCGCGCTTGAAATTGGCGCAGAAGTGGTGTTGATGGCCAAAGGTGTTGATGGTGTTTATGACAGCGATCCACGGATCAATTCTGACGCCGTGCGCTACCTCGAATTAAGTCACGACAATGTGCTCTCACAGAATCTTAAAGTGGCCGATGCAACTGCAATTAGCCTATGTCGCGACAATAATCTGCCAATTGTCGTATTCAACTTGCTAGAAGATGGCAACATCGCCCGTGCGGTTCATGGTGAACCAATCGGCACCATAATAAGTTCCTAAACCCAAGGGGGCATCATGATTGATGACACATTGTTAGACGCTGAAGAAAAAATGACCAAGGCTTTAGAGGTCGCCCGAGAAGAGTTCACCACGATTCGTGCTGGGCGCGCTTCCGCGACGGTCTTCATCAAAATCTTGGTTGATTATTACGGCACACCTACACCGATTCAGCAGGTTGCCTCAATCCAGACCCCAGAGGCACGCCTAGCTGTAGTCACGCCATTCGATAAGAGTGCACTCGGCGCAGTTGAGCGGGCTATTCGTGACTCAGATCTTGGAGTGAATCCATCTAACGATGGCAACGTCATTCGGGTGCCTTTCCCGCAGTTAACTGAAGAGCGCCGCAAGGAATACGTAAAAGTAGCCAAGGCAAAAGCTGAAGATTCCCGTATTTCACTGCGTAACATCCGTCGTCACGCTAAAGAGACGCTTGAGAAGTTAGCTAAAGATGGCGATGTTGGCAAGGACGATGTAGCTCGCGCAGAAAAAGCACTTGAAGAATTGACCAGTAAATTCGTCACGGCAATTGATGAGCTTTTGAAAAATAAAGAAGCTGAACTTCTCGAGGTTTAACTGGTGACCACTGAGCCCTCGACTGATTACGGCCGCGCTGGCCGCAATCTGCCACTAGCTACCGCTGTTGGCGTTGCGTTATTCGCAGTATTTAGTTTGAGTTTGGTGTATCGCCCATTTGTTTTTGCAATACTTGCAGCAGTAGTAATGATGCTCGCAGTGACCGAACTTTCCCGAGCTCTAGTTTCAGAACTGCCGATCCAAGTCCGCAAGGTGCTGCTAGTCTCAGCGCCAGCCATTGTGTTGACCGCTTATCTGGGCGGCCCAATTTGGCTGCTATCTAGCTATGTTGTGGCCGTTGTGGCGGTCCTAGTGAGCCGGTTATTTCACGAGCAAGACAAATACGTTTCGAATGTTTCTCGAGCGATTTTCATTCTGACTTATGCGCCACTACTCGCCGGCTTTGCGGTTTTATTGGCCGCCCAAGAGCATGGTGACTTGAAAGTATTCGCACTAGTGCTTTTGACTATGGGCGCAGACATCGGTGGATATTTCGCTGGCGTACTTTTTGGAAAGCACCCACTGGCGCCACGCATCTCACCGAAGAAATCTTGGGAGGGGCTAGTTGGGGCGATCCTTCTCGAAATTGCGATCGGTATCGCGCTTTGGCACTTTATGTTCAATGAGTCTTGGTGGAAAGGCGCAATTGCCGGTGCAATCATGGCAATTACCGCCACCCTGGGCGACTTGATTGAGTCAATGATTAAGCGCGATTTAGGCATCAAGGACATGTCGCGATTGATTCCAGGCCATGGCGGAATCATGGACCGTCTGGATTCACTAGTTATTAATGCTGCGGTTGCGTGGCTAATCTTCGCATTATTGGTGTAACTGCTTAAACGGCATAGGCTTAAGTCATGCTTTCCCCAGGTGAGTTGACGATGGTTGCCCCGCGCAAACAAAAGCCACCGTTACATTGGTCAGATCTGACTGTCGATGAGCGTAGAGAAAAAGTAGTTGAACTTGGACTGCCAGCATTTCGAGCAGACCAGATTTCGCGTCAGTTCTTTGGCCGCCTTTCAAATGACCCAGCATCCTGGACCGACATTCCTGCGCATCTGCGCCCCGCTGTGCAATCACAGTTGTTCCCAGAGCTATTAACGTCAGTGAAAGCTCTGGATTGCGATGGCGGTACCACGGTCAAACAAGTCTGGAAACTCTTTGATGGCGCAATGGTTGAAAGCGTACTTATGCGCTACACCGATCGAGTGACCATGTGTATCTCCTCGCAAGCTGGCTGTGGCATGAATTGCCCATTCTGCGCCACTGGCCAAAATGGTTTAACTCGCAATCTTTCTACCGCTGAGATTGTGGAACAGATTTTGGTTGGCGCGCGCGCTCTGGCAAATGGTGAGATCGCTGGTGGCGTAGGCCGGGTTAACAACATTGTCTTTATGGGCATGGGTGAGCCAATGGCTAACTACAAAAATGTGATTGGTGCTATTCGCCGGTTCACCGATGATGCTCCAGCCGGCATTGGTCTGTCTGCTCGTGGAATCACCCTTTCAACTGTTGGTTTAGTGCCACGTATTTACGATCTAGCCAAAGAGAAAATCCCAGTTACCCTCGCAGTCTCACTGCACTGCCCAGACGATGAATTACGCGACACCTTGGTTCCAATTAATAACCGATTTAAAATCTCTGAAGTCTTGGATGCTTGCTGGAATTACGTGGATGTTACTGGCCGCCGGGTTTCTATTGAATACGCCTTGATTAAAGACATCAACGATCAAGCATGGCGAGCGGCATTACTGGGCAAACTCCTACAGGGCCATCTCGTGCATGTAAATCTGATTCCACTGAACCCAACGCCAGGATCTATCTGGACTGCATCGCGACCTGAAGATGAACGAGCTTTCGTTCGGATTTTGCAGGAACACGGGGTTGCCGTGACAGTGCGTGATACGCGCGGTCGTGAAATTGATGGGGCTTGCGGACAGTTAGCAGCCAGCGTGTAACTAGCGTGTCCTACCTATTTGGCCCAATATAAATTCCCAAGCCACATAATCTGGTCATATGACTATTTCTGCGATTAATCGCAAGCTACTCTTCGGCATTAATGCGCTATCGGCTTGGCTCGGTCTAGGCATGTCGGTGGTGATCGAAACTTTTGGACTCGTGCACCCAGCGGCGACAAATGCCACAGTGCCGATGTCACAATTCGCCCACGCTGGTCGATATGCCGAGGGCATTGCTGGTGCGCCTAATCGTTTGATGGACCTGTTTAGTTACTTCACCATCTGGAGCCAGGTAACCGTTGGTGTGGTCCTGACTCTACTTTTCCTAAATCCGAGTCGTGATGGCAAGGTACTGCGCATTTTTCGACTTGATAGTTTGCTGATGATTTCAGTCACTGGAATTGTCTACAACGTGATGATTGGCCCCAAGTATCCGCCGGTTGGGTTGAATGTGTATTCCAGTTTTATTGAGCACACCCTGACTCCGCTGCTAACTGTGATCATCTTTATCTTGGTTGGTCCTCGTCGTTGGATTAATTTGAAAATTTACGGCTTGGCAATCTTGTTCCCAATCGCCTACGTGATTTACACGTTGATTCGTGGCGCCATTCTTGGTGTGTATCCGTACGACTTCTTTGATGTTGCTCAGTATGGATATGCGGCAGTTTTAGAATTTGTGGGATTCATCCTGTTGGCCTCAATGGTGCTAATGGGATTGTTCTGGGGGATTGAGAAGGTATTCACTGGGCCCGGACAATTCCAGGCAGACAAGCAAGAGTCCTCACTCCTTTAGGGAATTGACCGAACTACCTATTCACCGATCATTCGCCCGAGTATGGCGCTGAGTTTAGAAGTTCGCTGCTTCTTGGATTCAACATTGTCAGCATGTCTAACTGCTGTGAGTGCGCCATTTATCCCGAGCCAACGCAGTGGCTCAGGCTCCCAGTTGCGGCTGAGATGATTAACCCAAGGCAGTGTGGTGATCTCGCTACCTTGCGCGGTAATCAAGTCAGCAAGCGTGCGCCCAGCTAGATTGCTAGTACTCACTCCGTCGCCAACGTACCCACCGGCCCAAGCAATTCCGGTCTGCTTATCTAAACCACATGACGCCATCCAGTCCCGAGCAATACCCAAAGCGCCACCCCAGGCATGAGTGATTTTCGCGCCAGCAACGGCCGGAAACAGTTCCGATAAAGTTTGTTCCAACAAGCCATGCACCGCAGAGACTAAGTCATACTCGGGTCGGATGGTGGATCCAAAGTGATACGGAGCGCCACGGCCACCAAAAGCAATTCGGTTGTCAGCAGTTCGCTGGCCATAAATAACTAAATTACGAAAATCGCTAAATGTTTCACGGTTAGTCAGGCCAATTTCTTGCCAAGTTGATTCAGGCAGCGGCTCGGTAGCAATCATTAGCGAATACACCGGCACGACCGCGCGGCGAAATTGGGCAATTGTGGGTGAGTACCCTTCAGTGGCTCTAACAATGTACTTCGCAGAGATTACCGCTTCTTGAGTACGTACTCGATTTTTTGAAATAGACCTAGCCGCAGAATTTTCGTAAATCCGCACCCCGCGCTGCTCGACGATCTTCGCTAGCTCCTGAACGAGTTTGGCTGGATTTAATACGGCGCAGTTTGGTGTGTAGGTGCCAGCCAGTGCATCCGCGATTTGCGCGCGCTTGGCTACCTCGGCTGCTGAGAGCAACTGCAGGTCGTCAACAGGTAGCCCATGCTCTAGGTGTTCGGCTACTTCGGCTCTTGCCCGAGCAACCTGGACACCATTTCGAGCGGCAACCAGAGTGCCACCATGAGTCCAGTCGCAGTCGATTTTTTCTGAGTCAATAACTCGGGTAATTTCGGCGATGTTCTCGACCATAGCGGTGTACATCCGATGCGCCTGGCCGGCACCAAAACTTTTGGCTAACTTGCTGAACGAGGCAGGGAACAACGCAGAACACCAACCACCATTTCGCCCTGATGCACCAAATCCAACATGATTAGCATCAAGAACGACAATCTTTAGTTCTGGCGCCCGCTGCTGCAAGTAGTAAGCAGTCCACAGCCCAGTGAATCCGGCACCAATAATGGCAACATCTGCTTCAATGTCTTGTTCAAGTTTTGTTCGGCCAGGGAAATGGAACGAGACCGTGTCTGACCATAACGGTCGAGGCACGGTCTCGTTCATGAGTGCAGGCTACTTGGGATTAGAGGTGGTTCATTGCGTTACTGAGCACATGGCGCAATGTTTGTTCAATCAGGTCAAATTCGGGCTGCCCAATAATCAGTGGTGGTGCTAGCTGAATAACAGGATCGCCACGGTCGTCTGCGCGGCAATAAAGTCCCTCTTCGAACATCGCCTTTGATAGATAGCCACGAAGTAAGCGCTCTGCCTCGGCGTCGTTAAAGGTTTCTTTAGTCCCTTTATCTTTCACCAGTTCGATTCCGTAGAAGAAGCCATCGCCACGAACATCGCCAACGATGTCGAGGTCCTTCAATTTCTCCAGCGTCTGGCGGAATGCATTCTCGTTATCTCGAACATGCTGGTTGATACCTTCGTTTTCGAAAATGTCCAGGTTTGCCATGGCAACTGCAGCAGAAACTGGATGTCCACCAAAGGTGTAGCCATGGTAGAAAGCAGTCTTATCAACTTTGAACGGTTCAAAAATCTTGTCGCTAACGATACATGCGCCAATCGGCGAATAACCTGATGTCATACCTTTTGCGCAGGTGATCATGTCTGGTTCAACGCCGAAGCGATTCATCGCGAACATGTCACCAATTCGCCCAAAAGCACAAATGGTTTCGTCGGCAACCAGCAACACGTCGTAGGTGTCACAAATCTGTCGTACGCGTTCCAAATATCCTGGGGGAGGCGGGAAGCATCCACCGGAATTCTGAACTGGCTCAAGAAACACGCAGGCAACAGTATCCGGACCTTCAAAAAGAATCGCCTCTTCAATTCGATCTGCTGCCCATCGGCCAAATGCCTTGTAATCATCAGTGTGATATTCAGCACGGTAGAAGTTGGTGTTAGGTACCCGGAAACCACCAGGAGTTAGTGGCTCAAAATACTTCTTTGCCTCTGGAATTCCTGTAATGGCAAGGGCGCCCTGTGGTGTGCCGTGATAAGCCACAGAACGACTGATTACCTTATGTTTCATTGGCTTACCGGTTAGCTTGAAATATTGTTTCGCAGCCTTCCAAGCAGTCTCAACAGCTTCACCACCGCCAGTTGTGAAGAATACGCGATTCAGATTTGGTGGCGCATAACTAACTAAACGTTCAGCAAGTTCAATGGCTTTAGGGTGCGCATATGACCAAAGTGGGAAGTAGGCCAGTTCCGACATCTGCTTTGCGGCTGCTTCAGCAAGTTCTTTGCGGCCGTGACCGATTTGAACTGTAAACAACCCCGCTAGACCATCAAGGTAGCGCTTGCCGTTGCTGTCCCAGATGTATGCGCCCTCACCTTTAACAATGACCGGTATGTCGCCCCCGTTTTCGTAGACGCCATGACGAGCGAAGTGCAACCAAAGATTGTCCTTCGCTTTTTGCGAGAGTGATTGTGTGTCGTATTGGTGGTTCGATTCCATGATCATTCCAATGTTTAGTGGATTCCGTAGTTATAACTTTGCTTACGCAGATTCAGATAGACGAAAGTCTCGGTGCGAACAACATTAGGCAGTTTCCTGACTTTGTTATTGAGCACATCAAGAAGCGCTTCATCATCAGCGCAAGTCACTTCAATGAGTAAATCGAAACTGCCAGCGGTGATAACTACGTAGTCAACCTCAGGCACTTTGGCCAGTTCATCAGCAGCAGCTTTCAAGTCACCTTCAACCGCGATACCAATCATTGCGGCTCGGTTGTAGCCAATTTGCAGCGGATCTGTAACCGCAACAATCTGCATAACACCGGAGTCGATTAGTTTGGTAACACGTTGGCGAACTGCAGCCTCGGATAATCCAACTGCTTTGCCGATGGTGGCGTATGGACGCCGGCCATCTTCCTGCAGTTGTTCAATGATTTGTAATGACACATCATCAATCACTCGAGACTTACTCATGCTTACATTTTCCGCTGAATATGAGCGATAAGCAAGCGAATTCGTAATAAATGGCGTTTTTTTCTACGAAATTCGTAGAATTTAGCACCTATTGGTCGGGAAATCGTGGAAAAATGCAGGACAAGTAACTGCGCAGTCACTAAAGTTCTAGTAATAGCAAGCAAATACATACATGGAGGCACCAGTCGTGGCAAAAGTATTACAAAACTTCATCAACGGTGAATTGGTCGATGGCGTAACAGGCGAGACAACAGATTTGATCAACCCGTCCACCGGTGAAGTCTACGCCCAAGCGCAGCTATCAAATTCCGAAGATGTTGATCGCGCTTACGCCGCAGCGACGACCGCTTTTGAATCGTGGCGAGATACCACACCAGGCGAGCGTCAAAAGATGCTGCTCGATATCGCAGACTTGTTTGAAGCACATGGTGAAGAGCTCGTTGGCATTGAATCGGAAAACACTGGTAAGCCAATTCAAGTAACTATGGACGAAGAGCTTCCACCAATGTTGGATCAAGTCCGCTTCTTCGCTGGCGCAGCCCGAATCCTTGAAGGACGTTCATCTGGTGAATACATGAAGGGCTTTACCTCAATGATTCGCCGTGAGCCAGTTGGCATCGTCGGTCAGGTCACGCCTTGGAACTATCCGATGATGATGGCTGTCTGGAAATTTGCACCCGCACTTGCTGCGGGCAATTGTGTCGTGCTTAAGCCTTCGGACACCACGCCGGCATCTACAGTTCGGATGGCTGAACTAATGGGACAAGTCTTGCCGCCAGGAGTATTCAACGTGGTCACCGGTAATCGTGACACCGGCCGAAATTTAGTGGAACACCATGCACCCCAAATGGTTGCAGTTACTGGATCAGTGCGTGCTGGCATGGAGGTTGCGGGAAGCGCCGCCGCGGATGTGAAACGCGTGCACCTAGAGCTTGGTGGCAAAGCGCCAGTTATTGTCTTTAACGATGCCGACGTCGCTGCGGCAGCCGAGTGGCTAGCGGTAGCAGGTTATTTCAACGCTGGCCAAGACTGCACTGCAGCAACCAGAGTTTTGGTGCAAGAAGGCATTTACGATGAATTTGTGGCCGCCCTTGCCGAGCAGGCTCGCAACACCTCGACAACTTTTGAAAATGGCCCAACCGACGCTGACGCACTCGTGCCACCGGTGAATAATGCTGCGCAGCTTGAGAAGGTGCTGGGCTTCATTGACCGCACCCCAAGCCACGCTCAGATTGTTGCTGGCGGTCACCGTATCGGTGAGCGCGGTTACTACATCGAGCCAACGGTGATTAGCGACCTGAAGCAAGACGACGAGATGATTCAGAATGAAATCTTTGGCCCAGTTATGACCATTCAGAAGTTCAGCGACGAAGCACAAGCACTTCGCTGGGCCAATGATGTGAAATACGGCCTAGCCTCTTCGGTTTGGACACGCGACATTGGTGTTGGATTGCGCATGTCACGATTGCTCGATTTTGGCTGTGTCTGGGTTAATACCCACATTCCAGTAGTCGCTGAAATGCCGCATGGAGGCTTCAAGCACTCGGGATATGGCAAAGATCTGTCAATGTACGGACTTGAGGATTACACCCGAATCAAGCACGTCATGATTTCTTTAGACTAATTTGTGTCGCTGCTCCCGGCTTTACAGAAGCCGAGTTAGCATACAAATGCAAGGGGTAGTCAGATGTGACTGCCGATTGGTGTAGTTGCATTAGGCAGCTACACACATAGTGAAAGGGACTGGTGGGACGCGGGGTTCGCTTCGGTGCGACGACCCGACATACAACAGCCTGCTGAGTTAATCAGCAAATTATGTTGACACCAGTGAGCAAGCGCTCACCCCAATAAAGGATTTTCACTATGAGTTTTTCCCAATATGGCTCCGAGGCCGTACTACCGTCTCTGGCCGATATTAAGAATCAGTGCTACTGGCTAGATGATGTTGATGCGCCAAAGGATCGCTCACGGTTAATCGGAAAGTTAACTGCGGACCTGGTCATAGTTGGCGGTGGATTCACTGGACTTTGGGCCGCGATTGAAGCAAAACAAAATGACCCTTCCCTTGATGTTGTATTAGTTGAGGGAGATGCAATTGCCCACGGTGCCAGCGGCCGTAATGGCGGCTTCGTTGCTGCCTCACTTACCCATGGACTTGCCAATGGAATAAGGCGCTGGCCAAATGAATTAGCTCGAATTGTAAAAGCTGGCCAAGAGAATCTTGATGCGATTGAAGCTTTCATTAACGAACATCAGATTGACTGTGACTGGCTTCGGGTCGGTGAGATTGATGTAGCAACTGAGCCATACCAACTGGATGCGTTGAAATCATTTGTACCAACTGCCCAGACCTACGGGGAACACCTGGTTTGGCTAGATCAAGACCAGATGCGAAATAAGTTAAATTCCCCAACATTTATGGGTGGACTATTCGATCCAGATGGTGTGGCAATTTGTGATCCAGCCCGGTTAGCTTGGGGTTTGCGCGATGCCGCGCTTGCACTCGGTGTGCGCATTTACGAGCACACTCCAGTATCTGAATTGGACGATAAGCGAACTGTCATCGAAGTTAAGTGCGAGTTCGGCCTGGTTCGCACTCCAAAAGTTTTACTTGCCACAAACGCTTATCCGGCACTTTTGCGCCGACTCAAATACCTAATTGTGCCGGTCTATGACTCAGTGCTGGTCACCGAGCCATTAACCGCAACCCAGAAGTCCGATATTGGTTGGACTGGCCAAGAAGGGATTAGCGATTCGGGTAATCAGTTCCATTACTATCGACCAACCCAGGATGGCCGCATCCTTTGGGGTGGCTACGACGCCACGTATCACTATCGCAGTGGTTTTGGCACAAAGTTCGAACAATCAACAAACTCTTGGCCAAAACTCGCTGACCATTTCTTTTCCACCTTCCCACAACTTGCTGGACTGAAATTTGAGTATGGCTGGAGTGGCGCAATTGATACTTGCACGAGATTCAGCGCGTTCTGGGGGATGGCGATGGGTAATAAAGTTTCTTACGTTGCTGGCTACACCGGCCTTGGTGTTGGTGCCTCCCGTTTTGGCGCACGAGTAGCAATCAATCAACTACTTAAACTCGATAACCCGGAACTTGAATTTGAAATGACTCGCACTCTGCCCAAGCCATTTCCACCAGAACCACTACGGTCAGCATCAATCAACTTCACTAGATGGTCACTTGATCAAGCCGATCGCCATCAGGGAAAGCGCAATTGGTGGCTTCGATTACTAGACCGCTTAGGTATGGGTTTCGATTCTTAAGCAACCACTCATGGATTAAGTGGCTCAAAATCTGGCGGGAGAACCGTATTTTCATCGATGGTTGCATCTGGCACACTAAATCGCTCTGATGCGGCATAAACGTGCTCCGCAACAATGATTGGCGTGTGTCGATTCAAGGTCTTGCCAGCAAAAAATGCCGGTGAAATTCGAGACATAATCAGCATCAGGATCACGCCAAGTAATAGCGATCCCACTGCGATAACGAAGATGCCACCCATCCTCAGGCCGAATACGCTAACCACCGTGTAGCTACTATCGGGATTGAAGTCATCAATTGTTGTCTTTACGAATACTCCGAGAAGGGCAATCCCACCAATTAGCGGCATGATTACCCGCGCTGAAATCTGCCGAAGTGAACTTCCAGCATTTGTTCGGAAATGCCAAGCTGCTGAGAAACCGGTTAGGCCGTAATAGAAGGCAACGAGCAGTCCAACCACTTCGGTGGCATCGCCTAGTACATTCTCACTAATCGCCGTTAGGCCCGCATAAAACGCAATTGAAATTCCCGCGGTAACAAAAGTCGCGAATCCTGGGGTTAAGTAGCGCTCATGAATTTTGGCAAAGCGTCGGGGGATTGCATCGTAGGCACCCATTGAAAGCAGGGTTCGTGCATTAGGCATGATCGTCGTTTGCGTTGTTGCAGCAGCTGAAGTGAGTACGGCAAAGATCAGGAATTTATCCAGATGTGTTCCCAGTACTTGCCCACCAATTTGAGCCAAAACATCTTCGCTATTTTCAAGCGGTTTAGCACTGGCGTAAGCCAGGCAGGCAACAGCAACTAGCGCGTAGGTAATTAGCAGAATCAGCGTGCTAATTAACGCTGCGCGGCCAGGTACTTTATCTGGCTCATCGGTTTCTTCATTTAATGAGACTGTGGTATCCCAACCCCAGTACAGAAAGACAGCTAGGAGTAGTCCTGCTGAAAGTGCGCTAAATGAAAATCCATGTCCGTCGGTTACCGCGAAAGGGTTGAACCAGCTCAGGGCCGGCTTAACTGCCGCTTCTCCAGCATGTCCGGTGTACACCTTGACTAGGGCCACAACGCTAAACCAAATCAGAACTACCATTTCGATACCCAGCAGCCACTGCTGTAGCCGCGCAGATACATTGATGCCGCGATAAGAGACCCAACTAAGCAAAATCACCCAACTACAGCCCGCGGCTGTTACCCAAAGCGTGCTATTAGCAAGCGAACTGCCAAAAACCAGAATGAAATGCTTTCCAAGCACAGTAGTGTGCCAAGTGAAGCCCTTGCCAAGCATTAGAAAGAAATATTTTCCAGCAATCTGGGCAACACTTGCCATGCTGATCATGCCTGCTGCAACCAAGCCCCAGCCACCCATCCAGCCAACCCATGGATTGAAGACACGAGTAGCCCAAGTGAATGTGGTGCCACAATCAGGAGTTTCTCGATTCAGTTCACGGTATGCGTATGCGATGAAAAGAATCGGCAGGAAAGCGAGCAAGATTATGGCAGGAGATTGGTAGGCAACTGCATAAACAATAAAGCCCAAAGTGGCTGCCAGTGAGTAGCCAGGAGCGGTCGATGAAACTCCAATTGTGATACTCGAAAGCAAGCCAAGACTCTTGGAACGCAGGCCCTTTTCATGGCCTTCGTCGGAGCTGGTCGAATATGTCGGAGACTCATTGTTCATTGGCTACGACTTTAGCAATTATTGAGTGCAAACTCTCGTAATCCTTGAAACTTTGACCTTGATTGCACTGATAGCGGTCATGCTGTAACTAGTTTTCGACATGAATGAGGTAGACATGAAATCTCGGCTTCCCGTAGCCACTTATGAACAGGTGGCAGCAGCACTCTTTAGTTTTGGCTGGCTTGCTTCAGTAGTAGTTGCTGCGCATCGAACAGCATTCTTTGTGCATCCATTCGCTGCAACCAATATGGTGCGTCGGATAGAACTCCTGGCTTTTATTGCTGGCTGGATTCTGCTTTGTGTTGGTCCAGTATTTATCGGCATCAGAATGCTGCCTCCATCTGGTGTAAAAAATGCCCTGCCTAACCAGCAGGGCATTTTTATTGTCTAAATTTGCTTGGTTTAGCCCAGAAATCCCAGGGAAAACTAGCGATTAACGAGATGTCGCAGGGAGGGTGTATGTTATTCGAACAAATGTTCGAAAGGCTAAAAATGGCACATAACTACGGATCCCAACCCGTGACTGATGTTGCTGTAGACGACAAGGGAATGCCAATGAAATTTTCTTGGCGTAACCGCAAGTACGTAGTACTGACAGTGCTTCTAACTTGGCTTGAATCTGCAGCTTGGTGGAAAGCCGATAGCCGAGATTATTGTGTTTGGCGAGTAGAGGCCAGCCTGGAGCAGCCGGGCAACCTTGGCAAATTAGTTTCCACAAGCGACTCTTCCCGTGTTAATCAGAAAACACGCGCATCTTCCTCGAACGTGTCATCAGGTCCAGCAAGTGGGGTTTATGACATCGCACAAAGTAATACCAACTGGTTTATTCGTCGAGTTATTGATTAGTGAGGGAATATCATGAGCGCTCAACCAACGCATGAGGTACGGGTAACTGCAGCAAGTGTCGATCTATTGTCTAGTGCCATTAGAAGTCTTGACGAAGCAATAGTCGCCCAGCGAGCCGGTGAAAAATATGTAACTGCACACCTTGCCGCATTGTCGGCTGCTGCCTCGCTATTGGCATCACATGCACAACCTAATACGCGCAAGCCCACTAGTGCCTGGGTGCTAGTTGCCAAGGTGGTTCCAGAATTTTCTGAATGGGCTGCCTGCTTTGCTGCTGGTGCTGGCAAGCGTGCAGCTGCAGCTGCGGGTTTAGGTGGCGCAGTAACCCCTCGTGAGGCAGACGATCTAGTGCGCGATGCATATGACTTCATCAACCTAGTTGGCAAAAAGCTAGGAATATCCGGTGAAATTGTTCTCCCGCAGTCCGTTCAGGAGATGGCGCGAACTCAAGAATCTATTCGCCAGATGAACAATGTAATTCCGTTACATCGTAATAAAAAACCGTAAGGCACTCGGTTGATGGTCGATGTTACAAAATTCTTTTACTCATTTGCATGTCTGCTCTTCATTCTCACTAAGACACGCAGTGGCAACACCGGAAGTGTTAGTAGCGCAAGCAGCGCAACAAGGGCAGTCGGCATTAGCACTAACTGATCGAGACAGCGTCGCAGGCGCAATGCGCTTCATTCAGGCTTGTCAGCAGGCAAACATTGCACCGATTTTGGGCGCAGACTTAACAATCGCCGTTGAGCATAAGCCAAGCGTCACCCCAATGCACGGTGGTGTTTGGTTGCACAAAACTCAGCCTAGAGTCACTGTGTTAGCGCACGATAAGAAAAGTTGGGCCGGTCTATGTCAAATACTCAGTAGAGCTCATGCAAGTAAGCAAAAGTTTCCGGAAATTGTTGAATCTGAACTACAAGAACTAGTCAGTGAGTATGACTTGCGAGTTTTACTAGGCCCACAGTCAATGCTCGGTTGGCATGTTGCTCAGCGGCATTTTGACCAAGCGAATACTTATATAAATCAGTGGCGTGAGCATGGAATCACAGCGCACATAGAGATAGTTACTCATCGCGAGAAACCAAATGCAATGCAGCTATCTGATGTTTTCGCTGCTCGTATGTTGCAGTGGGCAATCGGCCAAAAGCTTCCAGCAGTTTTAACAAACTTGGTACGCTACTCAACTGCCGAGCAATCTCGGATAGCTGATGTTCTAGATGCCGCTCGAGGGCAAGTCCCATTAAGTCAGAAGCACCGACAGGGAAGTACAGACCAAGCATTTTTAGCTGGCTCGAACCATATGGTTGAAACAGCTTACCGACTGGCAAATATGGTTGGTGACCCGCGCGACATTGCGCGCATACTTTTGCAGCAAACCCAAGACTTGGCAGAAGCATCAGTAATCGATCCACAGGCGGATATCGGATTAGGTTCGGTCTATGTTCCAGAGCTAGCGATGGTTACGCCAAGCAATGACCGAACTGCGAACCAACTTTTACAGTCCCAATGCGCAGAAGGTATTTCCAAATACTTAGTCAGGCAGCCTAACCGAAGGCGTGAAGCAGTTGACCGTCTAGAGGCTGAGCTAGATGTAATAACTCGAATGGGCTTATCCGGATACATCCTGACGATAAACAAAGTGGTTGACATGGTTCGGGGTATGGGAATCCGAGTGGCAGCTCGTGGTTCTGGGGCAGGAAGTTTTATCAACCACATTCTTGGCATAGCTGGAGTGGATCCACTTGAGCACAATTTGCTCATGGAGCGCTTTGTCTCAACACTTCGACCTGGTTTGCCCGATGTCGATATCGATGTGGAGTCGCATCGGCGACTTGAAGTGTATGACGCTATCTTCGCTGAGTTCGGACCAGAGCGAGTGGCCTGTGTATCGATGTACGAAACTTATCGAGTTCGAAATGCAATTCGTGACGTTGGAGCAGCACTAGGCATGCCACAAAGTGAGATAAATACGATGGCTAAATCTTTTCCGCATATTCGGGCAAAGTATGTGCGCAGCGCTCTGGCCGAATTACCTGAACTTAGGCGTAGTGGATTGGCAGTGCGAGCTACTCGAGGTGATTTAGACCAGTTTCTAGATCTAGTAGAAGGTTTAGATTCATTGCCTCGGCAGATTGCTATGCATCCTTGTGGAATCGTGCTCTCTGACTCGTCGCTCCTTCAGCGCACTCCAGTGCAATCAAGTGGACAGGGATATTCCATGACGCCGTTTGATAAAGATGACGTTGAGTATCTGGGGTTACTCAAACTTGATGTATTGGGGGTGCGGATGCAGTCAGCACTTAGTTATGCCGTGAATGAAATAAACCGAGTTAATCCTGATGCTGACCAACCAACGAACCACACTGAGCCCTTGAGTGCGGGATATATTCAAAATAAGAGCGGTTATGAGTCGATTGATCTAGAGAAAATTCCGTTAGATGATCCAAAAACTTTTGCCTTAATTCAAAGTACTAAGACTCTAGGTTGTTTTCAGATTGAGTCACCAGGCCAGCGAGAACTAATCGGCAAGTACGAACCAAAAACTTTTCATGACTTGATTGTTGATATTTCATTATTTCGCCCAGGTCCAGTTAAAAGCGACATGATCGGCCCATTCCTGCGTGCCCGCCAAGGTTGGGAGCAGGCAAAATATATCCATCCTGACCTTGAGCAGATTTTGGCCGAGACATATGGCGTTGTTGTCTTCCATGAACAAGTTATGCGAATCGTAGCCAAAATGACTGGCTGTTCTTTGGAATATGCTGATTTAGTCCGCCGTGAACTAGGCGATTATGAAAAAGCTGATGACATTCGAGAATGGTTCTATCGAGAGTTGCGTAAGCGCAAGTACTCACTTGCTGTCACCGAGAATGTCTGGGAAGTTTTGCGAGCTTTTGCCTCGTTCGGTTTTTGCAAAGCACATGGCGCAGCGTTTGCTTTGCCGACTTACCAGTCGGCCTGGTTAAAAGCGCATTACCCAGCGCAGTTTTTTGCTGGGGTATTAACTCATGATCCTGGTATGTATCCAAAACGGCTCATAGTTGATGATGCCAGATCCTGCGGTATCAAAATATTAGGGATTGATGTTAATGAATCAAAAGAGAATTATGTAGTAGAAGAAATCAAAGATGATGAAAAATATCGGGATGGAATTCGGATTTCTCTGAGTGAAGTTAAAGGAATCAACGATACTGAAATTGCTTCAATTATTTCGGGTCAACCATATCGCTCACTTTATGACTTCATCTATCGCTCCGGGGTATCGCAACCAATTGTTCAGAACTTGATATTGGCTGGCGGTTTTGATCAGCTGCATTTTGGTCAGGCAGCCCGAAATGATTTGCTATTTCATGCGATGGACATCCTTGGCACTAATCAAGCAAAACGCAAAGTTGCCAATCAGTTGGCATTTATTGATGAAACTGTTTGGCAGCCTGCACCAACTGGTTTAAAGCCAATGTCGCTTTCCGACCAGGTTAAACATGAAGTGGAAATCTTAGGTATTGATGTCAGCGCGCATGTAGTGAGTTTCTACATTCCAATGCTGCGCGAGCTAGGCGTGATTCCAGCTACACATTTATTGACAGTGCGTTCACAATCCACTGTTTTAGTTGCTGGAGTTAAGGTAGCTATGCAGACTCCGCCGATTCGATCGGGTAAACGCGTGGCTTTTGTGACTTTAGACGATTCAACTGGGCCAATCGATGCAGCTTTTTTTGAGGAAGCACAGCAGCATTACGCAGCGCCACTGTTTCACTCCTGGCTATTGCTAGTTCGCGGAACCATCCGCCGCACTGGCCCTCGTGGTGTTTCTGTTCAAGCAAATGCCTGCTGGGAAATGTCTGTGGTTTATGAACATTGGCGCACTGGCGGTATAGCTGCGGTCCATGAGTTATTGAATCCAGAGCCATATGATGGAGATGAAGTACCACCATCTAGTCAGGTGTGGGAGCATGCCAGTGGCTTTAAGCAGTCAGTCTTTGTCGATGTGTCACCAGCTGGCGCCACTTTACTCTCTGGAAATCAAGAATCTGCAGATGCCAGGCTTTGATGAATAACAACTCACCATCAGGTCAAACTTACGCCGAAGACACTGACTGCAACATTCTGCACATTGATATGGACGCTTTCTTCGCTTCAGTAGAGGTGCGTGATCGTCCCGAGTTAGCCGGCAAGCAGGTAATTGTTGGACATACAGGTGGCCGTGGTGTTGTTGTTTCGGCAACTTATCCCGCCCGCGCACTGGGTGTCCACAGCGCTATGCCAATGTCACGGGCTATTCGCTTGGCACCACATGCAGTAGTAATTGAGCCAAGTATGCATAAGTATGCCGAGGTATCTAAACGCGTTATGCAGATTTTTGAGTCTAAGACGCCACTGGTACAGCCGCTATCAATTGATGAAGCATTCCTTGATGTCACCGGAGCAATCAAGTTGCTCGGTTCGCCGATAAAGATTGCCCAAGAAATTCGTAGCGCTGTCTGGGAGCAAGAGCATATAACTTGCTCGGTTGGCATCGCGCCAACAATGTTCATAGCCAAACTAGCCACCAACCAAGCGAAGCCTGACGGAATTTTCGTTGTTGCACAGGATGAAGTTTTAGAATTCTTACATCCACTCCCAATTCGATCTATGTGGGGAGTAGGCGCCAAGACTGCTGAGCAGTTGGAGCGACTTGGTTTAACAAATGTGCGTGACATCGCTAACACCCCGGTTAAAACGCTCGCTCGAGTAATTGGTCAGGCGCATGCGCAGCACTTAAGTGAACTTGCTTGGGGTCGAGACCCACGTTCGGTGAGTGTTGAGCAGGTGGACCACAGCATTGGAGCTGAGCGCACATTTGATAGTGATACTGACGACTTAGCTGAAATTGGCACTCACCTAATGTCGCTCAGCGATACGGTTGCCCGAAAGTTACGTGCTGGCGAGCTGGCTGCGCGAACGATCTCAATCAAAGTGAGGTTTGCTGATTTCACCACAGTTACACGTAGCAAAACTCTTGCTGATCCAACTGACCTTGCTCAAGATATCTATCGAGTAGCGCAGGCGTTGCTAGCAAGTATGAATTTGCAACGCATTCGCGTCCGCCTTGTGGGCGTACGCGCTGAAAACCTGGTGTCTGGCAATGATGTGCCCCTTAAATTACAGTTTGGCGATCGAGAATTCGGCTGGCCCGAAGCCGAGCGGGTTTTGGATAAAGTGGCCGCAAAGTTCGGTAAGCGCATGCTTAAACAGGCTCGGTTAGTGGATCCGGACCCTGCCACGCTTAACGATTCTGAGCCCGAAGCCCGTCGGTGAGCGAAAGCCCTAAATCTTGTGCAGCAGATACCCAAATGTCGCAAACAGTCGTATTCTAGAAACAAGAGCGAATTTCGCATTTAGTCATAAAGGAGTTGATTGAATTGCCATTGTCTGAGCATGAACAAAAACTCCTCGATCAAATGGAACGAGCAATTCTTACTGAAGATCCGCGCTTCGCTTCAACCTTTCGAGATACGCTGAAGAATGTCAGTAAGAAGTCTGAAACATCACCCAACTTTGCCTTAGTAATTGTTGGCATAGTTTTCGGCGTAATGGCGTTGCTTGCTGGAGTTTCCATCTCGCAGCCGTTACTCGGAGTCCTTGGGTTTGTCGTTATTGTGCTTTCGTTGAGTTCACTTCGCGGAGCAAAAGCTTCTTGGAAAAAGAAGTCATCCACGCCTTCAACCAAATCGCGTAAATCTTTTATGCAGGGTATTGAAGAGCGATGGGATAATCGCGCAGATAACTAATTTTCGGATACCCATTTGCGCCGGTTTTTTAGCTGTCTAGTAACCATTACTGCGCTTGTTGGTTTTTCATTAATTGCATATTTAGGTGTGCAGACCTGGCTAGAAACTTCTAGTGGACATACGGCTAATCCCTTGCCAACAGTGGGAATTCCTGACTATAAAGTGCCCGAAGTTCCTGGAGCTATCGACAACAGCGGTTACGACGTTTCATTTCCACAGTGTCATCAAGTCTTATCGCAGAAATTTGTTGGCTTCGCCATCGTTGGCTTAAATTATGGGCGACCATTCACCACCAACCCGTGTTTTGCTAGCCAGTGGCAATGGGCAAGTTCTCACACAGCGCGAGCCATCTACATAAACGTGTCTGATCCCGGCCAGGGTCAGGCGAAATACCGAGGCAAAAAAATTGCGCAGGATGCACTGGCGCGTATCACCAGATTCGCGATTCCAAGCAGTGTGCCAGTGTGGCTGGACATTGAAGTAAATAATGAATGGACCAGCACGGACCGGTCAATTGTTGTGCTCAACGAAGTACTGCAAGTGCTCCATGCGGCTGGGCACCCGGTTGGTGTTTACTCTGTGCCACGCCACTGGTTTGATATCACAGGCTTTGCTGATGTGTCAGTGCCCACCTGGCTGGCTTTAGGGCAGTATTCGTCGGTTAGTTCGGGCGTAGCTGATGCCAAGCAGGCGTGTGATCGCATCACTTTTGGTGGCGATAAGCCCGCGATTGTGCAATTTGTCGGCAAAACGGGTGATATCTGGACTGATCGCAACATTATGTGCGGCTCGCCGGCTGGTCTGGTTGCCCGGCCATAGCCTCAGCGGCGCAAGCTTTTGGGCGTTCGCCGTCGATTTTTAAGCATTTCGGGAGCTTTTGAGCAAATATCGGCAATTTTGCCGATTTCTAGGTAATTTGAGAAATTTAGCCCCATTTTCCTCCACCAATAAAACAAAACAAATATTGGACATTTATGGGACACATGTGGAAATTTGTGGTTCAAAAGCCTTGACAGTGGAGCAAAGTGGAGTATTCTGGGTCTACGCGGTGACTCGGGGAAGGGTTGCCACAACGGGGAAGTAGGTGTGACCTTGTTTTTAGGTACCCATAACCCCAAGTTGGACGAAAAAGGCCGTCTTATTTTGCCGGCTAAATTCCGTGAATCTCTGACCGATGGCTTGGTTATGACCAAGGGGCAAGAACGCTGCGTCGTTATCTGGACCAACAGTCAATTTGAGTTATATGCCGAATCGCTACGGACTCGTTCGCAGAATAATGAAAAAGTCCGAGCTTTCACGCGCGTTTTCTTCTCGTCAGCATTCGATGATGTGGCTGATAAGCAAGGTCGAGTTACCATCCCAGCGCCACTTCGGCAATGGGCTGGCTTAGATCGCGACCTCGTTGTTGTCGGCGCGGATACCAGAATCGAAATCTGGGATCTTGTCGCTTGGAATCAGTACCTCGCAGTCCAAGAACCAGGCTTTGCCACTTTGGATGAGGAGATCTCTCACCCATGATCAATTTGGATACCACCTGTGGCCTTCGGCCGTTGGATGACTCCTGTCACACCTTCCCCGGTGCCAGGCTCGCCAATGGCCGAGGACTAGAGGTGGGAATCCGCTATGACGGTGCCACATGCTGAATTTTGACCATGTACCGGTTATGCGCAGTCGCTGCCTAGAGTTACTGGCTCCAGCGCTGACCGGTGATGGTGCAATCTTCGTTGATGCCACACTCGGCCTGGGCGGTCATAGTTTGGCAATCTTAGAAACTTTCGCCAATGTGAAAATTATTGGTTTAGATCGTGATGAAAACGCGCTTGCCATTAGTCGGCAGCGATTGAGCGCTCACGCGCCGCGAGTAACTTTGGTTAACGCTGTTTACGATCAAATTGGTGAAGTTCTTGATGGACTCGGCATCGAATCAGTGCATGGAATTTTATTTGATTTAGGCGTCTCGTCAATGCAGCTAGATAACCCTGAGCGTGGGTTTGCCTACTCACAAAATGCTCCGCTAGACATGCGCATGAATAATACTGTTGGGCAAACAGCAGCGGATGTCGTTAACAACTATTCGCATGGGGATCTGGCTCGTATCCTGCGCACCTATGGCGAAGAGCGATTTGCCGGACGGATTGCCAGTGCAATCATTCGCGAGCGCGAAATCAAACCATTCTCCGATAGCGAGAGACTGGTAACTGTCGTCCGTGATGCAATTCCAGCAGCAACTCGCAGAACTGGTGGAAATCCGGCTAAGCGAACTTTTCAAGCACTGCGTATCGAAGTTAACGATGAGCTAGCAGTGCTAGAGCGAGCAATCCCAGTGGCGCTTGATTGTCTGGCTGTTGATGGGCGCATTGTCGTTATGTCTTATCAGTCATTAGAAGATCGCATCGTAAAAAATGCGCTTCGTGTTGGCACCGAGTCGACCACGCCAATTGATATGCCATTTATCGCGCCAGATGATCAGCCGTGGTTGCAGATTCTAACGCGTGGCGCTGAGACAGCATCTGAAACCGAGATTTCTGAAAACTCCAGAGCGGCGTCGGTACGGCTACGGGCTGCAAAGCGAATTGGGGTGGCCGCATGAGCGCGATGCCTGCCCGCACCCCCCAATTAGCTCCACGGCCAATTACGGTTCCGGTTAAAAAGAGATCAGCTCGCATGCACATCGTCAAGCAAATCAAGCCTGCGCTTCGGCCAGTACTTGAAACCCTGCCAGTATCTATCCCTTCCGGCCGAGCAACTAATCGAGCTTTTGCCCTATTCATTGTTGGCATATTCACTTTCGGCCTACTGTTATTACTTGTTGTCAATAATTTGACGGCAACCGCATCGTTTGAGCGGCGTCAATTGCAAATTCAAGTATCACAATTAACCGCACAGCAGCAGCAGATAGAACGTCAAGTAGCTTTTCAAGAATCTCCGGGGCAATTAATTGTTGCGGCACGCAAAATGGGTATGGTGCCAGCAGCAACACCAGCATTCTTACGACTATCAGATCACAAGATCTTAGGAGTACCGCAAGCTGCCAAAGCGGGACAGTGATATGTCAGAGCAGGGTATGCCGCCGCGTCCTTCGGGACCTGTACCGACCGCCCCGGCAGTTGTTCGGTTAACGAGCCCAAGAAAACGGATCCGTGGCTTCACTTTCATCATCATCGGCATGCTTGCCCTTTGTGTGATTCGACTTATTGACCTGCAGATCATTCGTGGTCCAGAACTCGCGCTTGCGGCGAAAGATTCACGTCTTCAGACTTTCATTGTCCCGGCATTACGCGGAGAAATTACCGACGCAAATGGCAATCCAATTGCTATGAGCGTTAAAGCTAGAAATGTCACCGTCGATCAGACGTTAGTGAAAGACGCGCACGGCACGGCTGTGATTCTTGCGCCAATGTTACATATTCCCGTCAAGACGATTCAGAAGCGACTTACCGGCCACCTTCGCTTCAATTATGTAGCGCATTCAATCACTCCCGAGCTATGGGCCAAGATCGATGCCAAGCATCTACGGGGAATTTTGAGTGAACAAACCACTGTCCGGATTTACCCAGAAGGAGCTCTGGCGGCTAGTTTGCTCGGCTTCACTGGCTATGACGGTCACGGTTTGGATGGTCTGGAGTACTCGCAAGATAAATTTTTAGCGGGAGTTGACGGCAACGAGACCATCGAAATGGTGGACGGGGCACAAATTCCAACGGGACCAGACTCCGGCACGGGGGCAGTCGACGGTGGCTCGGTGCAATTGACCATTGATGATTCGATTCAGGCAGTTGCCGAGCGGGCTTTGGCCAAGCAGGTTAAGGCGCAACATGCAGTCGGTGGCGATGTTGTGGTTATGGACCCTAAAACATTTCAGATATTAGCCATGGCTACTTATCCAACATTTGATCCAAACCATGCCGACAAGTACACCGCAATTCAACAGCGCAATAGTTCGGTGCAAGACACCTTCGAGCCTGGATCAACGAGCAAGGTGATGACGATGTCAGCTGTACTTGAAGAAGGTGTGCTTAAGCCAACAAGCAAAATCGTGGTGCCGCCAACAATTCGTCGTGGCGGAACTACATTTCACGATCACAATCCACATGGCACTTTGCACTTAACGTTAAACGGAGTGTTGGCTCAGTCGAGCAACATCGGCTCAATCATTGCCTCGGATAAAATTGGTCAGGACAAATTCCTGAGTTACTTGCGCAAATTTGGCGTTGGTCAATCGACCGGCTCAAATATTCCTGGTGAACAGTTTGGCCTCTTGCCAGATCCGAAGAATCCAAACCAATGGTCAGGGACCACATTCCCGACACTTGCCTTCGGTCAAGGTTTGTCGGTTACCGCATTGCAAGTTGCAAGTATTTACTCAACTATTGCAAATGATGGCATTCGACTTACTCCCAGAATCATCGCTGGAACCACCGACACTCAAGGGGTGTTTACTGCCACGCAACCATCAAGTGGCGTGCGAGTAATCAGCCCAAAAACGGCTAAGACTGTTCGAGAGATGCTAGAAAGCGTGGTGTCTGCTGAAGGCACGGCGCCAGCTGCGCAAATACCCGGATATCGTGTTGCTGGCAAGACTGGAACGGCAAACCGATCTCGAGTAAATGGACCAGGTTACAGTGGCTACACCGCGTCATTTGTGGGTATGGCACCTGCAGAAAATCCAGCCCTTGTGGTGGCAGTAATGATTCATACACCAGGTGGTTTGCACTTTGGTAGTTTGCTATCGGGTCCGGTATTTCGTGAAGTAATGATGTACGCATTGGCTCATCGCAAAGTTCCACCGTCAAGTAAGAAGCGACCAAATATTCCGGTGAAGTGGTGATTGTGTGAGTAATTTCAATTCACAGCCAATCACCTTGAAAAATCTTGCCGAAAATGTCGCTCTGGTCGCAACGGGCGATGCTCAGCTTGCTGGCATAACACATAATTCCGGACAAGTCGGCCCTGGTTTTCTTTATGTAGCAATTCCCGGACTCAACCACCACGGTATTGAGTTTCTGAGTCAGGCACTCGAGCGTGGGGCAGTAGCAGTTGCTAGCGATGCGCATGGCTGTGCCGCGGCAGCTCAATTTGGCCTTCCTCATATCTTGCTCGATCAACCACGCGTAGATATGGCTCGGTTGGCTGCGCAATTTTATGACCATCCGGAAAATAAATTGCGTATGGTTGGCGTCACTGGCACTAACGGCAAAACCACAATCACCCAGATGTTGCGCACATTGTTGCGAAGCTCCGGCGAAAAAGTTGGCGTGATCGGGACACTGGGTTCATTCGTTGACGATGTTCAGATGCCGAGCAGTCGGACTACACCAGAATCAACAGATCTGTTTGCCCTACTTGCCCAGATGGTCGCACTTGGCGCTACGACCGTCTGCATGGAAGTTTCAAGCCATGCCTTGGAGCTGGAGCGGGTTGCTGGCATAACTTTCGAAGTTTCTGTCTTTACCAACCTCACCCAAGACCACTTAGATTTTCATCACGATATGGATAGCTACTTTGCCGCAAAGGCAAAACTATTTACTCAATCGCGTAGTCGCGCAGCGGTAATTGATACCGACAACCCCTGGGGTCAAAAACTTGCATTAACTACTGACGCCGACAGCATTATCACCGTGGGTGATAACGGACAGTGGCGGATCGCCGACGTCGAACTGAGTCTTTCGGGCAGCACAAAATTCAGACTCAATCATGATGGCGCAAACCTCGATGTCTCGGTCCCGATGTATGGGGTGTTTAATGCCAAGAATGCTGCGCTGTGCCTAGCTGCCTGTCAACAACTAGGCCTAGAGCCAGCGAATGTTGCGGCCGGGCTGACCCAGTTGCCACAGGTGCCCGGTCGGATGGAAATAGTTGCCCAGCGCGATGGCATGTTAGCGCTTGTTGATTATGCGCATACTCCCGATGCAGTCAGCAATGTCCTGACTCAGTTGGCATTGGCTGAACCTAACCGCATAATCACAGTGATTGGCTGTGGTGGTGACCGAGATGCATCGAAGCGCCCTATCATGGGCCAAATTGCCGCGAAGCTCTCTGATTTAGTGGTAGTAACTGATGACAATCCACGAACTGAGGCTGCGGCGGACATTCGCAAACAAGTGTTGGCCGGTGCTCTAGGGCAGGCGGCGGAGGTTTTAGAAATTGGCGATCGCGAGCTAGCGATTACTACCGCGATCTCATTGGCCGGACCTGGTGATGTGATTGCTGTTCTCGGCAAAGGTCATGAAGTCGGGCAGGAAGTTAACGGCGTAATTACCCCATTCGATGATGCTCAAGTGATTCTTGAGGTGCTAGCTAATGCATGAACTAACCCTTAGTCAGATTGCTGAAATAACGGGCGGACAATTATTTGGCGATGGTGCAATCGTGCTGCGCAACATTGCCATCGACTCACGGCAATCGATGGATGCGGCGTTATTTGCCGCCATTATCGGCCATCGCGTAGATGGACATGACTTTGCGACCCAGGCGCTCCAGAACGGAGCTGCGGCCTGTTTAACTAGCCGACCAGTGGCAGGCGCACATGTGCTAGTCGAGCGAGCTGATGACCAGCTGGACCCAGTAATTTCTGCTCTGGGCCTGATTGCCGCTTTTCAGCGCAGCCGGTTAGTGGGGGTGAATGTAGTTGGCATCACGGGATCATCGGGCAAAACCTCCACAAAAGACATTATCGGGCAGGTGCTGCAAGCGCACGGACTAACTCAGTCACCAGCCGGCTCTATGAACAATGAGCTGGGTCTTCCATTAACAATTTTGTCTGCCCCAGATGCTGTCGAGAATCTTGTTCTCGAGATGGGTATGCGTGGACTTGGGCACATTGAGTACTTGTGTCGAATTGGTCGACCAAACATTGCAGTTGTGACGAATGTCGGTCAGGCTCACATCGGCGAGGTTGGCACGATTGAAAATATTGCGCTGGCAAAATCTGAAATCGTTCGTGGTTTGAACAACGATGACTGGGCAGTGCTTAACCAAGATGACCCGCGCGTCATCGAGATGCGCAGCGCAACCGCGGCAAAAGTGCGCACCTATGGAGCAAGCGACGAGTCAGACATTAGAGCGCTGAACATTGAGGTATGCGCGGATGGTACTTACGAGTTTGATGTACGAGTGCTAGATGAAGAAGCTCACATCACTTTGCCACTGCTTGGCGCACACAATATTTCGAATGCGCTGGCCGCAGTAGCGGTCGGGACGATTGTGGGCATGAGTCTGAGCGACATTGCTCAAGCTTTAGCGCATGTCAAGTTAGTCAGTTCGTGGCGCATGGAGAAATCGGTTACGGCAAATGGCGTAACTTTGATAAATGATGCGTATAACGCAAATCCTGAATCTATGGCTGCTGCCCTTAAGACACTTGTGGGTTTAGCGCCATCTGGTCATTCCTGGGCAGTGCTTGGCGCTATGGGTGAGCTCGGCGAGAGTTCCATTGAGCAGCATGATGCGATTGGTCGTCTAGCAGTTCGACTCGACGTATCACATTTAGTTGTGGTGGGTCAGTCCGCCAAGGCGCTGCATCTTGGCGCGACTCAAGAAGGTTCATGGGACGGGGAATCGGTGTGGTTTCCCGACTTTACCTCTGCTTGCGATTACATTGTTGAGAGAGTGAATGCCCCTGATGTCGTGCTATTTAAGGCATCACGCGCTGGTCGATTTGAAGAGTTGGCGCAATTGGTGGCCACTTCGTTAAATGCTGATTGGAGCGCGCAGTGAAACTAGTTGTTCTCGCTGGCGCATTTGCATCACTATTTTCACTAATTCTCACCCCGCTGTTAATTAAGAGTCTGAGTCGTCGTGGGTTGGCCCAAGCTATTCGTGAATCTGCCGACGGCATTAACTATCCCGAACATGGCGGCAAACGAGGAACTCCATCCATGGGCGGCTTGGCGATTATCGGCTCGGTCGTGTTGGGATATGGCGCAGCGCATCTGATCTCTTGGACCGCGCCGACCCCAACTGGCTTACTGGCACTTTACTTAATGGTCGGGTTAGGACTGGTCGGGTTAGCCGATGATTACCTAAAAATTTTTAAGCAACGAAGTACTGGAATTCGGGCGAGAACCAAACTCATTGGCCAAGCTTTGGTGGCCCTCAGTTTTGGTTGGCTTGGCTTACATTTCCCTGATGCAAATGGCCGCCATCCAATCTCACATGCAATCTCGGTGGTTCGAGATACCCCATGGATCTTGCCAACTGCCGTGGTCCTACTTTTGATCTGGTTCCTGGTTACCGGAATCACTAACGGCGTCAACTTAACTGACGGACTCGATGGCTTGGCTTGCGGCGCTGCTGTGATGGCATTTGTTGCGTACATGGTCATGTGTGTTTGGCAGTATGGACAAAATTGCAAGTTTGGAAATTTAGCCCGTTGCTACACAGTGCGTGACCCGCTAGATCTAGCTATGTTTGCCGCATTATGTGCTGGCGCTTGCTTTGGCTTTTTGTGGTGGAACACTAGCCCAGCCAAAATCTTTATGGGTGACACTGGTTCGCTGGCACTCGGTGGAGCCATTGCGGCTCTGGCGATTCTTAGTCGCACTGAATTGCTATTAGGGCTATTCGGTGGCCTATTTGTCATCATCACTTTGTCGGTCATTGCTCAAGTAACCTCATTTAAATTGACCGGCAAACGCGTTTTGCGAATGGCTCCGCTGCATCATCATTTTGAAATGGTGGGCTGGCCAGAGATTTTAATTGTCGTGCGGTTCTGGATCGTTCAAGGTGTTTGCGTTGGCGGAGCAATGGCACTGTTTTATGCCGAGTGGGTCAGGCAGTGAGGATAGCGACGCGATGAATGATGTTTCCCGATTGAATCGCACCTCCGACTGGACGCAGATCCGTGTGTGTGTTGTTGGATTTGGCGTCGCTGGATTTGCTGCCACCGACGCACTGCTGCAGATGGATGCCCAGGTGACCGTTGTTGATGGTGCATCCCGCGAAAAGCATCAGGACAAAGCTACCTTGCTTGAAATTCTCGGTGCCCAATTTCAATTCGATGACGATGTCACTTTGCCCAATGACATTGATTTAGTAGTGCTATCACCAGGCGTTTCACCGCTTGCCGAGATTGTCCAAAGCGCCAAAGCGCGCGCAGTGCCAATTTGGGGTGAGTTGGAATTGGCTTGGCGCCTACGAGACCTCGATAACGCTGCGCCGTGGCTTGCAATCACGGGCACCAATGGAAAAACCACTACTACTCGAATGGTTGAGTCGATCCTTGCAGCAAAGTACGGCGCTGAAAATGTTCGCGCAGCGGGTAACATCGGCGTACCAATGTGTGAAGTGGTTATGGATCCACATCCGCTAGCCGCAATCGCGGTCGAGGTCGGCGCTCCGCAGTTGCCATTCGTTTACTCGATGTCGCCAGCTGCTGCAGTTTGCCTGAATTTGGCACCAGATCACATCGATCTGTTTGGTTCATTTGATGAATACCGCCAAGCGAAAGCTCGGGTTTACCAAAATACGTCAATCGCAGCTATCTACAATGAACAAGACGTTGCCACCGAGCAAATGGTGGAACAGGCAGATGTGATCGAAGGCTGTCGAGCAGTTGCGTTTACGGTCAGTATCCCGCACAGGTCAATGGTCGGGTTGGTCGACGACATTTTGGCTGACCGCGCATTTTTATCGGATCGCGCGACCACAGCGCTTCCGATTATTGATTTAGGTGAGCTGCCGAGTAGCGCGCCGCATAATGTGCAGAATGCGCTCGCGGCCATCGCACTTACTCGGGCAATCGATGTTGAACCAGAATTCATTAAAGCCGGGCTGATCAACTGGAAGGCTGAGCCGCATCGGATTTCACATGTGGCCCAGATAAATGGCGTTGATTACATAGATGATTCAAAAGCCACCAATACGCATGCGGCCTTCACATCGATTAGGGCGTATTCATCTGTTGTCTGGATTGCCGGTGGACTTGCTAAAGGTCAGGACTTTGACGAACTAGTAGAGAAATCAGCGAGCCGCCTGCGCGGTGTGGTACTCATTGGCGCTGATCAGGAAGTGATCGCCGATGCACTAAGCCGGATTGCGCCGCATGTGCCCGTTCGGCAGATTCACAACACGCAAGATAATGTCATGGCCAGCGTGGTAGAGCAAGCAGCCGAGTTAGCCGAGCAAGGCGACACCGTACTTCTCGCACCAGGTTGTGCTTCGTGGGATATGTTCCGCGATTACGCGCACCGTGGCGATGCATTTGCGCACAGCGTTCGAGAGTTAGGAAGTCGATGAGCACTGCAGCAGAAATGTCGGTTAACGAGCAGGAAAAAGCACTTGCCAAGAATCTGAATCATCCGATGGCGATGTACAACATCCTTAGAGGGGCAACCACCGTTCTTCTTGCATCCGGCGTTGCCATGGTTGCCTCGGCATCTAGTATCTTCTCGCTGACTCTTTATGGCGGCAATGCCTATGCACTCGTTGAGAAACAACTTATGTTTGCCGTAGTTGGCTACTTCGGCATGATGGCAATCAGCAGGCGCGATGCTGAATTTTTCAAAAAAGTTTCTCATCCGCTTTTATGGGGCTCAGTTGGAGCCCTTGCGGCGGTATTGGTGATTGGCACCTCCGTGAACGGGCAAACCAACTGGATCGCCCTTGGACCGCTTAGAGTTCAGCCGTCAGAATTTGCAAAATTAGCAGTAATTCTTTGGGGAGCGCAGGTACTGGCAAGTCGGGAACATGAATTGCATATCAGAGAGCGACTGCTCAGGCCTTATGCCCTGATTTGTGCTCTGATTATCTTCCTGATTATTGCCGAAGGCGACCTAGGCACCGCCATGATTATCGCGCCGATCATGGCATCAGCGCTTTATTTTGTTGGTGCGCCCAGCAAGTGGTTTGCGTACACAGCCGCAGCTGGACTCAGTGGGATTGTAATTCTGACCGTGATGTACCCGTATCGAATGCAACGGTTCACTTCGTGGCTCAATCCTGGCGCAGACCCACAGGGAACTGGTTACCAGTTACTCCATGGCCAGCGTGCTCTCGGCTCCGGTGGCTGGCTTGGCGTTGGCCTTGGTGGATCACTGGAGAAGTGGGGAACGCTACCTGAAGCTCACACGGACTTTATCTACGCGGTAGTCGGCGAAGAAGTGGGGATAGCTGGCACCATCGCCGTGCTGGTCCTATTTTCAGCCATCATATTTGTCGGACTTCGCCTTGCCCGGTTAAGCAATGATCGATTTGTGCAGTTGACCACACTGGGAATTGTTACCTGGCTGGTCACTCAGCTGTTCGTCAATGTCGGCGCAGTTCTGGGCCTAATGCCAATCACGGGAGTGCCACTTCCACTAGTTAGCTACGGTGGTTCGTCGTTGATTCCGACACTCGGCGCGATCGGTGTTTTACTGTCTTTTGCCAGAAAACATGGCGAATCGGTAATTGCACAAGGATGAAAATTGTCATAGCCGGCGGTGGCACTGCCGGTCATATAGAGCCAGCACTTAATGTTGCCGACGAGTTGTTGACTCGACACCCAAATGCCCAAATAGTAGCGCTGGGTACGCAGCGCGGACTTGAGACGACTTTGGTGCCTGCTCGCGGCTACCCGCTTCACTTGATTCCGGCGGTACCGCTACCGAGAGCAATCAATCGGGATCTATTTAGTTTGCCGTGGCGACTCAAGCGAGCCATCGCAGAATGTAAAGAAGTGCTTTCGGATGCGGATGTGCTTATTGGCTTCGGTGGCTATGTTGCCTTGCCGGCATATTTAGCTGCCCGAGGCCGGGTCCCAATCGTTGTTCATGAGGCAAATGCAAAGGCTGGCCTAGCTAATCGAGTGGGTGCGCGCTTTGCTTGCGCCGTTGCTGAAACCGTAGCTGGCTCGATGAAGCAGGCGCTACTAACCGGCATTCCACTTCGCGAATCAATTCAGAGTTTTGATCGCGATGCAACGCGTGCGATTGCGCGCGAATATTTCAAGATCCCACCAGGTGCCACTGTGCTTCTGGTTTTTGGTGGCTCACAAGGGGCTGCAAAAATTAATTCAGTTATGAATCAAGCTAAAAAAGCGGGATTATTTGAGGGCTTGCAAGTGATTCACGCTGTGGGGAGCAAGAATGATATTCCTCAGAATCTGCCAACTAGTTATCACGCATTTCATTACCTAGATCAAATGAACCTTGCGTATGCAGCCACGGCCTTTGTGATTTCCCGCTCGGGAGCTATGACTGTTGCTGAGTTAACCGCCGTTGGGCTACCTGCATGCTTTGTGCCGTTCCCAATTGGCAATGGCGAACAGAAACTAAATGCCGAAGCGGTGGTATCAGCCGGTGGCGCATTGCTGATCGAAGATGAGAAATTTACTACAGACTACTTAGCGGATGTCGTGCTGCCGTTAGTCAATGATGAATCGCGTCGCGCAGAGATGGCAAAAATTTCCGCTGGCTTTGGTCATCGTGATGCCAGCGCACGGATTGCCGATATTGTTGAACGTGTGATTGCTGGTGACCGATGAGCGTACTTAATGGGCGTGTGCACATCGTTGGCATTGGTGGCGCCGGCATGAGTGGGATTGCCCGCATTCTTATTGCTCGCGGCACATCGGTTAGTGGCAGTGATGCCAAAGAATCACGCAGGCTGACTTCATTAATTCCGTTGGGCGCCGATGTTTATGTCGAACATGATTCCGCCCGGATGCTAGCAAACGGCAAACCAGATGTAATCGTAATTTCTACTGCCATTGGGGAAAGTAATCCCGAAATTCAAACTGCCCGGGAACTGGGCATTCCGGTAGTAAATCGGGCAAGTGCATTAGCTGAACTAGTCGCTGGTGCCATCGGCGTCAGCGTATCTGGAACTCATGGCAAAACTACTACGACCTCAATGCTGACCATGATCTTGCAACATGCCGGACTAGACCCATCTTTTGCAATTGGCTCAGAAATGAACGAATCTGGCAGCAACGCTCATCAAGGCACCGGCGAACACTTTGTTGTCGAGGCAGATGAAAGCGATGGCACATTCTTGGTGCTGCCGACAACTGCAGCGATTGTCACGAATGTCGAACCTGATCATTTAAATTATTGGGAAACTTTTGAAAAACTCGAACATGCATTCGTTGACTTCATTGGGAACACAAAAGCACACGACGGATTTGCTGTTGTGTGTTGCGATGACTCGGTCACCAAAAATGTGGCAGAGCGAGCG